>WNGM01001070.1_pt1 | contig 27166 bp, 31 predicted proteins | sample 5400571 | NCBI WGS metagenome assembly WNGM01 (sample SAMN13153378, study PRJNA577476) | soil metagenome | isolation source: 100 cm soil or saprolite under Garry oak tree replicate 2 | place: USA:California | collected 2016-06-15 | reverse complement strand
GATCGTCATCATCGTGCTGCCCACGTCACCACGAACGATGCGGCTGGCAATGAACGGAATCAAAGCGATCGATAGCGAGAAAATACTCGCGGTCAGGGCCAGCAATATCATTTGACTCGAACCAACGAAGCTGTTCAGAACTCCATTTGCATTGAGGACGGCGTTTATGCTTGAGAGATTCACCGCAGACATCAGGACTTGCAAGATTGCGTAAATGAGCCCCCACGCCTGAAACGTCATGAGGTTTACGAGGTAGGTGCGTGACAACTGGCCGAGGCCACGCGCGGGCAACAGGGCCAGCACAAATGGACCTGTCACGTAGAGTACCGACCCGTACATCGCATAAAATACGGTGAAGATGAGATAGCAAACAGGAAATAGGACGAACGCGCACAAGATCAAGAGCAGGCTGATAACTCCGGAAGCGAGGCCAGTCACAAGATTCCACAGAGATGTATTCCCATTCGTCTGCCAATACTGGGCCAACTGGTTCATCCAATTCGCGAACAGATCCCCGACGCCCGTCGAGTTGTAAATGAAGTTGGCGACGGAATTGAACATTCCGTTGACGTCGCGAAAGACCGCGCCGTAGTTGGCGAATACCAGTCCCAGAGCGAGATACTTGATTCCCGAAATCGCAAGCATCCGGACGTCTCCTCCTGAGGCGAACGCCTGGTACGCGCTATAGAGGAAACTCAGGAGAAGAATCGTCCCGGCAACACCCAGCACCGCGCCCGTAACGTTAGCGGTGTCGATTCCGTTCAGCGCTGTTTGGAAGAGTTGCTGAAAATAAAACACGGCTCATTGCCTCTTCAGGAGGTTGTAAATCTGCTGCTGTACAGCCGCGGCGTTTGCAGCTCCGTTTTTCACATTTGCGCTCGCGTTGGCCAGATCGATGGCGCGGACGCGCATCAGGTCAGCGGTTGCGGACTGTGTGTAGGCATTGGCGCGGACCAGCCATGCGTCGGCTTGCGCTTCAAGGATCGGTGCGCTCCCAGGTGCAGCCCTCTGAATGCTCTGGTTAATCTGGTCGGCCGCCTGAAGTTCGAGGTCTGCCAGAGAATCGATTTCAATGGCTCTCTTCATGGCAGCCTGCGCCGCAGCATCCGTCATATCGATCATGTCGCGTGTTTGCGGTGAAGCTGTGGTCGCGTTCGGCACCGCACCGTAAACAGCCGTGTATTGCGCGCCGGTCTGGGCGATCTGGTTTGGATCACGCGAGAGGAGGTTCTGCTCAAACTGCTGCGTCGCCGGCAGGGTCGCGCTATTCACGGGAATACGCATCACACCTTGGATCTGGTTGAAGATGCCCTGAACGCCCCCGACCAATGACCGGGCCTGATTGATCAAGTTCTGCGGCCACACGACGGATTGCTCAAAGTTCGAGATGCTTTTCTCGACTGAAAGAATGCTGTTAAGCCCACCTCCGATGATATTGCTCAGAGTGCTGCTGATTGTGGTCAGGCCGGTCGCGAGGATCGCGCAGCACGGGTCGACAAACTGACTCCTAATGAGATTTGGCGCAAGGAGAGTAAAGACCACCAACAGAACAATGGTACGGATCTTGTGTCCCCAAGCCCACCTCAAACCTCGCATCACACTCTGGATGGCGTTCCTCATCGATTTTCTCCTTCCCTACTTTCGCTGCAACAAATTCAGAATCTGTGTGTTCACATCTCCCGTCATGGCGGATCCGCGCTTGCGAAGGGCGTTCTCGTGGGCCAGCCGGGCAGCTTCCTGGCGCAATTCAGCCGCAAGCATTTTCAGTGTGAGAGCCTGGCTCTCGATGCTGGCTACTACTGCGGTCGCGGTCAGAAACGGCGCCGATCCTGGAGCTGCCTGGCTGGCAGCGTTCTCGATGTTGTCGGCTGCCTGTAGAGTCAGATCACCCGCGGCATCGCTTTCCTTCAATGTTTTCAAGTTGTCGACCGCCAGGGCGTCGTCCATATCCATCATCGTTCGGTCTGCTGGGCTGGCCTCCGCTGCGGTTGGAACACCGCCATAGGTGCTTCCAAACGAAGAGGTAAGAGTTGCGAAATCATTGGTCTTGTGGTTTCGCATTGCATTCTCGAGTCCGACCGGATTTGGCAGCGTGGCACTCTTCAGGTTGATGCTGAAAATGTTCTGCATAACGCTTCTGTACTGGCCGATCATTTGTGTCACCGTCGCCTTGGCCTGGTTAATCAGGGCGACGGGCCAGGTTGCCTGCTGGTAGAAATTGCTGATTGCGGTCCGAACCGAATTGATCGAATTCAACGCCGTTTTGATCAGGCCGTTGATTACGTTCAGCACTGACTGAATTGCCGCGACGAGGCTCCCTTGCGCCTGTGCATGCGGTGGACTGACAAGCGCCACGACAAGTACACCTGCCATGACGACTGCGAGCACCTGTCGCCGTGTTCTTGCGATCACCACCCAGTAGGAAAAAGCCACAAAGAAAAAGCCAGACAGCACGTTTGTCAAAAACACCATGGACACTCCTTCCATAGCTCGTCCGGGTGCGGAAACAACCCGGTAATCCAGCCGACGCCACGACCTACAAGGTCGAACACGAACGGCGCACTCGCAAGAATCGCGACGATGAGCGCTGCGCGGGCAGCGAATTCGAAAAGTCGCTGCCATCGAGGGGACAGCGAGGCAAAGAGCCGTTTCATGACTGCGTTTCTCCTGTCACCGCACCGGAGATCTCTTCCGGTAGTGGCGGAACCTCCGCCAATCCGTGAGGAAACTTTCGCCCCAATTCGGTATAGGCATCGAGTGGCGGCCGGTCGGCAAGCTTTTTGAGGACCCAGGCCCTGTACCTTCTCTCCCGGGGAAACGTCGTACAGACCCAGTAGTCCACGGTTGTCGGTACGATCCGGATCGTTTGCGTCGTCTCAGCTTTTTCCCCAAGGACCAGGAGTGCGTCGGCGCTCTCTCCCTTGCGCGGCGCGCTGAAGCGTTTCACCTCGTTCAGCGCCACTGGATTCAAATACAGGTGATTCACGAGCGGGCTCATGTCCCCCGGTTGTTGTCCGATGATCTTCGTGCTCGCGTTTTTGAGGATCCCCCCCCCGGTTGTTGTCCGATGATCTTCGTGCTCGCGTTTTTGAGGATCCCCGGACCGTGCTCCCGCGGCTGAAACTCGGTTCCTACAAAGTCCTCTACCGTCTGGCTGATTCCCCAAACGCTGGCATTCCTTTTCCGCGCTGTGCGGAAGAGTTGAACCACTTCGGGAGCGAGTGTCGGAGAATCCAAAAGGAACCAGCACTCATCGAGAACCGTGATGCTCGGCAGCCCGGTCTTTCCACCCGAGCGAGAAGCCACGGCATTCGCGATCAACATGCTCATGGCGGTTTCGAGCTTCGGGTCCGAACTCAATCCCTCGACGTTGAAGAAAAGCCAGTTGCTGTCGAGCCGCATCGTCGTGTGGGCGTCGAACAGCTTGGCGTAAATCCCTTTTTCTCCCGTCCATCCGCGCAACTTGATGGCCGCCAAGCGGGCCTCGTCTATCGTGCGCTGCATGCGTTCTTCGTCACGCCATTGCGCCAATTCCTCCCGGAGATCGTTGAACGTGGGAATTGGATTGGAGTACCGGATGGTGCACCGCTTGTAGGTCCGGCCGATTGCGTCACTGAGCAGATTGTCGACGAGCGAGTTATCCGAACCCGGACTGTCGCCGATCATGTGGCGCGTGAGATTTTTGAGAAACGCGGTCTTTTCCTTGCTCGGCGTTATTTCTCCCGATGGCAGGTCCCAAGGATTGAGCGTTTCGGCGCCGTCCAGCTTCACGTCGATCACCCGCCCGCCCATCAATTCCACGAGCGGCTGGTAAGAATCACCCCGTTCGATAATGGAAATTTGCGGGTTGGCGCGCGCCATCATCAGCAGGAAGAGTTGCGCCATGAAGGTTTTGCCCCCGCCGCTCTTTGCCATGATGAGCATGTTCGCGTCGCCGATGCTTGCGTCGAACGGCGAGAAAGGAACCAGTTGCCGGTAGGGCGTTTCAAAGAGCATGAGCGGTGAATGCGGGGTCCCCCTCCACGGCATTTCCACGGGCAGCAGATCGGCGGCATTGAGCGTGAGCAGATCGAGTTCCCGGCGATTCTCTCCTCCCATGGCGGGGAGGCCCGTAAAGAAGAGACGCTTCTGCGCAAGGGTCTCCGGAACTCCGCGACCGCCGTTCATCCTCGCAATCGCGTGCAACACACGCTGGCGGCGGTCCGCCAGGATGCGCTCGGCCTCTTCGCGTTCCATGCGGTTTTGACTGGGCCGCGAGCTGCGCGTTGTCACTATCAAGCTCATTTGGCAGGCTTTCAGCGAACTCGAAATCAAATCCTGCAGTACCTTAATAAGCTGGTGCTCTGCCACTTGCGCGTCGACGTTGATGCGAAAACCACCGTGGAAATCCTTCTGGGCAGCAAGCATCTTTCGCAGGCGACCCTTGTATTGCTTGATCGATTTGCTTTGGTCGGGAAGGGTGACTTCGGCATTGATCACGAGCGGGAAATCCGTTACGACAAGTTCACGCAAGATGCCGGGGAAAGTGGCATCCGGCAGGTCCTTCACGCTAATCCAGGAATAAAGCAGGCCAGCGATCTTCAGGTAGTCATCCTGTTCATCCTCGATATTCACATTTGCAGCCTGGCTTCGCGCACTCTCGTACCAAAGTGACCTGTCCGCTGGCCGGTATGGCAGACTGTCATTGCCAAGGGGATGGAGCGCGCGCTTGATCTCGAGGAACAGGTCCTGATGGGTCATCCGGCGGATCGACATGCCAGTGGCCCCGAGCGTAGCTTCCACCCCTGCCAACAGACTGTTGAATTCGGCGAGAAGTTCCTCGTGTTCCCCTCGCGAGCGTTCGATACACTTCGCAGCCGAAAGACTCAAATTCCCGCTCGACTTCATCTTTCGTTTCCACTCGAAGTCCGGTGATTCATGGTGAATCCGGGGGTTCCAGATGAAGTACAGATGGAGAAAATGTTGCAAATAGAAACCTGCGGCCTCCCGTTTCCGCCACAGTTCGACGTGCAAACGATCGAGTTCGCGGAGCACGTGACTCTCGTTCCGGAGCTCCCGGATGTAGCGGGATACCAAATCGCCCGTGCCCTCCGAAATCTCAAACCGCACCTGCATCCGCATGGATCGTTCGGGCAGCGATCTCACGAGGGCTTCGAGCAGCCCCTTGAGGCGATTCCTTCCCTCATCGCTTGCGTAATACGATTGAATGCCTCCGACCTCATAACCCGCCACCAGTGACCCATCGATTTGCACTGCAACGTCTTCAAGCAAGTCCCGAATGCGCAATTGCTCGCACAACGGAGGCGCGCTCACCGATTGTTCGTACCGTTCGACCGTCAGTGGCATGCCTAATCCCCCAACCGCAGGTATTCCCGAGTGAGTTCCCGGTCCCGTTCCAGGGCGGAATAGATGTGCGGCTTTGCGTGGAACATGACCCAGTCCTGGAGGTAGCCCCGCTGCTTGCCGTACTTGAACAACATCAGTGCCGGAATGCTCAGCACGGGAACGACGTACTGAAGGACCATGTTCATCGGCAATCCAAACATCTCCCGGTGAAGAAATCTTCCGAGAATGTTCGCGACGACCGCCAGGGCGAGAATCGCGAACAGGTCTTCGGCTTCGAGGCCGAAAAACGTGACTCTCGTCCGGAGATTGCGGTACGCAGGTGTCACCTCAAGCGACATTGCTCCCTTCCCTTTTCTCAGGTAACTCCACCCGTGCCTCGTGCTACGAAGAACTCCGCAAGCCTCACCAGCCCCGAAAGAAGTAGGCACAGGCCGGCCGCTACGAAGTGCCTCAGCCATCCTTCCGTGGGATGGAACCGCGTGACGATGCCCATTCGCAGCGCCCCTGCCGCCACCTCCAACCCTGCGTAGACCGGCATCAGCACGTTGCAAATCCAGTCCACCAAGCTCATCAGGGACATCCAATAAACGTCAGGATCGTTCCAAGACCTTTGTGAAGCGAATGTCTCCATGGCGCGCAACAAGCCGGAGGCCATCAGGCAGAGAAATCCTCCATACATCGCGGCAGGGGAGTGCACAGACCGGGCAAATTTCAGCACGGCGATCGCGAAGAACAGACCGGCCAGGGTGGGCAGAATCACGTTTCCCGCCCAATTCGTCAGGTTCAGAATCCCGTGGGTGAACGACATCGAAGTTTCTACGCCTCCATCGAAAGTACGAGTTTCCAGATTCCTGAAACACACAGCATCGCCAGGGCGACAGCCACCAAGCGCATGGCCGGACGGCGCGTGGCAAAATTGATGATCGCGCCGACAATCGCGAGTCCCGCTGCGATCGGCATGATGGTCCCGGCCAAGTAATTCCAAAGGCTGTCCAGAACGTCCGCAGCGGCGAACTGCGACCCGGTGTTGTAACTCTGAATGAGGGAATATGTTGTCTGCGTGCCGAGCAAGAACATTGCGGCGAGGATGGATGGCAGAGGGTGCCCGCCCGAGGCCGTGTCAAGAATTGCCCTCAGGACGAAATACGCCGCGAGCGTGGTTGCCATCCTACCGACTACAAAATTCGTCACAAAGCTAGACACATCCGACTGAAATGAACTCAGCCACGAAGTTCCAATCCCTCCAGACGGCAACGGAGTTGCGACACCGAACGAACGGAACCATCCGACGAGAGGCACGAGTGTCGCGAACACGACCACCCAAAACATCCATTTCGTGAAACCACCACCAATGAGGAACGTGGTTCCGCCCTCACGCCTCAAGCTGATTCCCGCAAGAACCAGCGCAACCAGGGAAGCTGCGGGCGCGAGTTGCAAGAGGACTTGGATGACGTCGTTCAAGAGTTGTGGGATAGCCATTGCTCCGTCTTTCCTTCCTTTTCTGCAAGTAGTTCAAAGTGAGACCTAAGCGGGGGTGGGCAGGCAGCCGGGTTCTTTTCTCTCCTTTCCAGAACTGCCCGCCGGCCCCGCCGTGGATGCGTGCCGCCTCGGTTTTACGTCACGCCTCCGGTTCCATTGGTGATCCAGAACTCGATCAACCGGGTGATCCCTGAAACTGCCAGCAATCCAGCTGCTGCTGCGAGCCATCGGCCCACACCGCGCCCGTGCAGCCAAGAGACAACCGCGCCGACGACAGCGCCTCCGGCCCCCACAGGGGCGATGACGTTGCCAATCCAGTTGATGAAGTTCAGGAAGGCGCCTTCCGGCTGCGCGCCCGTTTGGCCCTGCACCGCAACGTTAAACTGCGGCTGAGGGCCAAGACTCTGCGCCCAGACGATCTGGCTTCCTAAGATGAAGCAGATCGCGGACACAGCCAGTCCTCGCTTCCATGTCTCGCCCGCCTTCGCCTTCATGGATTTCAGTCCCCTTTCTGCTTCGCCGCCTCTCAAAGATTCAACAGATGGAGGAGAGGAACGCTGAAGCGCGAGGAAAACTAAAACCCGTTCTCGCGTTTGTCAAACAAGTGAGAGGCGTTGCAGCTGAGATCGAACCGAAGGAAAGTGAGGACCGGTCTACGAGGCATTGTGAAGCATCGAAAAGAACGTAATTGGTGTGGAGCGTTGTCGACACCACACACGTACGCAAGACAACGATGGTTCCTGGGAGAGAATCCTTCACAGGGATTAAGGAGGCCCTAGTTTATAGAGAGGTCTTTTGGCTGAATCTCAATTCGCTCGTACGGAATACCAGCTCTTTGCAACGCCTTTTTCTTTTGCTCGATGTAGGACGCATCGTAGACAGTTTCCAAAGTCTCCCCGAGTTGAGCGAGAACTGCTTCCAGCTTCCCGAGCTGGGCGTCAAAATCGACTTTCTCGAAGCGCCCCTTCTCGCGGCACACATAACACTGTCCTGAATCATCCAGGTTCAAATACTTCCGGGCGATGCCATGCTTGTACAAGTTGATACCATTCACGCGCCCCATGAACATGAAGCCGACGCACCGCTCCTCGCCGAGCTTGTCTACGAGCGGTTTCCAATTGGGCTCCATTCCCCGATCAACCTCGCTACTGCTGTGGCACCTGCGGCGGAGTGTTTTGCGTGCCCGCTTGCTGAACCATTTCGCTCAGTTCCCGCCTGAGCTGCAAGAGCTGGCGGAGTTCGTCTGACGTAGGGAGGGGTGCACTGTTGACCTGCTGCATTGCCGTTGGTCGCAATTGTCCACCACCCGATGCTGCGCTTTTTTCGACTACGATGTAGAACCTCGTGTTTCCTGGCACAGTGACAACGATGTTTTGGTTGAAGGCCAGGCTGTTCAGTTCCTGGTCTCCCGCAATTCCGATGTTTGTGGCGATGCGGTCGCGTAGAAGGGCGCTCTCCGAAAGCGGCCCGTTGAAACCGTTGCTCCCTCGCGCCCCCACCAGGTATGTCGCTACGGTCCCGAGGCCTGTGAAGGTTCGCACAAGGAAACGGGTGCCCGTCCTTCTGCCGCCGATATTGCCTTTGAGGGGTCCGTAGGTCAGGCTCATTGCTGCGGCATCGATCTTTTCCGTGGTTCCGTCTGGCATTTGCAACGTGTCGAACCGGATCGCCACGTACCCTGAGCGGTCTGCTTGCTGGAGGGTGCCGAGTGCTTTTGCCCCTGCGGGCACAATAATTTGTCCGTCCTTTTCATAGTTGTACTCGATGGCCGCCACAACCGGCGTTTTGATGGCACTATTCACAACTGACTGCAGCCGGGCGACCAATCTCGTTCCGACTGGCAAATCCAGCATTACCGGACTTTCCTCCAGTGCGCTCGCAGCCTCTCTCACGCCACCACTTGCTGAATTGCTTTGGACACTCCGAACGGACACTAATGAAGGTTTGCGAAGGTCATCTGACGCCGGCTGCACTGATGAGGTGGCAGGTCCCGGTGCTTGCTGGTGTGTGGCTGGATCTGAAAAATCAATTTTCCCCAGAGCATACGGCCCTGCGTTCCTAGCAGCCGGGGCGGTCGCGGGCCTTTGCTGCGCTCCAATCGATGGCTGGGTTGGTCGCGCCGTTCTGCCGACATCTTCAGGAGTAACGCCTTGGCTGCCCGGGGCCTCAGGCTGCCCCGTTTGCGCGTTCAGCAGAGGTGTCACCGATCCCGTTTGGTCAGCTGTCTGCTGGCCTGGAGTTTCCCTACGCCCCAAGTCCGGCGCCCCGGCTCGCCTCGCGTCCGTCGATTTCCGCGCCGTGTTAGAGGAAGAAAACACACCCAGGAACACGAGGAGCACTGCTATGGCAGCCCCGGCGAGCAGAAAGAGCGAACGACTCCGGTCGCGCCCGAGTTCACGCCGATTCGTGACTTGGTGTTCCCGTCGCGCCTTGTCGAAGGCTTGATGAAAGATTTCACGCCATCCCGGACGAGAGGAAACTTTTGTTTCATCGATCAACGGCTCTTCTGCAGGGCCGGCTTCTGGTGCTCCAATGGCCTTCTTCTCATTTTCCTCTGCCATTTTGGTCCTCCCGCGAGGTATTCACCCCGAACCCAATGGGTGCCAGGGCGGGGCGGTCCACAGCCCCCGATTCCGCCACCTGCAACAAGAGCATCTCGTTCGACTGCTTGTACGGCGGACGCTCAAACACTACGACACCGTCCGCGCGTTCGGAAGGTCCCAACCGGCGTCTGTTCAACCGAAAATCCAGCACCTGTAACTGCTCGGCCGTTGACCATTTTTCGTGCCGGATCAACTTTCCAGAGGTTGTTCTTCCCCCGAGTTGCACCTGTGGCGGCATCAACAGGATCGCGTGTTTGGTCGGATTTACGACTGAGAACAAGACGACCACTTGCTGACCTCCGTCGATCACGCGGCTGACACCGGCACGAACACGGTCGCCACTCTCCGTTTCTTCACCAACGCGCTGCCCGTACAGGGCCGGCAACGGCGCACGCTCTTGCTGTTCGAGAAACTGGTCAATGTCGTTACTTTGAATCCCTTCCGTTGATGAGTCACTCGGAGCTGGCAAGGCATCTCTTACGGGTGAGACGACCGAACTGGCCCCGTCTCCGGGTTTCGTGAGCTTTTTGATTTCTCGACCCTCGATCCCGCGGGCTTCCGTCAACGGGACCGTCGCTCCAACCAATGCGAAAGGGAACGCGGAGGGCGCGACGAAAAATCCTCTGGAAACCTCGTATTTCAGCAGGAAATCAACATGTGTCCGATCCGGAGAATTACTTTCTCCCCGGCTGATCAATAGCAAGCTGACTTCGTGCCCGCCCGCTGTCGAAATCAGAAGGTTCGTCTCAGAAGGCTTGGTTGAGAGAGCTTTCACGAAGACGAGTCTCGGCTCGCGCTCTGAATGCTCGACTTGAAACGCGAAAGGATCTCCTACGACGACCGCGTTCACGGTCTCTGGCAATCGGATGGCAGTGACGTACCGAGCTGCCACCTCGACCACCGCGACTTTCCCTTCGAGGTCTTTCTCGGTAGCGATACGCGGCTCGACTTTGGAAACTTGTGCAGACGCCAAACTGGTCCCGAAAGAGAAACACAAAAGCCAAAGTCCGCGAAGCATCTTCATCGTCCACCTCTGGGTCCTGTTGTAATGCTCTGCACTGCGAGCCTCCGGGCAGTCTCACGTCGCTTGGCGCGGTACAACCGCGCCACGCGACTCACGTACAGGAAAACGTCTCGAGAAGAGTATGCTAGGCCCCGCGAAAGGATCTGAGACTCACCCACTTGATAGGCGGCAACCGCCAGTCGTAGATCGCCATTGAACAGACGGATCAACCAAGCCAGGTAAGCAACTCCGCCCCGAATGTTTTCTTCGATGTTGAATCGGTCTGGCACTCCGAATCGGTTTGCCGTCGCGGGCATGAGCTGCATAAGACCCGCCGCGCCCTTCCTGGAAACCGCATAGGGGTTCCAGCCCGACTCCATCTGGATGATTGCCTCCACAAGTTCTACGGGGACCTCGAAGGCGGACGCGTATGATGCCGCACATCGTTCGGAGAATTCTCGGACGCTTGCTGGCTCTGCAGCCCAAGCCGCTGGTGCGCTGAACCAGATTAGGAAAACAAGAGCTTTCGCCATCATGTTCATCTGTTTGTTCTCAAACCACGGCACAAGCTACAGCCCCTCTTCCATTGAGCTTGTCTCTGTACATCTTCGAATCCACAATGAGGCCCTCGAAGCCCTCGCGGAGCAGAAGTCTTCCTCGATCTCCCTCCGTCTTGGCCAGCATCGGCAACAGAACATCTCTGTGCTCCGGCATGATCTCTTTGACTCCGAGTATTTGAAGGGCGTGCGCCAGGTCCAACATTTCGGCGATCGACGGCGGTTTTTCCATGTTCCAGCCGCGCAGCGCGTGGGCTAAGCCGGCCATCTGACCGAGCAGCAGTGCCTCCTGGTTTGCGCTCCGCACGGCCAGGATCTCGACTTCCCGCTCGACCGTGGGATAGTCGAACCGCAGATACAGGCATCTCCGGCGTAACGGGTCACCTAGGCGCCGCTCCTCGTTCGAACTCAATACAACAAACGGAAGATTCTCTCCTTTGATTGTCCCAAGTTTAGGAACGGTGACCTGCCATGCGCTCAGGATCTCCAGAAGTAGCGCCTCAAAGGCGTGGTCCACTTTGTCGAGTTCGTCGATCAACAACACGCAAGGCTTGAACTCATGCCGGAGCGCCCGCAACAGCGGACCTTCCGCGAAGAAATCGAGGGAGTGCAGCCGGTTTCGGATGCCATCCCAGTCTTGGCCCAAGAATTCCTTTTGCGTTTCCAGGAAGAGCCGCTGTAAGGACTCATCAAACTTACCGATGGCCTTCTCTTCCGTGATTCCTTCGTAGCATTGCAGGCGCTCCACTGTGGTATCGGCGGCAGCCGCAACCGCATAGGCCAGTTCTGTTTTTCCGCACCCCGGCGGGCCTTCTACCAAGAGCGGTTTCTGCATCTTCGCGGCCAGGTACACCACCTGAAGCGTGACGGGATCGATCACGTACCGCGCGTCACGGAGCCCTTCCGCGAGTTCTCCGGCCGATCGAAACACAGGTTCTACCTCCGATGTGGCGGCAGAACATACCGCAGAACCTTCGGACACGCACTCGACCGACATGACCCATCTGCGCGGGCCGTCAGGAAATACAAGGTTCCTTCGATTGGGTGCTGGGCCCAGAACTGGACCGTCTAATGGACACGCCTGGAGACTCAACTCCGTTGGAACAAAAGGTGATAAGGCACCTCAAAGAAGGCCTCTCAGAGATTGCCCGACGAAGTACTCTCGCTGCTTTCTATTTTTTTAGCCAATTGAATCTTTCATGGCTAACTTCGATCTTGGTCCCTCCGCATGGGCCTGCGAAAGACCTCGCAGCAGACGCTCTCTCACGGCCCACGACCCGAGCGCGCCTGTGCGAAGGACGTAAAAACAATTTTGCCAATTGCACACTTCATGGCTAACTTTGCTAGGGCTTTCTGCTGTTGTACAAGGCTTGAACATGCCCGGGCACAAACCCATTCCAAACGGCACGCGAAGAAAAGTAATCTTACCAATTGCATGCTTCATGGCTAACAGCCGCGTGGACTTGCAATTCGCACTCAACTGCCGTCGCGCTGCCTGAAGCTTGTCCGTGAAGTTCGGCCCTGTCGCTACCTCTGGCGCACCGCGCACAATTTCTTGGCAATCTCATATTTCATGGCTGTGTTTCTCGACCGTTTCTCTCCGCACCTTTTCAGCATATTTGACAATCTGGTGGTTCTCCCCTAGAACCCAACGCGTGCACGACACTCAACAGCTGAATCACGCTTGCGTTCAGGAGCTCATCGACCGCCAACTGCCTGAGGGCGGTTGGCCCTTCACCTCAGGTACGACGCAGTCGGCCATCGAACCCACGGCCTTGACCCTTTTGGCATTGCCCTGCAATTCGGTCCGGGAACGGGACGCTGCTATCCGGTTTCTACTTCGCACTCAGAATGCAAACGGTAGTTGGCCAGCCTTCAGCGGTGACGACGGCGGAGGGTCCGGAGTTACGGGACTGGCTCTCTTTGCTCTTAACCGCTGTGGTGCCCAAGGGATGGTGACCAACCGAGCGGTCCACTGGTTGATCGAGTCTCGAGGATGGGAGTCACATTGGTTATGGAAATGGAAGTTCCGTACCAGCGATCGTCATGTCCGCTTTGATCCTGACAAGTTTGGCTGGCCCTGGGTCCCAGAGACAGTTAGCTGGGTGGTTCCGACTGCCTATTCACTCCTCGCCTTGAGGCATGCCCGTGGCGTTTCACAACAGGACCTCGTACAACTTCGTATCCGGCGCGGCGTAGAAATGTTGTACGACCGAATTTGCTCTGAGGGAGGCTGGAACGCCGGCAACGGCGTCGTCTACGGATTTCCACTTGCTCCCCATGCCGATGCAACAGCCCTGGCTCTGCTCTCTCTACTGAGTGAACCTCACAACGATTTCATAACTGCGAGTCTTGACTGGCTTGAGCGACGCGCCGAGACATGCTTCGCCCCGTGGAGCCTTGCCTGGACTATCCTCGCCTTCGACGCTTTTGGACGCCCCACGAAACTGTTGACCGACCGCCTCTCCTCTGTTGTTGATCCCGCCGAGGTCAACGATTGTGCGACTCTCGCCATCGTTTCGGTCGCGTTCGGTCGTGCCACAGGAAACAACGCATTTCGAGTAGCTCATGAAACTTGATCGGAGGACTTTCTTGACGGCCTCGCTCGGCTTGGCTGCCGGTGCCTCCGCCACCGCCCTGCTGAACCGTCCCAAGTACCACGTATCTCGGAGGCTGCTGCGCTCCCGGGTGGCGATTCTCCGGGCAGAATCTTATTCTCACGACCTGGAAAGTATTCTGCATTCCGGGTTGGAGCTTTTTCACCTGGACCTTCGTGGGAAGACTGTCCTACTCAAACCGAACCTCGTCGATTACATTCCCGGAAACCACATCAACACGCATCCCTTCGTAGTTTCCGCTGCGGTCGAGTGCTTCCGCCGCCTCGGTGCAAAGAACGTGCTGGTAGGCGAAGGACCTGGCCACCAAAGAGACACGGAGCTAGTTCTGCTCGAGAGCGGCTTCAGCGAAAAACTGCGCCAACTGAAAGTTGCTTTTGTTGACCTAAATCGCGACGAATTGATTATGACGCCCCTACTCGCAACTTACATGGGCATGAAACGTCTGTGGTTGCCCCGGACGGTGTTGGAGGCCGACTTCGTCGTTTCCATGCCTAAAGTGAAGACGCATCACTGGTCCGGGGTCACGCTCAGCATGAAAAACATGTTCGGTGTTGTGCCAGGAACGAAGTACGGGTGGCCAAAGAACATCCTTCATTGGAAAGGAATCCAGGAAAGTATCCTCGATGTCTGCGCCACAGTGCCGGTTCACTTCGTTATTGCCGATGCGATCGTGGCAATGGAAGGAAACGGACCACTCAATGGGCATCCTCGAGCGCTCAACCGAATTGTCCTGGCCGATGATCCGGTTGCGGCGGATGCCACCTGCGCGAGGCTCATGGGACTTGACCCGACCCGAATCACGCACATCCGAATCGGAGCGCAGTTTGTCGGCAACGTCGCTAGCGAACACATCGACCAAGTCGCAGAGGCAGTCTGCGCGCCAGTCAGCCCTTTTGACGTGGTCCCGGAATTTCAGCACCTACTCGTGACAGCTTCGCCCCCCTAAGATTCCTGAGATGAAAGCCGACACAAAGACAACAGTGAACTTTCCTTCGCGGGCCGCGACCGTTGCTGCAGAAACTGATGGGGCGACCGGTTCTGAACGAGCGAAGGTTGTCGTCGAAAAGCGCTCTCGCTCGAGGCTTCCGTCTATGCTCGAAGGAAGCACCGCTTTGAGTTACGCGGACATCGGGTTCTTTTTCGTCTTTGTCTTTTTCCTAGCCATGATGTTCCGTATTGCAGTACACCTGCACGTTCTCAATCAGACGAGACTCGACAATCCGACTCTTCCTTTCCAAGTCACGATTTCCTTGTCTCTAATCGGCTCGTTATACGTGATCATACGGCTCCGACATGGACGCCAGGTCTGGGCCCTTCTCGGATGGACCTGGCCCAGTCGAGTTCATCTTGTTGCCGCCTTGGTGGGCGGAATCGGCCTTGGGATTGGGGTTGACGTCATTGCCCATTCAACGACTCGAACGACTCACATGATCCATTTATGGAACCTGATTCTGCTCGACGGGTTGCTAGGACCAATCATCGAAGAGTCCCTTTTTCGTGGCTGCTTGCTTCCCGTAGTTGCACGCACGACTGGACCGACTATCGGGATCGCAGGCACGGCTGCACTTTTCGCCACACTCCACCCAATCACCACATTCGTGCAATGGCTTTGCTTCTTGGCCACGGGGACTGCGTTTGGATGGATTCGATTCAAATCGGGATCCACCGCGGCATCGACTCTAATGCACGCGATATACAATGCGACTCTGTTCTTGTGCCAAGCTTTGTAGACGGCAGAGGCGGGCTCACATTTTTACAGATAAGTCCTCGAGGCACGAGTTTCGCCGTGACGCGCCCTCTTTGACCCACTTGAACCTGTGATCGATTCTTTGTAGCCTCGGGAAGCTCACGCCAGTTGTTGCCCGCTTTCCAGAGTTGGTCGGTGCAGAGTGCAAATCAACAGATGAAGACGGCAAAATTTACCAAGCTCGAGAGAAGAGTCGGGCAAATTGCCAGTCGCCGAGCCCGCCGGCAACTGATGCAAGTTCCCTGGGACCGCTTCCACAAGGCGTATGAGGAATACATCCACTGGCAGGCCTTCGCGCTTTGGGTCCGAGCCGTTGTTGAATCGAAGGGCTGTGCTCCTTCCTGGCTCAAAGGAATTCTGCGAAAGCGTTGGCCAGGCTTTGCGGAAGAAGCGGCTCGTTCAAACAAACCGGAACTGCTGGGTCTCCAGATGCTTTCATGGGTTCACAATCAAGTCTTCGGGTTTGCAAAAGAGGAGGGGTGGCTTGATGCGCTCGTGTTCTACGGATTCCGAGATGCTCGCTCACAGGGATACTGGACACATTGGGAACATTGCGAAAGCGAATGGAAGAGACGACCGCCAGCGTCAGTTCCTACTTTTGTGCAGTGGAGGCGTTCAGCCTTGAACTGGAAACTCCATGGGGATGTCAGCTGCGCCGTACTGACCAAGGCTGTTGAGAAGTACATCGACTTTGAGGCATTCGTCTATTGGTTGCGTCCATTCTTTCAAACGGCAAAGGTCCAACTGCCAGCACACATCGCCCTGGAATTGGGGCAAGAATGTCCAGGCTTGCTCGATTTTGTGAATACACACATTTCTGGCGCGCACAGAGATCAATCGAGGAGTTGGCGACACATGTTCAACTGGGGCAAGGATCATGTTCTATCGCAGGAGAAAAAGGAAGGCTGGCTCCGCTGCGTGCTTTGCCAAGCAGAGATTCACCCGCGCCACGTGCGCCTGGCGAAGTTCAGTGCACTCTGTTCTAAATCTCGACTGGAGAATACTGCCGTTCATTATCCTTCTCTACGCCAATGGCGAAGCGGTGCAGAGAATTATGTCAGAGCAAGTCGGAAGTGACGCTCGTCAGACGGTTGTCCAGTTCGACGTTTTGCCTGAGTCACGACACCGGCAATTCAGAGCTGGCGATGGGGATCGAAAACAACAACGATTGGAATTTCAGGGACTTAGCGGAATGCGAGGGAACACTAAGTCATTGAAAAAGAACACTGGGGAGCTTGAAGGAATCCTTATTGGCCCTTAAAGGTCCCTCGTTTTTTCTCTGCCACTGAGATTCGTTTGTTGTGGGTTCTTCGCCCACTGCCCTAGATACAAAGTCGGCTTCGGGCCCAAATTTCGCGGCCCGGATGGCAAGCCGACAGACAAACGTAGAAATGAAACTCAGCCGATGCCTACGCCAGCGCAGAACGCAGGACGTGCTCGTCCGGGCCGCGCCCCGCGCAACACCCGGCGAGCTTGCCGTCAATCACGACGGCGGGAACGCTTCGGACACCGTAATTCTTCGCCTTGGAAGCCACTTCGGACTTCTGCATATCGTGGATCACTACCTCATGTGAAGACCCAGCAAGGCGCTTAACTACCTCGATTGTTTCCTTGCACGTTGAACAACCTGCACTGAAAACTTCGATTTTCTTTCTTGTTGCCATCGTGTTTCGCTCCTTTACGTTGAGTTCATCAAACTTCTTCTTTTTGGCATTCGGGGCAAGTTCCTGCTTCGCTACGCGCGGTCCGAAGCGGCCATGCATTCCACAACGAAGCGATTACCAGTAGCCCGAGTGCGCTATACATGGTGAGATCGGATTCCCATGCAAATTTACCCAACAGCACGGCACTTCCTGCAAGCAGACCAATGGCGAAAGGGCCGTATCCCCGGCGCTTGTTTGCTCTGAACGCCAACGCTGCCACAGCAAGAAGCAGAGACGCAGCGGTCAGCGGCAGTAGGTAGACCGTTGATATGAGAAAGCCGAGACCAACCGATGACAGCAATCCTGCATAGGCGGGCCAGCACGCCGGGCAAGCCAATTTAGGAAGCATCGAGGCACCAACGCCCGGCAGTGCCAATAAGCCGTTCTTCCAGGTGCGGTTCATCTGTCCTCGCTATCAAGGCTCTCAAGTATGGGACATTCCGTAACTGGTACGCACCCTTCGCAGCCATTTGTCAGCTTGCGGAGCGCCTTTTTCATCGACCCGAGGCTTCTGATCCTGGCGTCTATATCGACAATCTTGGCTTCGGCTCGTGCACGGATGTCTCTACTTGTTGTCGTGCGTGATACTCGAAGCGATAGCAGCTCCCGAATTTCCTTGAGAGAGAACCCGATTTCCTGAGCGCGACGGATAAATCTCAGCCGTCGCGCCGCATCCGATGGGAACAGGCGATAACCGGACGCGCTCCGTGGCGGCTTTGGCAGCAGACCCCGCCGCTCGTAATAACGCACCGTTTCCAGATTGACTCCCGCTTCTCTGGCTAGATGCCCTATCGTCAGGGACTTCATCTTCATACTCACTTTCTGAACCTAGTCTAAACCCCGTACCATAGTCCGGGGTCAATAAGTATTTTGAAGGCATCGCGACGATGGCCCCGATGATTAATTGCGCCACGGTCCCAACAACGATTTCTGACAATGCTGTGGAGATTTTGAACCAGATCGCCAGAAGCGTGGCGATGAGCGCCAATCCGACCCACAAGGAAGCTAGTACCCAGACATTTTGCATGTCAATTCTCGCTCCTGCCTAAGTTGTGGGATCGTTGCCGGGGATATGACTCCGCGACAAGATCCTTGTCAGGAGTCATCATCTGTCCCGGCTTAGTGGACAGCGGTTAGAGGGCGAACTCCTTCCCCACTAAATCTATGATACTTGGGGCGGGACGTAACTCAACAACCGACTTTGGGGTGGAGTAACACTCGCGTGACGCCCCGATTTGATCCGTGACCCGGATCCGGCAGAGCATTGGCACGACCACTGCAAACCTCCGGGTGGGGCTAGAACCACCGGATTGATTGCCTGGCTCGATGACCGAAGATAAGATGTCCGACTTACCTCGTGGAGCCACGATGTCCGACCTCGCCACTATAGCTACTTACTCCGTTTTCATTGCGAGCTACGTGGTGTTCGCCCTCGGAAAGTTTCCAGGCATGAAAATTGATCGCCCCGGCGCGGCCATCATCGGGGCAGTCTTGATGTTCACAACGGGCGCCGTGCGGACACACGATGCCCTGCAGTTCATCCACTTCGGCACAATCGTACTGCTTTTTTCGATGATGCTTGTGGTGGCCTGCCTGCACTTGGCGGGCTTCTTCGATTGGATCACGGAGCTGGTCGTGACCCGACTCAAGCCCCACCACCTTCTCCCCACGGTGGTCTTCCTAAGCGGGTTTCTCTCCGCGTTCTTTGTCAACGACATCATTTGTATTGTCATGGTTCCCTTCGTGTTGAAAGCCACCGCCGAATGGGAGTCAAACCAATACCCTATCTCTTAGCAGTGGCAATGGCGTGAAACATCGGAAGCACCGCAACCATCACGGGGAACCCGCAGAACATCCTGATCGGGTCTTTTTCCGGCATTGGGTATCGGGATTTCCTATGGCACTTGGGTCCCCGTTGCGCTCGTCGGCTTGTTTCTGAATTGGCTCGTACTCTGGTGGCTCTACTTCCGTGGGCCCATTCACGATGTCCAAACCGAAGCTCTCGTCGATGCGGTGCAGATTGACCGCGCAGCTCTGGTCAAGGCTGGTCTAGTAACCGTTCTAGTTCTGGCTGGATTTCTTGCCGGCTTCCCACCACCTCTGGTCGCCGCAGTGGGGGCAGCCATCATGTTGATCACACGTACGCGCGACCCTCACCTGGTATACGAAGAAGTGGACTGGGGCCTTCTCGTTTTTTTTGTCGGGCTCTTTCTGATAGTGGGAGGTGCAGAGAACGCAGGCTTGACGGAGCACTTGCTAGGTTTCGGCGAGCGTTTCAATCTGCAACACCTAGGCGTCTTCACATCGGTGACCGCGATATTGTCGAACTTAGTGAGCAACGTGCCCGCCGTAATGCTTTTGAAATCCCTCGTGACTCGATTCGCTAACCCTCATACGGCTTGGCTCACGCTGGCAATGGCCAGCACCCTTGCCGGGAACCTGACCATCACGGGTTCCGTCGCCAACATCATCGTTGTGGAACGAGCTCGCAAAGAGGTAATAATCGGCTTCTTCGAATACTTTCGAATCGGTCTGCCCGTCACGCTTCTAACGCTGTTGTTTGGCTGGCTCTGGCTTTCGTGGATTCAATGATTGTCGCTACGAATGTTGCTAAGTAGCCGAGCCACCGCTGGCACATGTGCTTTCCTGCCATGCCTAACCAATTCAGGCTGCGTCCATTCAAGGTAGGAAGCTTGCAATGCCTCCAATCGCTGCAACGGCACACACTACAATCCAAGGCGGTGCTTTCCAGGCGACCAGCGCGAGGAACGCCGCCAATACGACTGCGAAGTCGAATGGCGTGTGGACGCTACTCGTCCATACGGGTTGATACAAAGCCGCCAGCAAGATTCCTACGACGCTTGCGTTGACGCCTGCGAAAAGTGCGCGTGTCTTCGCGTTCGAACGCAGTTGATTCCAAAACGGCAAGACACTGATCACGAGCAGGAGGCCAGGCAGAAAGAGCGCCAGCAGAGCGATCGTTGCTCCGACCGCCCCGTGCGGCTCTGGTTTTACAACGGCACCCAAATAGGCGGAGAACGTGAAGAGTGGTCCGGGAACTGCTTGCGCTGCGCCATAACCCGCCAGGAAAGTATTGTCGTCGATCCATCCGGTGCTGACGGTGGCCGCTCGGAGTAACGGCAAAACAACATGGCCGCCGCCGAAGACGAGCGCACCACTCCGATAGAAAGCTTGGAACAAGGCGACGGCCTGACTCCGTGTGGCCGCCACAAGAATGGCAGGAGCGATCAAGAGAACGGCAAATACCGCAAGAGAGACGAGAGCAGCAATGCGAGGAATGGAGATGTGGAGAGCCTGACGAGTTGGAGCGCTAGCCTCGCGGCACACGAGCAGCCCGAGAATTGCACCAAGAGCAATCGCCGCGAGTTGGCTCGACGCGCGAGAGGACAGCAATACGACTCCAGCGGCAAGCACAGCAATCGTAGCCCGCGTCCGATCAGGCGCCAGCGTTTGCATCATTCCCCACACCGCTTGCGCGATGACTGCTACCGCAACGAGCTCCAATCCGTGCAGGATTCCCGAACCCACGCGCCCGGCAAAAAGATTGTGGCCGTAGGCAAAGGCGAACATCAGAAGCGCCGAAGGTAACGTGAAGGCAGTCCATGCGGCCAACGCACCCAACGGGCCACCTTCGAGGAGTCCGATCGTGAAGCCGACTTGGCTACTTGCCGGACCCGGAAGGAACTGGCACAGCCCGACGATGTCGGCGTAGGGCGCCTCATCGAGCCATTTGCGCCGGATGACGAACTCGTTTCGGAAATAGCCAAGGTGGGCGATGGGACCACCGAACGAAGTGCAGCCGAGACGCAGAAAGCTCAGAAAGATGGTCCAGGCCGACGAGCGCGGCCTCGTTCCGATGGATGTTTCCAGCGGCTCCGTCATGCTGGCTTGTGCCGCGAACGCAAGAAGTTGTCGAGCGCAAGTGATCCGCCGCCCACGATGAAGAGGAATATCAGACCAAGCATCATGCTCACATCCGTGCGCGCTTCATGGAGGGTGCTCCAAAGGCCGTTCTTCGCAAATGAAACGATCTTCGTGGTATTGAGAGCAACGAGAATGTCGATCAAAAGCGGTATCGCGGCCAGTCTGGTCAAGAAGCCAACTAAGATCAAGCTGCCACACACAATTTCTACGACGCCTACGAACGGAGCCATAACGTGCGGCGCAGGAATTCCGATCTTGATGAAGCGGCCCACTCTGAGCGAATCCGGAAACAGAAACTTCTGAATGCCCTCGGACAAAAAGACCCAGCCTACAAGGATTCGTACAAGCAAGACCGCTCTTGCAGTGCGCGCTGCCCAGGTTGCGTCAGTGTTCGAGACCATGTGCTCGTCTCCTGGTCGTAGCTCAACTAATACGAATGCGCTTCGAACCGTTCAGAGGTATCCGAACACGCTCATGAATCCATAATCCATGTGCAGTTGCTGGTGGCAATGAAACAGCGTCAAGCCGGGATTATCTGCCGTGAAGTCAACTTCGACTTCCTGATAGCCGCCGACCATGACCACATCCTTCATCACGCCACTGGTCGGCTTACCGGCAAACTTGGTCAGCTCGAAACTGTGCCGGTGAAGATGAATCGGATGGATGTCATCGCTGGCGTTGCGCATGCGCAAACGGTAGCGGCGGCCTTGCCGCAGGTGAACTATTGGAGGCGTCTTGTCCATCGAGAAAGCCACATCGTTGATGGTCCACTCGTTGAACCCGTGGTCGGCTGCGTTGCGTTTGGCGAAGGTCATGTCGATGACTTCCTCAGGTTCGGTGGCAGCTTGGGACTTGCCGAAGCGCAGATAGGTCCAGCGAAACGGCTTCGGTGTGACCCACTGCGCTTTGCCGACATGGCCGGCATATTCGACGACAATGCCCATCCCGCGATGCCGGTCGTCGTCTGCGAGATCGCCCAGTACCCAAACACCGGGATGTTTCATTTCCACAATCGCAGAGAGGCGTTCCGCCGTGCCGAGCCACAGTACGGGGACTTCCGCGGGCGTTGGCACTGCGTTGCCATCTAGAGCTACAACCTTGAAGGTGTGTCCCGGCAGCGTGAGGCTACGAATCTCCGTCGCACTCCCGTTGAGCACATGAAACAGGACGCGTTCACCCAGCTTCACGCGGATTGGCTCGCCGTGACCGAGCATGCGGCCGTTGATCGTGAAATAGCGATAGCCGACTTCGTACCCGTGCGGCGTCCCCTTCGCGAGAGACGCTTTCATGGACGACTCGCCGGAATCCTTTAACGCTTTAACCTCGGTCGGGGGAGCGAGGAAATCCACGGCCATGTCGCCGCCTTGGCTGAACGATGGTTCGAACTCTTTGAGCACAAGAAAGACTTCGCGGTTATAGTTGCCAGGCTCATGCTTCGATTCGATATAGACGGCTCCGACTTGGCCGCTGTATTGTCCCGCATGTAAATCGGCACCAGCGCGATTGTGAGTGTGATAGAAACGGAGACCGGCAGGTCGCGGAGTGAACGCGAGGCGGCGTATTCCGTGCGCAGGGACAAAGGGCGTCCCTTCTTCCGCCGCCCCGTCCACGTCCGGCGAAACAAACTGTCCGTGCCAGTGTAGTTGCTCCGGAGTGTCCGTGTCGTTGTGCACGTCAACGATAACCTGCTGCCCTTCTTTGAACCGCAACAAGGGTCCTGGGAACTGTCCGTTGTAGGTGATCGTCGAGAGGATGCGTTTCGGTGCGATCTCGACCGGACTCGCGCCGATGCGTAGGGTATAGTCCGGCGGGCTTGTTTCCGGCTGTGACGAAACCAGTGCGGCGCATCCCGGCGCGAGCGCCGCCGAGTCGAGCGCAATTCCGGAACCGAACACCGCAGCTCCTGCAGCCGTTCCTGCCACCTTAAGAAACTGCCGACGAGACGTAGGGTCTTTACTCACGAACTGCCTCCCGGGGCAAGCCGCAGAATTCGGAGCAAGGGTTTGATGGATAGCCCCTGCACCAAGATGGAAAAGACCACCACACCAAATGTTAGATTGAGAATCTGGTCCCGATAGGGAAACGTGCTATCAAGACTCAATGCCAGGGCCAACGACAAAGCTCCTCGCAATCCACCCCAAACCATCACGTGTTGCCACGCGAGAGGGATTCGCTTCGAGAACAGATTACTGAATGGCACAAGCGTGTAGACCGAAAGAATGCGGCCGAGGAAGATCGCTGCAATGGCGATCAGAATTGGTTTCCATGCACGGAGCACGCCTCCTAGGCGTACTTCCAATCCGATCAGCAAGAACACGAGCGAGTTAATGATAAAGGAGGCGTATTCCCAGAAAGATCGCAATGCCGTCAGCGTTCGCGTACTCATCCCTGTTTTCACAGCAAAATTGCCAATCACCAGTCCGGCAGCGACCGTAGCGATTACTCCGGACAGATGCAAGTGACGGGCAAGCAAGAAAGTGCCGTAGGCAAGGATTGTTGTGAGCGTAATCTCGACCTGCGCGTCGTCGATTCTCTTCGTGAGCTTACTAGCCAAATATCCAAGGGCAAGTCCCAGTAGCGCACCGCCCACCAAGCCCAGCAAGAACTGTCCAGCGCCTGAGACTATGCCGACTCCTGCGCCGACTGCACTGGCAAGAAGAATTTGGAATAAAGCAACCGCTGTGCCGTCATTCAACAGACTCTCACCCTCTACAAGTACCGAGAGCCGTTCGTCAACCGCCACTTCCTTGAAAATGGATAGTACGGAAATAGGATCGGTCGCGGACACCATGGATCCAAAAAGCAACGCTACAATCAGCGACATCCCAACTGCACAATGGATGACGAATCCCGTTACAAGGGTCGCGATCAACACGCCAAGGTTTGCCAGCAAGAGCAGTGGCACAATGTTTGTCCTAATATGCCGCAACTCGATCTTGAGACTGCCCTCGAATAGGAGTGCCGGAAGAAAGAGAGTGAGAATTACGTCTGGCGTCAGCCAGTCTGGCCTGTGCCCCTGATGTAGTGGTGCCAGCGCCGGCAGATGAACTACGCTGAGCAGCAGTCCTCCGAGGACGAGGGCAACCGTATACGGGATTCCAATACGCTTTGCTATCACCGCAATTACGGACGCGGCAATCAGCAGCCATAGCAGGAACTCCACGGACGAATTTGCCGTCATCTCTCGATCGCTCGACGCCCTACAAAAGCCCCCCTCACCTCTGGTCGCAAAAGATAAAGCAGCAGCGCAGCAGCGATTGTGACACCTACCGTTCCCTTGACGAAATGACCCATGAAAATGCTCATCAAGTCCCCCAACACCTGGGTTGCGATGATGGTCACAGCGAGCCTCCATCCCCAAAGCCGGCGTCCAAACCAACCTGCGCCCGCAGCCGCCAGAGCCGCGCTAAGCACTAAAAAGGGCACGCCAACTGTTTTGCCGAAAGGTGCGAGCTGTCGGAAGGCTGGCGCATTCAAGACCCACATGTGATCGAGGAGAGTGACCCGCCAAATCAAAGTCGTTCCCGCCAGCGAGGCCATGATGGCGCCAAAGAACAAGAACACGCCAATGGCTGTCATTGCCCGTGGAGACTCTTCTCGCACCGTGGCCTCGACGCTGGAGGGATAACGCTCTCGCATGATTGACTATAAACTGGAACGCAAGAGCACCGGTATTTTCAGCACACGCCTGCTCACGAGCCAGGCGTGCCTCTCAAAGTGTGATCGTCTGCTTGGGAGGCAGGCACTCTACCAGATACACCCGAGTTAGGACGGTGGGCTTTCGACCGACGGCCCCTTTCTCAGGGGACGAGCGCTGCCCGCGACTCCAACCACTCCATCCTTTTCTTCTAACTACTAACGTTTCCAACAAATCGGGGAATCTGCTTTTCGCTCAAAGATAACTCAAATCGATTGAAAACGTTGGATTCTGGCACAGTATTGGCACAGTGATTCCCAGCATTCGGTTAACCTCGCGGCGGCACCCGATGGTCCGAACACCCGTCCTTGGCGTTCTCGCAAAGCTGCTTCTATGATTTCCTTTTCTTGAGTGGCCACCTTCTCAGAGAGGTAAAGCTGGCTCTCCGTGCATCCCTGCCAGTCCCCAGTGGCCCTCTCGACCTGCGTCGAGCATTCGAGGATCGATTCCGCATCCGTAGTCACGAATTCGCATCAAGCTCTAGAAGCGATAATGCGGCGTGCTTACGAACAGTGTCAAAGCTCTGACAGATTTGTTGTCAGCCCGTCGCAGCCGCCGTATGGCAGTTTCAGTAGATTTTGCCCTGTCCGTAAGTCGAGATTTTGCAGGTCATTAGAGCAGGCTTGAGCCCATCCGGTTGGCCATTCGCGTGAATGTAATGCGAGCAAGTAGTCGTTATAACGACTATCCTAATAAGAGGAGAATGAAAATGAGCACCATATTGGTTCAACCGGAAACTGCCACCAGCACATGGGTTATCGATCGCGTTCACTCCACGGCGCAATTCAAGGTCAAGCACATGATGATCTCGAATGTGTTGGGAGAATTCGCTTCGATCACCGGCGTCCTGGAACGTGATGAAAATGACGTCACCAAATCCACAATTCGGGCCTCCATCGACGCGAGTACCATCAACACCCGAGAGCCTCAACGAGATGCGCACCTGAAGAGCGCGGATTTCTTCCACGTAGAGAGCCATCCGGACTTGACCTTCAACTCGACATCCATATCAAAGGACGCAGATGGGGAGCTGAAAGTCAGCGGCGACCTGACGATCCGCGGAGTGACCCGAAACGTGGTTTTTGATGTTGAAGGACCGAGCCCAGCGCAAAAGGACCCGTGGGGAAATACGCGAATTGGGCTTTCTGCCACGACGCGGATCAGCCGGAAAGACTTTGGCCTCACCTGGAACGCAGCTCTGGAAGCCGGCGGCCTGCTCGTGGGCGACGCGGTAACCATCAACTTGGACGTCCAGCTCATCAAAGAGCGCTAATCAAAGCAGGAACTGAAGGGGTACAATTCGGCCACACATTCAACTAACGCTGCTGTGGGCTGACTTGCCAATATTCAACCCTCATTGGAGGCGAATACTGCCCGAAACGGAAAAATTCGGCTAAGCCCTGAAGCGATTCTTGTCGATTTTCAGCGACCGAATCTTCGATTCCAGCGTTGAACGGGGAATGCCCAACTTGCCCGCGGCCCCCTTGGGTCCGAATATCCGGCCGCGACTTTCTTTCAGGGCGGCCTCAATCATATCCTTTTCTTGCACCAGGAGTCTGCGAGGGAGCTCAACCTGCGGTTTCGGTTCTGCGGTCAGCAGCGGCTGCTGAGGTAACCAGCTTTCGTCGATCGAGAATATCTCTGTTTCGCAGAGTATTACCGAACGCTCGATGACGTTCTGCAGTTCGCGTATGTTTCCGGGCCAAGGATAGGACTGAAGCAATTCCAGGGTCTTCTTGTTGACACGTTTTATGTTCTTGCCCGCTTTTCGCGCATAGCGATCGATAAAGTATTCCACCAGCAGAGGGATGTCCTCTCTTCGTTCTCGAAGAGAGGGCATCTCAATCGGGAAGACATGCAGCCGATAAAACAAATCACTACGGAAGGACCCAGTGCTGATTGCCGCTTGCAAGTCACGGTTTGTGGCAGCGACCACTCGCACGTCAGCGCGGATTCGACGACTGCCGCCGACACGCTCGAACTCTTGCTCCTGCAAAACACGCAGGAGTGCGATCTGAGTCTCAACTGGAAGTTCTCCGACTTCGTCGAGGAAGATTGTGCCCCCATTTGCTAGTTCAAACCGACCCAGGCGCTGCTGAGTCGCGCCCGTAAAGGCGCCCTTCTCATGGCCGAACAACTCAGAAGCGATAAGATCACGGGGGATTGCCGCACAGTTCACACCGACGAACGGACGTGAGACCCGATCTGATCTTCGATGTATGGCGCGTGCAACAAGCTCTTTGCCTGTTCCCGTTTCGCCCGTGATGAGGACTGTAGAATCGCTTGGCGCGACTTTGGAGATGCGCGACAGTACAGCTTTCAAAGCAGTAGAGGTTCCAACAATCTCTTCGAACATCGAGGCCTTATCGATTTCTTCACGTAGAGCGACGTTTTCGCTCCGAAGCCTGTCTTCAGCCTGCTTTCGATCTTCGATATCCGTCAAGGCGACATACCAACGCGTAATCTGT
>WNGM01002500.1_pt1 | contig 27244 bp, 26 predicted proteins | sample 5400571 | NCBI WGS metagenome assembly WNGM01 (sample SAMN13153378, study PRJNA577476) | soil metagenome | isolation source: 100 cm soil or saprolite under Garry oak tree replicate 2 | place: USA:California | collected 2016-06-15 | reverse complement strand
CGCTCGCGTTGCAGGCGATTTTCCACCACATCAGCGAAATCGGCAAGTATTTCCGTTTTATCTACTTCCGAAAAGAAGAGGTACGAGAGCTGTAATCGCGTGAGCGGAGGCTATTCGGTCAGGGGAGATGCTCTACACAAGAGCATGACACCGAGGGCTTGGTGGCTTTGGAGGAACGAAGGAATCACAGCAGAAGGCGAGAGCTTATCATGCGCAGGAAGCAGAATCTCAAAGTGCAGCAGGACGCACTCACTCCATCGACCGCTCTCAGTACCACAGAGGCGCTTGAGCAGCAGGTGCGAGCGCACCCGGTGGTGCAGGAGGTGATGCGTCTCTTTGACGCGCGCCTTGTCGCCATTGAGAGAACCGGAATAAATGAAGCAGCCGAACGCCTAGTAGTAGAGCAACAGGCGTTGTGTTTCTCTTCACAAGCGTCGTAAGACAATATAACCTTGTCCCACAAATGGGGCAAGCTCAGTTTCGCCGAGGCAGCCATCCCATCTCTGCCAAAGAAGTGTGATCTACGTATCCCTTGCTACCGATACAGAATCACTGTCTCTTGGTAGTATTTCCACGTGATAAAAGGTGAAAGCAAAACTGTGCCAGATTCATGAAGAGAAAGCCCCTTCATCTACAACTCCGGGCAAACAGACGCTAAGACGACGAGCAACGAGATCCCATCTGTCTCACATTCGAAGGGTTCAGAACATTATTGTTCCCGAATATCCGTCATCCGAACCCCCTCTTCATGAAGTCCAGGACATTATTGCACGGTTCAGCACTTTATTGTGTGGTTCAGGACATTATTGTCGCTGCACAGCAGCAGCGCGTTTCTCCAGGAACGGCAAATCGAAGCCGAAGAGATTGTGGTTTTCGATGATATCGGGGTCGCGTTCGCGAATTACCTTGCAGAGCTCGGCAATGAGACGCGCCTCTTGATCGGGTGAAGGAGCCTCCAGGATGGTCGAGAAGCCCCGGTTATCCTGAATGGATATGAGAAAGATGCGCCCGCGCTCGGGATTTAATGAGGTTGTCTCAAGGTCGAATTGCAGGCGATGGAGATCGTCATAGACGAGCCCACGAAAATAGACCCGGCCGGTGAGCATGAGGTACTGCTCGACGGGACCGACGCGGTAGTAGGTATCTTGCAGATCGTTCAGGTTGGTGACTTTGCGATCCAGCCGGCGCGACGCTCCAGTACAAAGCGCTTGTTCGAGCATTCGCCCATCGCGAGCTGAGAGGAGATAACGGTAGGCATCTGGCGGGCCGTCAAGTTCACGGAAGGTAATGGGTGCCGATCCCGCGTCTAGTGAGGTAGCAGGCTGTACCCTGCTTCCCAGATGTTCCAGGTCGGTGAGTATCCTGGCAAAAAGCCAGGGACGAAACTGTTCTTCTTCACGCACCACCTGCTCACCGATGCGCCTCCACACCAATGCCTTTCCTGCCCGACTTGCCCAAACGGAAACGATGCCCGGCGTCTCGTCCCACCCAAACAGATTTTCCGAAGTTTGAAGTTCTTCCTGAGCTATGTGAGTCATTCCTTGAAACTCTCGCTAGAGGCATTCATCAAGAGGTAGTGCCTGGCCGAGTTGGGTGGAAGTGATGATGGCTTCTTTCAGATTCGCTTCACATAGATCTGCTCTACTCAAATTGGCATCAATAAGTAGAGCGCCCAAAAGGTTCGCCTCACGGAGAACGGCATCGCTGAGATCGGCTCTGCTCAGGTCTGCGTAACTCAAGTCTGCTTTCGTCAGGTTTGCGTTGCTGAGGTTTGCCCCCGCCAGATAAGCCCCGCTTAAACTGGCTTCCCAGAAATCCGCGCTACTCAGATCCGCACCGCGTAGATCCGCTCGGATGAGATTCATTTTACTAAGATTCGTTTCACTTAAATCCGCTCTACTCAGGTCAATGGCTTCCTCCGGATGCTCTTGCCTGAAAAAATTCCACCTATCAAAGAGTTGCTGTTTAATGAGTTCGAGTACCCGCTGATCAGCCATGGTGCTGAGCTCCTTTCGTTGCGATTTCCTTTTCTGAGAGCTGGAGCATGCTTCTTCTAAGCAGTCGAGTTGCAGTCCATCGACGATATATTTGCTCGCCTTGCCAAGCATCTCGGCAGAGAGCAGAAATTCATCCGGGGTGTCGGGGTCCAGGACGCCGGTTTCCGCGAAGTGGTAAAGCTCGCCATCCCAGTACATAAAGGTTACAGGGAGGCGATCGACCGGGACCAATTTGAGTTTGTGTCCAGCATCCTGCGTCCATTCAATGATTGCGTGAGTACGCAGGTGTCGCAGCTTCAACCATATATTCGCCTTTTCACGCCCTTCAGTGTCGTGCCGCCAATCAAGGACTGTATAAGGCTCCCCTTCGATATCGATCGTGAGACCTTTTTGCATTTCGCTCGTCGAAATCATGAAGCACTCCTCTTATGCGATGCATAAATCTCTAAAGAAGTTCTGTTCCTTACAGAACCTCTTTAGAGAATACGTTTGGTGAGGGGTGAAAGTATGATTGCTATGCAAAAATTGAGGGGCACCCCGTAAAATGAAAGGTGCTCCTCTGTTAACCCCTGTCTCCCTTTTTAGACCCTATCAATGCCTGGGAAATTGCTGAAGAGATGTGTTTGACGATGAGGTATGGTGATTTGAGAGTGATGAGCTTTGGCTTGATTGCCCTTGCAAATATTGATAGATCACCGTACCCATGCCGGCGATGGCATTGGGCGAGTTACAGACCCAGGGATGCTTTGGATCAGTCAGGCTCGTTGGGGTGAAATTGGTACGGTCTAGAATGAGGTAATTAATGTTAAACTGCCATGCAGTCCAGCTTATGCCATTTTGCTGCGAGTAGTTGAGAAAAGCCAGTACTTTCTGGTTCGCATTTTTCATGGTGGCAGTTGCACACCGCTGGGTGGTAGTTGCATTTGGCAGGAGTGCCCACTCACCGTAAAAGAGGGGATAACGACCTTTGAAACCTGCCCACTCTTGATCCCATATAGCGGTAGTCCCAACAGCAACTTTATGGTAGGTATGGGTAGTATACATGATGTTTGGATCACTAATGCGCAAAGTGCCTGCGTTATGGATTCCGCCAATGATGATAATTTGTTTGGCGCCGGTTGAGCGAATGGCCTTCACAAGGGTTTGCATCCCGATAATGGGCGCTGTTTTACCTGTTGCACCTTTTTGTGTCCCACCACCATTGAGCCATTGATTCGCAGTAGGATAATGGGGTTCATTATATTCATCGAACAAGACCATGGTGTTGTTGAGATAGTGTGTGGCGATTGCTTTCCAGAAGGTCACGCTTTCAGGTTTTGGCATGTTGGCGCCACTCCCATACGGAGACCCTCCCTGCTGATAGTCATGAAGGTCCAGGATAACATAGAGCCCTGCTTGATTCGCTTCCTGGACTGCCTTATCGAGGAGTTGAAGAAAGAGTTGCTGGTGAGCCGCATAAACCCAATTAGAGAGTGGGAGGCGAAGTGCGTTCATATGCCAATTTTTGCTCATCTCATTAAAAACGGTACTATTGAGCATAGTGGACAGTCTTTTTTGCAGACTAGTGGTATTTTTCCAGGGATTTGAATACGCAAATCCTGTTTCAATTTGTGCGCCCCTGAGTACCAAAGGATGTCCTGAGGAGTCAATCAGTTGCGTTCCTACAACGTGAGGAAAAACGATGGTACTTGCTGTCGATGGCTTGCGCTGTTCGATTAGGAATGTTGTCGCAATTATCACAATGAGCAGCAGGAGAAGTTGGAAGGCTTTCTTTTTGGTAATCACTACAGTCACCTCTTGCCTACAAAGAAACTCAAGACCTAACCCTTTTCTTTAACACGTGTTCAATCCAGGCTAAGCAAGAAAATTATATATTGTTAATCTTGATGAGTCAATACGTTTAGTATTAAAGTTAATTAACTTTAATACTAACTTTTTCTAATTAATGTGAGAAAATAAGCATATAAATGATATAAATATATACGCAAAGAACCATGCTGAGACAATTTGAAACATTGTTTTTAGCAGGCTAAATGAGGCGGCATGAGAAGAAAGTTAGAAAAAAATCTTTCAAATGATGAGAAATCATCTTACCTTAAAGTACTATTGTCCACAATGGCTTTCAATAATGGCGACTCTGCCGCGAAAAAGTGTAAGCCTTCGTCAAGGTACAGTAGTATTACAATCCCAACGGTGATGATTGGACCGGCGCATCCCAAAATAAAACAAGAGCCATCCAGGTTTTCCGGGATGGCTCTTCTTTCATATTTGACCTGAAAACTGCTTATTTTACTCGCTCTACGTACTGCCCGCTACGCGTATCAACACGAATTTTGTCACCTGGATTGACGAAGAGCGGAACGTTGATAATGGCACCAGTTTCGAGCGTTGCGGGCTTGGTGACATTGTTTGCAGTATCACCACGCACTCCCAGTTCGGCGCTCTCTACCCTCAACTCCAGGAAGTTGGGTAGTTCTACCGCGATAATATTCTCGCCAACTACCAACATCTCCACGATGTCTTGCTCTTTGAGAAACGGCAAGGCATCGCCCAGCATCTCTTTTGGTACAGGCTGTTGATCAAAGGTTTCCGTATTCATAAAGATATAGTCATCACCATCCACATACAGGAACTGCCAGTTCTGATGCTCCACACGTACTTCCTCAATTTCTTCACCGGCACGGAACCGCTGCTCCAGCACACGCCCGGTTTTAAGGTTTTTCAAGCGAACACAACACGTACGAAGGCACGCCAGTTTCCAGGACTGACGTGATGAAATTCGGTCACGGTGTACAATTCACCGTTATAGCGTATAACCATGCCATTACGAAAATCGGCTGTTGTCGTTGCTGCCAAAATTACTTCTCCTTTTTATTGAAGAGTGCGATGCGAGCACTCTGAATTAATAATTGGTTCAATTTGCGAAACATTTTTACTTATACCATTCTGGGCCAGAAACTACAAGCTGTCAAAACACCCCTATCATGATGAATTATGCCAGGAGCTTAGATAATCCCTCGGTATACCCGACAAATTTTGCCAGGCGCTTCTTTTTCAGGTTCTCACGTAGTATCCAGTTGATATCAGCATCACCCCAACTGGCGCACTGGTTCATCAATGCAAAACCTCTTTCAGGAGCCGCCGCCGTGACCACACTCACCGCGTAACCTAAAGCCTGGCGCAGCACACGAAAATCCTCACGTTTGCGGTCACTACCAGGTGTTGAATGTACGCGTTCCAGTACTACCTGCTGTACAGCTAATGCCGCGTGGACAATATCTGAAGAGTGAAGGAGCGCAGGTTCAGCAAAGGCGGCAATAGCCGCTCGCTGCTGAAAGTACTTCCCTTGCGTCGCTATAATCGTTAAGTAGCTTATAGTTTCCCTGGTAGCGGCCATCAATAAGCGCTGAAAAGCTGTAGCAACTCCTTCGCGCACACGCCAGCAGGTGCTACAGGCATATTGAGCAAGCAATTCAAACGCTTCACTACGCCACTTTGATTGGACAGCAGCGCACGCACCATAGGCGACAACCCCGCAAAGCACGACGAACTCGGCCGGAGTATTGGTCACCACCTTGTGGCGTTCATCACTGATAAGGTAATCCAATAAGGCTCGTACTTTGTCTGGCTGCTCTTTTGCCAGCGCGGCGAGGAGATAACTCAGCTCGTTAACCAGTTCTAGATTGGCCCGGGTTCCGGGTAGGCGACTCTGTTCACGCAGGTAAAACTCAAGAGGCCGCAGGTTGCCCGCCAATGACCTCTCTACCAAAGCTGAAAGCGTACTGTGCGTGGTGTGCATTCTCACCTATTCCTTTAGTGCTGAAACGTTCCTTATGACAACCATTTTTGTAGTATGAATTAGAGTGTGTAATAGGTTGCTTAAACTTATTGGATATAGGGGTATTTTATCACATGGTCATTAGATCTCTTAATTGTTAACCTTGACGTAAACGTTAATCTTATGGTATACTAACAATGTCTCCTCTGGCATATTTCTGCTTTATTCTTTTTCCGCAGTCTAAGGAGGATGCATAAACATGATGGTTACTGAAGATACACTTACATCAAAAGAACAGAACTTCTATACGATTGAGCAGGTAGCATCACGTACAGGATTTACCAAGCGCACCCTGCGCTATTATGAAGAAGTTGGGTTGCTACCTCCAACAGATCGTACAGAAGGAAACTATAGACGTTATAGCGAGGCCGACATCCAGCGCTTAGAGCGCATTAAAAATTTGCGCGATCTGCTAGGCTTCTCACTGACCGATATTCGCAAACTATTAGAAGTTGAGGATGAGCGCGGTCAGATTAAAGTTGCCTACCGGCACGAGACAGAGGACCTGGCAAAAGTGGTCCAGTTAGATCGAGCAGATGAACTGATACGAGTTCAGATCCATTTGATCGAGCAGAAACTGGCCGGATTAGAGCAAATGCGAACTACCTTGTTGGCTAACCTGGAAAGTCATGAACTTAAACGTAAAGAATTACTTGCTCATATAGATAAAGAAATTATTAAAAACTAGATTGGATTTATATCCTTATGCAAATCGTTCCACATAGTAAAGCGGGCACACTAGAAGCTGCCCCTACAATTCCCAAAGAGCAGCAGGCAAAAGGCCTGCTGCGAGCATTTTTAGCACTACGTCATCGCAATTTTCGCCTTTTTTGGTCTGGTCAGCTTATTTCCCTGACCGGTACCTGGATGCAGACGATTGGTCAGGCGTGGCTGGTACTGGAACTCACGCATAGCGCCTGGCTCCTTGGCGTAGTAGGCGCCTTGCAGTTCTTGCCGGTCATGCTGCTGGCCCTTTTCGGTGGTGTCCTGGCTGACCGTTTGCCCAAGCGAACAGTGCTTTTGTTTACACAGTCCTCTGCCATGATCCAGGCATTTGTGCTCTGGATACTGGTTGCAACCGGCTCGGTGCATCTCTGGCACGTCCTGGTCCTGGCAGCCCTACTCGGGTTGACCAACTCCCTTGATATGCCGACGCGCCAGGCTTTTGTCGTTGAAATGGTGGGACGTGAAGACTTACCGAATGCGGTAGCCTTGAACTCCTCGCTTTTCAACATGGCCCGCATCGTTGGCCCCAGCCTGGGCGGACTCATTATTGCCGGGCTTGGCGTTGCACCGCTTTTCCTGCTCAATGCTATCAGCTTTATTCCCGTGATCATTGGCATCGCCTTGATCGATATGAAACAACTGCATGCTCTGGTAAAACATTCAGACCTGGTGAAAGATGCACCGGGGAAAGGCACACTACAAAGCCTGCGCGAAGGGCTGGCATATGTTGCGCATACACCATCCATCTTGCTGATTATCGCCGTTGTGGGCGTAGTCTCGTTGTTTGGTATTAATTTCAACGTGGTACTGCCACTGTTTGCCACCGATGTACTACATGTAGGGCCACTAGGATTTGGTTTCATTTCGTCCGCATTCGGGCTTGGCTCGCTCATCTCTGCCCTGTGGCTTGCCTGGAGCAATCACAAGCCGAGTATACACTACTTGCTGCTAAGCGGATTTGCTTTTTGTATCCTTGAAGGCGCTTTTGCCATTTCGCACTTGTACGCACTGTCGCTTATCCTGATTGCAGGCGTAGGTATCGCACAAATCGCCTTTGCAGCAACCGCCAATACGGCACTCCAGACAGTCGCTCCTGACCACCTGCGTGGTAGAGTCATGAGTGTCTATATGCTGGTCTTTGCCGGAAGCGTCCCATTTGGCAACTTGTTTACAGGTGGACTGGCTCATATACTTGGTGCGCCTATAGCCTTGTTCATGGGTGCAAGCCTGAGTATGATTGCAATCTTAGCTGGTTGGGCGCTGCGTAAACCAGCGGAGGAGAGTCTTGCCGAGTCCTCAAAAATATATGAGTAAATGGCGGGTCATGCCGCTCACGATTGCAGATCAACAGCAGCATATTGATCTGAGCGAAAGACTGCTTGCTACCTCGGAACCAGGGCAGCCTGCGACTCTCTACTGGTCGCAGGCTGAACCGGTTGGTCTGGTCCTGGGCTACTCGCAAAAACACGCTATTCTTAACCCGGCAGCGCTTGCAGCACATCAAATACCCGTCTACCACCGGAGAGCGGGTGGAACAGCTGTGCTGGTCGGCCCGCAGTTGCTCAGTCTGGATGTGGTCTTGCCAGCAAATCATCCTTTGATACTGCCGGATGTAGTGGAATCGTATCGCTGGTTCGGTCAGGCCTGGGTAGAGGCGCTGTTGTTATTAGGTGTAGAAGCCCGGGTTGTGTCACCTCAAGAGGCACACGAGCAGCGTGCCCTTCTCAAACAAGCAGAAACGCACGCACGTGAAGCTATCCTTCATAGTGCCTGTTATGGCTCGCTCTCCTCATATGAGGTCGTGGTAGATCAACGCAAGGTGGTAGGATTTGACATGATTCGCCGCCGGGTTGGCAGCCTGCTTCAGGCAGGTGTGCTCCTCCACTGGCAAACTGAGACTCTGGCACAGTTGCTGGGCCATACGCCCGAGGAGCAAGTTCTTTTGCGCGAAGGGTTATACCAACGTGCTGTAGGCCTCGACACCTTAGCCGGCCATGTTATTGGTGCACAAGAGGTAATCACAGCCTTTGAACAGGTAATTTTTGCGATGGAATAGTGGGGGTGTGCATAGGATTTTGCGGGGGGCATGATGACCGCAAGGGGGGCATAATGACCGCAAGGGTCATCACTACTATATACGGCTTCGCACGCCATGCCCATGGTTGCTTGACACGTTCCTATGATGCATCCTATACTGAACAAACTTAAGAGAGAGTTTACAAGAGAGGTTTAAATATGGCAGATAAAAATGCTCCTGGAGCACTTCAAGTAGTTACAACGCCGGATTATGAGGCAATGTTTATTGGTGCCCATCCCGATGATAATGATTTTGGTGCAGGTGCTACCAGTGCACTCTGGGCCAGGCAGGGCAAGAAGATTGCCTGGGTAGTTATGACCGATGGGGCTGAGGGCAGCGAGGTGCCCAGCTTGATAGATACCGATTTGATGCTCGCACGCGAACAAGAGCAGCGTATGGCCTGCGAGGTATATGGAGTTCAGGCGCTCGAGTTTTTGCGTTTCCCCGATGGGCATCTTACTAACAGCGAAGCCGCCCGCAAGGCTGTCGTTCGCCTCATTCGCAAGTACCGTCCACGCGTTATCTTTACCCACGATCCGTCCGAGCACATTTTTGCCCCAGATCCCGACGAGAAACCGGAAGATACGGCCTATCTGAATCATTCCGACCACCGGGCCACGGGCAGGATCGTCCTGGACGCCATTTTCCCTGCCGTGGGCAATCCCCGTTCGTATCGCGAGTTATTGGCCGAGGGACTGCAGCCCTATCGCGTGCATGAAGTTTACCTCTTCTTCACCGGGCGCGATAACACCTACATTGATGTCAGTGAGACAATTGATTTAAAGGCTAAGGGACTGCATTGCCATGTTACGCAGTTCGGACCAGAGACAGACATGCTCGAGAGAGTACGCAAATGGAGCGAAGGAACGGCCAAAGAGGCCAAAGAGAAAAAAGGCCTTGATATGCGCTACGCCGAGTCTTTCTGCAGAATCAAGCTGTTCGTGCCAAAGAAGGAAGAGGAAGAAGGGAAAGAGGTAGAACTAGAAGCATAATTAAGAATTCTCAAACAAAACCCATCAAGGACACTACCTTGATGGGTTTTGTTTGAGAATTCTAATGCCTTATTTTGGCGTTACGATTGCAGAAAAGCCTGCCCACCAGGACAAAAACTTGGACCGGCTGAGTGAGTGGAAGTTATACGAGGAAGAATCGGCCAGATATACATACTTGCTGTTGCCGCCAGTAACGACGAGAAGGTGACCACCTGCATATCTATATGGAGGCCAACCCACAATCACAGGTCTGCCATGATTGGCTATATCGATGACATTGTCGAGCGATAAATTGTGTCCCCATGCTGTCTTGAAGCCAAACCGTGCGACAGTACGCGCGATACCCGACTCTTCCACTAAGCCCAACTCTGGGGTGATCTCGCCTATCTGTGATTCAACCTTCAAGATATCTGTCACGCGGTAGTGATGGCCGTAAGCGTTGATGACCTCGGTCATGGCAGCGGCTGAGCAAGCTGAGTAGGCCCACGCGTTGTATTCCTGGGTCGAGTTGTACTGACCTGGGTCCAGCTGACCCAGGCGTACCAATGACCGTGTTGCGGTATACGTTCCCTCTTGCGGCGAGTTTGATTGAGATGTCGAGTTGGAAGAAGCAAGTGGCCACGATAATGCGCCAATCAGGGTAGCATTGGGCATTAAGGTTCTCAGCATAAACATACCCAGGAGGAAAACAGAAACCAGGATGAGCGTGATGCCCAGCCAGGGAGCTGGCTCGCCTAGACGCCTCCTGAATACACGGCTGATTGATAGCGATTGCCATACTTCCGCCCATGTCCATGTACTCTCTTCAGTATATACTGCCACATAACGTACATTACGTGCAGCTATTGGTGCTCTGGCGCGGCGTTGACCACGATTCACAGAGTAATCTGTATGGTATGGCGTTCGCTGATTTCGAGGCCGGAGCTGGTTCTTGGGGGTAAGTAAATAGCCAGCAAGCGTAATAACAAGACCAATGGCAGCGAGTAGCAGGAGCAGAAGGAAGGGCATAGAATGCTAACTCCTAATTGCTAGGGCAACATTTGCTAAATAGGTTCCTGGGGTCAGGAAGTTTACGTCATCTACTGTGCAGAGTATATCATTACGTCTCAAAATAAGCAATCATATATCCGAAATTCCCATGGCTTCTCAAAAGAAGCCGTCTAATGTGTTCCCCACCCCACCCCGAAGGGAGAGAAAGAGCGTGGCGCGGTGGGCTCCCACCCACCGCGCCACGCTCTTTCTCTCCTTCTTTGTCTACCCTGCTCTCCGGCAGCCCTTACAGCCAGGAGGAAAATATGCAGGTGTTGCCAGTGTCCCTGAAGGTGCCCAAATTGGAAGACTACCCTCTAACCTGTAAAATTTCGCATTATTAGGATAGTGATTGGGAGGAGGATTTGTCTCAAAGGTGGTTTCGTCACGTCGAATTGGGATCCAGCCCCTTGAAAACCTCTGAATAGATGAGGTTGTTCTCTTATAAACTCCTCAACTTTAAGAATGGGATATAATCAAGAAGCGGCTACTTTTGTGGGTGTTGAGGCAGGAAAAGAGCAAGTGAGAAACATGCAACAAAGGTGTTGCCGTGTGATGAGCATGGCTCAGCACATTGCCAACGCCTCGCTAAGCCTCATGCTCTGCTCTCGTGTTTTGTGGAGAAGTATGCAAGGTAATCGGTCTTTTCCAATTTGGGCTATTTGCACAGTATGTTTCATGCCTGTTTGTACGAAATGGCAAAAACAGCATCGATCTACAGAAAAACATCTTGACTATATTGGCTAATTTGTATATTTAGCACAAATTTAGTGACGCAATTTCTCATATTTTAGCTGTATCATCGAAAAAAGAAGGCCACTATACTTACAAGCGTAGAGATAAGAGGATGGGCAGTGATTGCACCTCGATCTCTCCTTCTCCTTTTGTCTTGCCCGAGCACGCAGTACTAGACCCTCACGTAGCTGCCGAAGAGTTGGCAAGACAGATAGGTGCGAGTCAGCAACGCAGGCTAGATCATGGTAATGCCGCCATAGGGGTTGATGTTGTGCATTTTGTCTAACACGAAAGGGGAAATATTCCCATGGCAGCTCAAACAACGAGCGAGACCTCCACAGGCATGAAGCCTACCTTAGGCCTTACCGGTGTAACCATCAATGCCATGGCGCTGATCGCGCCTGGCGCATTCCTCTGGACCACCTACCAGTTGCAGGCAGCCCCAGGTTCGGCAATAAACATGTGGGCGGCGGTCTTTGTTGCAACAGCTATCGCATTACTCACCGCCACCGCCTATTCAAGGCTCGCCAAAAAGTATCCCGAAGGTGGAGCAGGGAGTTCTTATTATTATGCGGAAGCATCCATTCTGCATAAGGAAGAGCATCGCCACTTTAAATTTGCCCGTTTGACCAAGTTTATCGTTGGCTGGGCATCACACCTGTACTACTGGGTGTATCCCGGTGTGATGGTTGCCTTCATGGGGTTACTCATCACCTACATTATTCAGACCTTTGTCCCCAGTTTTGGCGCGCCCTGGCAGGAAGTGATCGTGTGCGTGGTCTTTGCCGGTATTGTTGGCATGATCGCTTACGTCGGTGTTACCGGCTCCACTGTGGCCAATATCGTCATCAATATCATCCAGATTGTCGCCCTCGTCACTTTCTCCGCCCTGGCGATTGCTTATCGCCTGACACATCCTAATGTGCATTACCTGCATCCCAGCGCGCTGAGTGTGATCACACCGCATAGCCTGAGTGGACTCCTTTTCCAGTCTACCATTGCCATCCTGCTGGTAGTGGGTTTTGAATCGGCCACTGCGCTGGCAGCAGAGGCCAAAAATCCCGGACGTGATATCCCACGCGCCGTGCTTTTGTCGCTCGTTATCCAGGCCGTTATCTTCTACTTCCTCGAATACTTCGCGGCGAACTTTTTCATCAATACCGACTATCACAACAGCGGCGGCAGCGGTTTCGCGGCTGCCTTTGGCTCTGGCGCGCCTATAGGTGACATGGCGCAGATTCTCGGCAACCAGATGCTTGGCGGGAACGGTATCGCCTTCGCCACTATCCTGGCAATAACCGTGGTGATTGCACTGGTTGGAACCGCGCTCTCCTGCTTGAATACCGGTGTACGTGTTACGTATGCTATGGGGAAAGATACTGAGTTGCCAGTCGTATTCGGCTTTTTGCACGGCAAGTATCGCACGCCTCATGTCGGCGTGATTGTGTTAACCGTTATCGCCGCCGTCATCGGGTCATATGGAGTGTTGAATATTGATAACCTGACTCAGGTGACCCTGGTCTCCAACATTGGCACATTCCTGCTGTATGGCATAACCTGTATCATCTGTATCATCGCATTTGCCGGAGTCCAGAAACGCGGTATCTTCAGCACTGTCCTGGCCCCGGGCCTGGGCACCGCTTTGAATGTGTTTATGCTCATCGGTGTGCTCTACTTCGCGATTTCGGGAGGCGGCAGCTCACAGACTGACACGATTATCGCGTTGGGATTCAGTATTGCATGGCTGGTCATTGGCTTTGCTTTCCTGTGGATTCGCCAGATGGTGACAGGCATACCTATTCTCCATCCTGAAGATCACAAGGAGAAGCATGGGATTATCCCACCTGCTCAGGGAGAATTCGTAAACACGTAAGCGGCGTGCAGTAATACACAACGAACTTTTCAATGGCCCTGGAGCTCTCAACGCTCTCAGGGCCAAAGGAGCAAGGAAAAACGTATAATGAAGCTGACGCTGTCAATCTTGCCACAGAAGTATGCCGTTTCCCGACTGGACCCAAATGGACACATTCCTCACTGGGCACTGATAGGAGACGACTTTGTCTCTCTGACGCGAACGCGAAGTGAACTTTCCATCGTATGTCTCCAGGAAAACGTGCCACCAGAAACAAAAGCGGAGCGCGGATGGCGCTGTGCGAAAGTAGAGGGACCCTTTGATTTTTCAGTGGCAGGGGTTCATGTCTCTCTTGCAATTCCACTTGCTGAGGCGAATATCAGCATCCTTGCCCTGGCAACCTATGAGACTGACCACTTGCTCATACAAGAAAAGGACCTGGAACGGGCAATACGAGTGCTTGAACAGTCGGGGCATCGAATTCGGCGGTGAGTCTCTATTTCATTGCAATATGCCAGGAGAAAAAGAGAGTACAGATGCAGATCCCATCCCCCCGACCTACCTATATTATTGGCGATGTGCATGGCCACCTGAAAAAGCTTGTCAAGCTCCTGCAGGATGCGCATCTGATAGATGCTGAGTACGCCTGGAAGGCAGGTACAGCAACGCTCTGGTTTATGGGCGATTTTGTCGATCGCGGACCTGACGGTATTGCTGTGCTGGATCTGGTGATGCGCTTGCAGAGCGAAGCCGCTGCCACTGGTGGTACTGTGGCGTCCTTGCTGGGCAACCATGAGATGCTGTTGCTCGCGGCCTACCGTTTCGGCAGGCGCTCAACAGGACTGGGGAGCAATTTTCTGAGCCGCTGGAAACAGAACGGCGGAAACCGCAAGGATATCGCCAGTTTGACGCTGCGCCACCTCGATTGGATGGCTCATCTGCCCGCGATGGCGCTGGTGGGTGATTACCTCTTCATGCATGCGGACGCTCCTTTCTATATCAAATGTGGACGCACGGTTGATGAGGTGAATGCTGCCTTCAACAAGCTGTTAAGTCAGAGCGATGCGTTAGCCTGGGAAGAAATGCTGGAAGAGTTTGCCCGGCGTGGAGCATTCATGTACACGACCATTGGCGAAGAGTTCGCCGACCGCTTTCTGAGCATCTTCGGCGGGCGACAACTGGTACACGGTCATACCCCCATCAGTTCCATGCTCCGCTGCCCGCCCGGAAAGGTAGATAGCCCCTGGATATATGCAGGTGGGCAGTGCGTCAACATTGATGGCGGCATGTATCTCGGCGGGTCCGGGTTTGTGTATCAATTACCTGTCACTAGTATGGTATACTAGAAGGCACAGGTCTGTGCTCTTTAATAATTGGGCACAAGGTTTAATCAGTATACATATAAAGATATGTCAACAACATACACGCCCGGTCAGAGAATCGACCACTACGAAATTATTCGTTTGCTCGGTCATGGAGGCATGAACCACGTTTACCTTGCCCAGGATCTTCTTAATTCGCAGAAAGTCGTTCTCAAGTTTCCCAATGACGATTTATTTGGCAATATCGCTGTCTTCGAGCGCTACAAGCGTGAAGCGGAGATTGGCAATCGCCTCAGGCATCCATACATCCAGCACCTCCTGAATATTGATGAGGAGCGCTGCGAGGATTACCTGGTCACAGAATACATCCAGGGGCGTACACTGCGTGCCTTGCTGGAAGAATATGCTCCCAATCCACTTCCTCCCCAGGAGGCGATACGCATTATCATCCAGGTCTGCGAGGCAATAGCCTATGCTCACGAACACGGAGTCTTTCATCGCGACATTAAGCCAGAGAACATCATGATCCTGGATAATGGCGATATCAAAATTATCGACTTCGGCGTAGCCTTGTTGGAAGGGGCCCGCCGCGTGACCTGGCGAGGCCTTTCCGGCACTGTGGGAACGCCAGACTACATGGCCCCAGAGCAGTTGCGGGGTGGCCGCGGTACAGCAAGCTCTGATATTTATGCCGTTGGTGCAGTACTATTTGAAATGCTTTGCGGACGGGTACCTTTTGAAGGGGAAAATGTGTTTGCCATCATGAATCAGCACGCCTCGCAAGACCCTCCCTCGATTCTACAATTCAACCCCACCCTTTCGCCCGCGTTAGCAACGGTTGTAATGCGTGCCATCCGGCGAGATGCGGATAAGCGCTACAAGTCTATCAATGATCTGCTGCATGACCTGCGTCACCTGGATAAAGTGACACCCGCCGAGTACAAACCCGATACCCCGCAAGCCCATGTCATGCGGCAGCCGGTGATCCTTGTAATCGTGGTGACCGTTGCCTTCTGTCTCGCCATCATCGCCATTGGTTTCCTTGTCCAGTATCTCCATCATGTGGTTCGTTAGACAGCAGGTCGGTCGGTACGGGAGAGGGAGCTACGGCATGAAAACTGAGAACAAGCTGGTTGAGAAAGCACTCGAACCCCTGCCACTCGGAAGTATCCGCCCGGGTGGATGGCTGTTGCATCAATTGCGTATTCAGGCCGAAGGATTGACAGGACACCTCGATGAATTCTGGCCCGATGTTGCCGAAAGTGGTTGGATTGGGGGTACGGCCGAAGGATGGGAACGCGGCCCCTACTGGTTGGACGGCCTTGTGCCCATGGCCTTCCTGCTCGACGATGAGAAGCTGAAAATGAAGGTGCTTCGCTGGATGAACTATATCCTCAGCCACCAGCATGAAGACGGCTGGCTTGGTCCAATCCATGACGTGAAGTATGGCTACGAGCATGATCCCTGGCCGGTCTACGTTGTACTCAAGGCCATGACGCAGTACCAGGAGGTCACCGCCGATCCGCGTGTCATCCCGGCTATGGAACGCTTCTTGCGTAGACTTCAAGTTCTGATCGCGCATCATCCGCTCGCGTCTTGGGCGCGCATGCGCAGCACCGATCTCGTTGTGAGTATCTACTGGCTCTACGAGCGCACAGGTGAAGACTGGCTCCTCGACCTTGTGCAGAGCATCCAGCAGCAGAGCTATGATTGGCAGGCGCATTTCGAGCACTTTCAGTACCAGGAAAGGCAGCAGGAGTGGCAGTTCGAAAACCACGTCGTGAACAGCAGCATGGCCATCAAACAACCAGGCTTGTGGTATCGCTTCTCTCATGATGAGAGCAATCGGCAGGCAGTTGCAACAGCTATTGAAGTGCTCGATACCTATCATGGACAGGTAACGGGAGTGTTCTCAGGGGACGAAAGCCTGGCAGGAAAGAACCCCTCGCAAGGAACGGAGTTGTGTGCCGTTGTCGAATACCTGTTCTCCTTAGAAGTGCTCATCGCTATCCTTGGCCCTCCAGTGCTGGCTGATCGCCTGGAGCGCATCGCTTTCAATGCGCTCCCCGCTGCCTTCAATCCGGATATGTGGGCCCACCAGTACGACCAGCAAGTCAACCAGGTCACCTGCGCCGTCTCCGAGGACCCTATCTACACTACCAATGGGCCTGAGGCCAACATCTTTGGACTGGAACCAAACTTTGGCTGCTGTACCGCCAATATGCACCAGGGCTGGCCCAAATTTGCTGCCCATCTCTGGACGCGTACGCTCGATCCTGGTCTGGCCGCTATCAGCTATGCTCCATGCATTGTCACGACTATGGTAGCTGGGACACCTGTCCGCGTGGAAGTGAATAGCAATTATCCCTTCGAGGAAACGGTGTATATCCTGATATCGGCTGAGCATCCGGTGCATTTCCCGCTCCTCCTGCGTATTCCGGATTGGGCCGAGGAGGCGACTGTGACGTGTGGTGATAACACGAGCGAGCCAGCGCCGGGTGGCGCGTTCCATAGTATAGTGCGCGAATGGGGCGAGCCTGTATCCATCCGTTTGCATTTGCCCATGCCAATGAGAACGCAGACGCGCTACCACAGTAGTATCTCTATCGAACGAGGCCCCCTGGTGTACGCACTCAAGGTCGACGAGGAGTGGAGACAACTTCGGGGAGAACTGCCCCATGCAGATTGGGAGGTCTATCCGGCGAGTGCCTGGAACTACGCACTCCAGATCGACCGGGAGCACCCAGAAGCATCCTGTACCTTCGCATCTCATTCTACAGGCAGCGCTCCGTTCTCGCCAGAAGGAGCTCCCGCCAGCATACAGGTCAAAGGAAGGCGTGTACCGTCCTGGACACTTGACGCTGCTGGCACGCTGCCAGAGAGTCCGGTGACATCCACGCAGCCGTTAGAGGAGTTGACCCTTATCCCATATGGCTGTACAAACTTGCGCGTAACGGAGTTTCCAGTCCTCGCTTAACATCACAGTGGCTCTCCGGCTACCTGCATGCAGCCAGACCCGGGCACAAGTGAATGTCTGGGCCCGCCAGGGTCTGGCTTAAAAAAGATGAGAAAAGAGCTGCCAGGCTATGTGCCAGGAACGACGGATAACGTTGCCATCAATTGTCCTTGGAGATAGGCTGTGAGAGCACCCCCTTCTCCTACGACAGGATCAATCTGTCCATCGCCATTCACATCCACTCCATGATAGGCATCGTCGGCCAGTATCGTGATCCCCTGTATAGATGCCAGGTTGGTGGGATGCGCCCGCAGGTGCAGAACATCTTGCTCAATTGTCGTCACCCATGTGGTGATATTCGAGAGGCCTATATCCATCAGGCCTGCATGCAAACGCATCACACTCGTTGCATCAGGCTGACTGAGGGCTAGAGAGGCATGTTCTTCAGCACCAGACACAAAGCCTTTACCCAGCAGACCAAAACCATCCCCAGTCGCGGTAACATTCTGCTGGGTACACGCTCCTGCGAGGGGTTGGTAGTGTGTACCATGTGTACCTTCAATAATATCCAGCATACTTTGCGTAACACATTCAATCGCGACTGTATTCCGACTGGCTATAACACTTTGCAGCACTGAGGCCTGAATATTCAACAGGTGAGTTTGCTGCAAGAGGCCCATTAGCATCCCAATCTTGCCAGGCGTCTCGGGAAAACCAACTAGCAGATGCTGGATATGCTGAAAGGCCTTGACAGGGAAAGTACCGACGAGAATCACTTTGCCTGCAGGAACCTTCACCACGCCTTGTTCTTGTGTGATCTCCAATTTATCTCCAGCTTCGAGCAGATTGCTGCTCCCTCCGCTATAGCTTAGAGACCAGGTCTGACTCTTCTCTGTGAATCGGCCCAAGTCCATGACTTGCTCAGTCTGATCGTTGATGATCCAGGCCTCATACTCGTAACCTGCAGGAGGAGCATCAAGATGTTGAATGGCGATGTGGAGCGCGTTGGTTTGCCCTCCTGGATCATTCTGATTCGAAAAAAACGTCACCTGTCCGCTGGCACTCGACACAGAGCTACTCTTCTGCGAGAGCAACGCGATCCCAATCACAGTACTGGCGATCGTCAGCAGAGCGACCAGTGAGGCAATCAGCAGCATGGCGCGTTGCCTGTCTTTACGCCCGAATCGATGCATGAGGGCGGCGCGTGGACTGTCAGCCAGGCTCAAAGGATCATCGGAGAAGCCATGCAGCGAGTGTGGGATAGAGGGCTCGAGCACCGATCGCTGCGACCCAGACGTATAATCTGTTGGGGCTGACCTGTTGTTGCTCCACACATGTTCCGCGAACGGTTTGTCTACCATTGATGGCCCAGAAGCAAGGGGCTCCTGGGTTTGCACCGTAGGCACTTCGGAAACGCCAACAAAGGGGACGCGTATCCGATTGCCGGGAGCCACATTGCGGTGGTAGGCATTGGCCAGGGCACCTGGTTGGCGGAAACGTTGCCCCGGATCCTTGGCCAGGGCACGGGCAATGAGGCTATAGAGACCCGCGGGCAGATCATTGCGCCAGCGACTGAGCGGGGGAACCGAGGCATACAAATGCTGCTGGGCAATTTCTTCGGCGGTGGTGCCAGCAAAGACCGGCGAGCCGGTCAGAAGAGCAAACAACACTGTGCCGAGGGCGTACACATCGGTATATGTCCCGACAGGCTTGCCCTGGAGCTGCTCGGGAGCACAGGCGCCATCCCACTCCGTGAGGGGCGCTGCCAGTCCCTCTTCCATGAAAATACAGTCAACCGAGAGGCTGCTATGCAGCACGGCATGCTGGTGGGCATACTCCAGGGTGGCGGTGATTTGATCCAGGTAGCGACCAATGGTGAAGATATCTAACGGCCCGTTCTTGTCCAGACGACTATGCAGGGATCTCATGGGTAGGTAGGGCGAGACCAGGTAGGGTAGGCCATGATAGCTGCCATAGTCGAGCAGGGACAGGATGTTGGGATGCTGAAGGGTCGCAAGCTGGCCGGCCTGGTGGTGAAAGCGCTCCAGGTAGACCTGGCGATCTCTGCTTGCCATGCTGGTTGCTCCAGCAAGGATGTGCAGAAGGTAGGTAGCTGCCGCATCCGTGCGTGCAAGAAAGACCGGTCCTCCCCTGGCCTGCCCCACGAACTGTTCCAGGCGATAGTTTCCCACGGAGGTTCCTATCATTCTGTCAAATGTTGCATATTCAATCATCATCTGCTCCCATCTTTTGCTAAGCTGTTACAGAAAAGAACAACTGTTGAGTTTGGTACGAGGAGAAACACATGAGAAAACTTCACTTGTCAAAAAGTTGCTCCATCGCCGAAAACAAGCATAGTATCGATGTAGTTAGATGTATTGCTTAAAGCGAAAAGAAACTCCACAATATTGGAGTCATTATGGAGAAATGCCGGGGCTTTGGGAAGAGTAAGAAGGTGATGATCAGGTTAAGGATGGGTTATGATTTTTTCTAAGAGGTTGAGATTATCTTTCCTCCAATTTTTCGCGCAGCTTCCCAGAGCTGTTTATGGTTCCGCTCACTACAAATAATGAGCGCCGGCTTTAAGATGTGATATGATAGGTTACGTATTATCTCAACCTATCAAGATTACGCAACATAAAGCGAGGGCAGCATGTATATTTACTATGTTTTGCGCGGCACACGTGCTGGCACATCTGTAGAAGTTGAAGGCGACATTGACGAAGAGCACTTCCCAGGCGTTGATCTCGGAGATGGTAAGGCCATTTTAAATTACCTGGTGCCGGTAGTTGATCGCGAGGCAGGCTCTACTGGTAACTGGGAGGAAGCGGAGCTAACCGACTCGTTCTTTAATCGCGAGGACGAGTATATCAACTTTAATGGTCGTTGGATGCGCCGTTCTGATGCTCCGTGGCGCAAAGATAGGAATAATTAGATTCTCTTTTTTGCATGCGTGCGTTTTGCAAAAGACATCTAATTGCCTCTTCTCACTCCTTGTATATGGTGTATAAGGTGAGTTTGTAGGCCATAGTGTTCCACCTCTTTTGTGATGTGATGGGTTTCCTACGGAATGAAAAGCTTTCCCATAGCCAGTATAACCCATATATTGAAAAACACTAATATACACCTAATAACTGGTAAATACTGATGTAATGGTACTGTCCTATTCCTCTGGTACGTCTTCAATCAGGTCTGTAACGGGAACCCCTAACACCTTGGCAATTTTATCCAGTGTCTTGAAAGAGGCATCATGCTGAGGATTGTGCCAAATGGCTTGTATGGTTTTCAGGTTAATATCAGCAGCTCGCTGTAACTTTGCCATGGTAAAGCCTTTGGCTTGTGCTACTTCTTTCACGCGTAAACGGGTCATGATGCCATCTCCCTTTAGCAAACTGGATACCAGTATGATACCTACCTTCCGTACTTGGCACAATCCCAATAGAGCGGTATGTGATATATTGGTATGTACCATGGCGGATACCGTCATGCTGGATAATCGGCAAGGAAGGGGCATACCATGACACTCTGGATACTGTTTTGTCGCATGAACGCACAGGCTGACACGTTCTTTCCGTTCTATGCTCGTGATCGTGAACATGCAGAAAGCAAAGCAGAGGAGATACTTGAAAAATATGGGTATGGGCGGTTAGACCTGAAGGAGTATCCTTGTGGGTTTAGAATGATTATGACCCACCTACCAGGCAGGATTGAAGAGGAGGCTCTCCATCCTTTAGGGTGAAAACACAACAATAATCATTTTAGTCTCTGTATCTTGATTGACTTATGCTTACGAGTTTACAACCAAAATCACCCTGAAGGATGGAGACCTGAGAACCATCTCCTTCATCTTGCGAGTTAGAGGGTTCACGTGTATAGTAAAGTAAAAGGAATAGCGAGGGGAAGCCTGTACATCTATTACATTTTGCGTGGCACCCGTAGAAGTAGAAGGTGACGTCGATGAAGAGCACTTCCCAGGCGTTGACCTTGGAGACGGTAAAGCCATTTTAAATTATCTGGTTCCGGTAGTTGATCGTAAGGCAAGCACCATTGGTAACTGGGAAGAAGCGGAGTTAACTGACTCGTTCTTTAATCGAGAGGACGAGCATATAAACTTTAATGGTCCCTGGATAGGCCGTTCAGATGCGCTTGGTGCAAAGACAGAGTTAATTTGTAGAAAGTTGCAGAGAATATGTACTATGGCGACAAATCAGCTACTTTCTTTGTTCATTAGTAGCAAGATTCCAGAACTTGCTAACGAACAGAGTTCTATTCAAGCCGCTCTATCGAATTACGGCATGTATGGCTGGCTTTCGGAAAATAGTACAGTTGCGCGTCCCGAACCTATTCACAGTCCTTATTTAAAAGAAGTAGCAGCCTGTGATATCTACATCGGCCTGTTCTGGCTTGGCTATGGTCAATACGTGATTGAGGAGTTTGAATGCGCACGGAAAAATCGTAAACCTTGTCTCCTCTATGAAAAGCATGTAGATATTGATAAACGCGACCCTAACTTGACAGCCTTTCTGGATAACATCCAACAAGTAAAGAACCTTGAAGGACTGACTATCTGTCGTTTCAAAACATCAGAAGAACTTGCCGAGCGAGTACGAAAAGATGTGATGTACTTATTGGCTACGCACTTCAGGCCAACGTTCAGCTCACCGACAAGTAGTGGAAAGAATAAAGGCATAGCTATTGGGACGCTTTATGGCCATATCAACCAGTACAACTATGGCCAATCTGATGACGAACAGGCAGCAAAGCGATTACCCACATGGAGGAGCGTCCAGGAGTAATAGGGCTCTAACGCTATGTGCGACATGAAATTAAAGGGAGCCAGCTTATCTTTCACAAGCCGGCTCCCTTTAATAATCTCTGGTTCTCAGCTCTATGCAGTCGAGCCAGTTTGCATCTCGTATTTAGCCCGCAGCACCTTCTTATCGAACTTGCCGACGCTGGTCTTGGGAATGGCCTCCACGAATTCTACGTCGTCGGGGAGCCACCACCTGGCTACGCGGGGACGCAGATAGTCCAGGATCTCGTCTTTGGTGATGTTTCCAACATAATCAGGTTTGGGCACCACACAGGCCAGGGGGCGCTCGGACCACTTGGGATGGGGGATGCCTACAACGCAGGCCTCTAATACTTTGGGATGACCCATGATCAGGCTTTCGAGTTCGACGGAAGAGATCCATTCGCCTCCCGACTTGACGAGGTCTTTGGTGCGGTCTACGAGCTGGATGAAGCCATCTTCGTCAACGATGGCTACGTCACCGGTGCGCAGCCAGCCCTCGGCAAACTTCTCACTCGACTCGCTATCTGCATAGTAGGCGCGGGCAATCCAGGGACCACGCACCTGCAACTCGCCAAAGGTTTCACTGTCCCACGGGACTTCTTGCCCTGTTTCCATATTCACCACGCGGAAATCTACACCCGGAAGTACAGTTCCCTGTTTGGCTTTGATATTGAGTTGCTCTTCAAGCGGAAGATCTTCCTGATAGCTGCGCAGGTAGCAGAGCGAGGCTAAAGGTGAGGTTTCCGTCATACCCCAGGCATGGACAATATTGATATTCTTCCTATGTAATCCCTCAATTAATGCTCGTGGCACCGCTGAGCCACCACTGTAAATGGCACGCAGGGAGGAAAGATCAAATTGCTCTTTATCAAGTAGTTGCAGCAAGCCAATCCAGATAGTTGGCACCCCTGACGCAACAGTGACACGCTCTTCAGTAATGAGCCGTGCGATGCTCAACGGATCTAAAAAGCGCCCAGGCAAAACAAATTTTGAACCCATCATCATGCCGGCATGAGGATTACCCCACGCATTCGCATGAAACATTGGCACCACCGGTAGGATAGTATCACGTTCGGATAAAGCCTTGCCATCGGCCAGCCCCAGGGCCATTGAATGCAGGAAGATGGAGCGATGGCTGTAGACGACTCCTTTAGGGTTGCCGGTTGTGCCCGAAGTGTAGCACATCGCTGCGGCAGCATTTTCATCGAGTTGCGGCCACTCAATGCTTTCAGGTTGACCGGCAATAAATGTTTCGTAGTCAACTACCGGCTGCAATTTGCCAGTGGCATGAGGAGCCTCACCCATGATCACATATTGCTTGACCGTTTTAAGCTGATCTGCAAAGCCCTCTAATAACGGGACCAGGTCACCATCAACAAAAATGATCTTATCTTCAGCATTGTTGATGATGTAGACCAGTTGCTCAGCGAACAGGCGAATGTTGAGCGTGTGCAGGACAGCGCCAAGGCAGGGAATGGCGAAGTACAGTTCGAGGTGGCGATACGTATTCCAACCAAAAGTGGCGATACGTTCACCTTGTTTGACTCCCGCGTCCTGTAGCGCATGCGCAAGTTGCGCGGTGCGTTTACCCCATTCGCGATACGTGTAGCGATGCAATCCAGTGTCGGTGCGTGTGACAATTTCTTTACGATGAAAAATACGGACGGCTCGATCGAATGCATGTTGCAACGTCAATGGGTAGTCCATCATTAAGCCTTGCATGTTACCCTCCTGAGTGGAAACGTGAACATAAAAAAGTTGGAATCCTGAAGGCCTTATCTTCTTGTACCATTCTACACAATCCTGGCCATTTACTCAATGACTAGAACCTGGCAGACGGAATAGTTAAGAAAAATAAGCGCTACCTTAAAGATTGCTGAGAATTTTTAAAAACTCTCAGATTTCCTTGTATGATTGTTTCTCATCTGTTATGCTTCTAAAGACGATAGATACCGTCGCGGTGCATAGTTCGCCGCCTACTACTTCCACTTAAGTGAAGTGATAGAGAAGAGAGGAATACAGGATGATCTTACGCCAGAACACAGGGCGGGCACGAGGCCTGGCAGCCATGAGCCCAGAACGACGTCGAGAGATTGCAAGCAAGGGAGGACGCACCTCGCAGGCGCGTGGAACAGCCCACCAGTGGACACCAGAAGAGGCATCAGCCGCTGGTAAAAAGGGCAGCTCACGCTATGCACGCAGACGGCTGGAAGAACAGCGATAAGTAAAGCTCGTACATGCAGCGCAAGCGCCGCTTTCTAGTCTCGCCGGGACCGTATTTTGACAGGGGTAATTCCACGTGGAATCGCCCCGTTTACTTATTTGTGATCTACCCCCTCAATTGTTGCCGCAATTCTCTTATTCCCATGTGCCGCGGCCCAGCGCAGAACTTCACCAGCCAGATAAAGTGAACCGGTTGCACAGATCAAGTCGTTAGTTTCAGCCAGGTCAAGGGCAAGGTTCATGGCCTGGCTGCTAACAGATGCCCTATAAATACTCACATGAGGAGCATATTCAGCAAACACGGCTTCCATCTGCTCAATCGTGGCCGCACGAGGATTTGCCATACGGGTAAGTACGACGGTATCGACGTCCTTTAATGCCTCCGCTATTCCTACCAGGTCTTTATCACGGGCCGCACCTAACACTACGATCAAGCGATGGAAGGTGAACGAGTCCCGTAGCGCCTGCATCAATTTCTGCATGGAGTCGGCATTGTGGGCGCCATCGACAACGATTGTAGGGTTTTGGCCGATAACATCGATACGTGCAGGCCAGCGTGCGGCGAGAAAGCCTGCACGCAAGGCCGCTTCACCCCATTTTATACCTTGTTTGCGCAGCATATCGAGCGTTGCCAGGGCTGCAGTTGCATTTTCGAGCTGGTACTGACCTGCCAGCGGTATTGTTAGCCCTCTATACGTGCGTTCCGGCGTCCAGACGGTAAAATACTGTCCTTCTCCGCTACGCTTCTCCAGACGGTAGGAGTAACTGAGCGCGGGTAATTGACCAGCCTCGACCTCTGCCTGGGCGGCATCAAATTCGGCAGGGCCGGTCCGTACCAGTTGAGCCTGCCGCTCCCGGCAAATGGCGGCAATGGCAAGCAAAGCCTCTGGAGATTGTGCAGAGCTAACAACTATACCATGTGGCTTGATAATGCCGGCCTTCTCGGTCGCGATCTGGGTCAGGGTATTCCCAAGAATCTGCATATGATCGTAGCTAATGGAGGTAATGACTGAGACCAGTGGTTGTGTCACATTGGTAGCATCCAGGCGTCCTCCCAGGCCAACCTCTAGCACGGCATGGTCGATACGTCGGCGGCTGAAATAGAGGAGGGCCAGCGCAGTAGCAACTTCATAGGTGATAAACGGGCCAAATGTCCCTTGCTCCTGTATATGCTCAATTACGGCTCGTATCTCTGTTAAGAGTTCGGCTGCTTCACTTTCGCTAATGAGGCGGCCATTGACACGGATACGCTCGCGAAAGGTGTGCAGGTCGGGTTGTGTATAGAGGCCCGTGCTTAGGCCTGCATTGCGTAAGACCTGCTCAATCAATACGGCTGTTGAGCCTTTGCCCTTCGTACCTGCAATGAGGGTGCTGCTATAGTCTTGCTGTGGATTGCCAAGGTGTTCCAGCAGCCAGGCCTCGCGAGGAAGATTCTCTTCTGGATTGCGGGTATATGGGCCACCCCGCTCAAAATCACTCAGGCTATAGAGATAAGCTAAGGCTTCTTGATAGTTCATGAAAAAGCCGTACCTCGCACAATGGCATCACTCATTTTTACGACGCGCATCATCTCATGGATATCATGGACACGCACGATGTCGGCTCCCTGGGCAATGCCCAGGGCTACAGTGGCAGCGGTTCCTTCTATACGCTCATGAGCAGGTAAACCACCCAGGACCAAACCTATCGTCGATTTGCGCGAGGTTCCCAATAAGATGGGGCGACCTAAAGCACGCAGCTCTCCTAGACGACGCAGCAGTGTCAAATTCTCCTGGGGCGTTGTGCCAAAGCCAATGCCCGGGTCAATTATGAGATGCTCCCAGGCAATGCTCGCGGCCAGGGCTAGATCAATGCTTCCTGCCAGAAAGCGGATGACATCACTCACGATCTCGTGCTTCTGGTAGCCGCGCATATTAGCCATCAGTATGACAGGAACGCGGCGTTCACTTATCAATGCTGCCATGTTCGGGTCTCTCCGCAATGCCCAGATGTCATTGACAAGACAGGCGCCCGCATCAAGAGCCGCGCGAGCCACCTCCGCTTTATAGGAATCTATGGAGATCATTATGTCTTTGGGAAGAGTCGTGTATAAGGCCCGGATCACGGGGAGCACACGCGCCAGTTCTTGCTCTAGCGAGACGGAGGCAGCATGGGGACGCGTTGATTCACCACCGACGTCAATGAGAGTTGCACCCCCGGCAACAAAGGCCTGGGCTTGTGCGACCGCCTGTTGAACAATTTCTTCTTGCGTTAAAGTGTTCTCAACCAGGCCGTCTCCCGAAAAGGAGTCGGGTGTAACATTGATGATGCCCATAACATGGGTTTGTCGACCCCAGTCCAGGCGATGATTCCCCCAGATGGTCGGTGGCAGTGACTCGGGCATGGCTAGATATCCTTACCTCGCTTTACAACATAAAACCAATTTGATGATACCCTTTTCATTGCTTCAATGCAAACCGCAATGTTATACTTACCTAAAGAGTCGGTTCCATAGGTATTTAATAAAAGAATGAGCCATTCATCGCTTTCTAACGAGGAGATAATAAAAACTTATGCAAGATAACGACGAATTAAACCTGCGTCAACGTACTGTTAATGCCGCACGGCGCTGTCATGAATGCAATGAAGAAGCTCTTGGCCGCTGCCCAGATTGCCATCATAGCTTCTGCCAGGATCACTTTCCTAAGCAACAGCATTCACCA
>WNGM01000981.1_pt1 | contig 27290 bp, 14 predicted proteins | sample 5400571 | NCBI WGS metagenome assembly WNGM01 (sample SAMN13153378, study PRJNA577476) | soil metagenome | isolation source: 100 cm soil or saprolite under Garry oak tree replicate 2 | place: USA:California | collected 2016-06-15 | reverse complement strand
CCGCCGCGCCCTCCTGCCAGACTGACGCAATGTCCGGTGACCTCCGCGACCTCATCGCCCGCATGCCGTTCGCCGCGCAACTCGGCATGACCCTGGAGGAGGCGAGCCCCGAGCGCGTCGTTGCCCTGCTGCCGTGGACGCCGCAACTGTGCACCTCCGCCGGGGTGATGCACGGCGGCGCGCTGATGTCGCTCGCCGACACGGCCGGTGCGCTGGTCGCGTTCCTGGGGCTGGCCGACGGGCAGATCACGGCGACGATCACGTCGACCACCCAGATGTTCCGGCCCGTCACGGCGGGAACGGTGCGTGCGGTCGCGCTGCCGCTGAACCGGGGCCGGACCACGGCCACCGTGCAGACCAGCCTGTACGACGAGGCCGGCCGGCTGGTGGCCCAGACCACCCAGATCCAGGCCATCCGACCAGCCGCTCGCTAGGACAGGGCGACCCGGCGGGTTCGCCGCGGTCAGGTTTAGCCCTGCGGCAGGTGAGCCCCGTCCGGCCGACCAGGCCGGGCTGTCCCGGCTGGCGCGTTCCCCGAGCGCGATCGCCCGGCTAGCCGTCGCTGGGGATCTCCTCGATCAGCTCAGCCAGCCCGGTCGCGTCGAGCAGGTCGGCCGGGCGCACGGTCAGGTCGTCGCGCACGTAGTAGAACGCGGCCCGCACCTGCTCGACCGGCACGCCGGCCAGCGCCGACCAGGCCAGCCGGTACGCGGCAAGCTGCACGGCTACGGCACGCTCGGCGCGGCCGGGCCGGGGCGGCCGCCCGGTCTTCCAGTCGACCACGTCGAACCCGCCGGCCGGATCGTCGGCGAAGATCGCGTCGATGCGCCCCCTGACCAGCCGGTCGCCCACCTTGGTCTCAAACGGCATCTCGACCTCGGCCGGCCAGCGCTGCCCCCACTCCCCCGCCTCGAACCGCGACTTCAGCTCGGCGAGCTCGGCGTCGTCGGCGACCAGGTCCGCGTCGACCGCCCCGGCCAGGTCGTCGGCGTCAATCAGCCGCATCTGGCCGAACCGCTCCTCGAGCCAGCGGTGGAACGCGGTCCCGCGCTCGGCCCGCGGTGCCGGGGGCCGCGGCATCGGCCGCCTGATCTGAGCGGCGAGCGCGGCCGGGTCCCTGGCCATCTGGACCAGGGCCGAGACGCCGAACCGGCGCGGCAGGCCGACCGGGATCGGCCCGTCCGGCCTGCGCCTGGACCGCTCGGTGAGCAGCAGGCCCGCGTCGGCCGCCCAGCCCGCGACCAGCTCGGCATACCTGGCCGGCACGGCCCCGGCGGCGTCCCCAGCGCCCGCCGGCTCGTCGTCGCTAGCCTGGTCGGCCTCCCGTGCGCCGGCGGACCGGGCGGATCCCGTCCCGGCGGCTGTCGCTCCGCCGGCGGCCGCCGCAGCGAGCACCAGGTCGGCCGCCTCGCGGATGGCCTCGTACCCGCGGCCGCCTGGCTGCTCGGGCCAGGACGCGGTCAGCGGCTCGGCCAGCGCCGGGTTCTCCGCTCCGTCCTCCGGCTGGTCCGCCCACCGCGCCACCAGGCCCGCTCCGTCCCGGCAGCTCACGGCAACCTCATTCAGGAACGACGAAGGGCCGAGCGGGCTCTTGCCCGCGCCCCACCAGTACCCGCTGCACGCCAGCCAGTGGGCCGCCCTGGTCACCGCGACGTAGGCCAGCCGCCGTTCCTCGGCCAGATTCCGGTCGGTGCAGGCCCGGCCGAACGCGGCCACCGAGTCGGGATCGAGCCCTGCCAGCGCCGGCAGGTCCGTCTCATCGCCGCGCAGCCAGAACGGGAGCAGCCGCGGATTGTCCGTCCACCGGGTGCTGAGCCGCGGCCTGGCCGGGAAGTTCTGCGCCCGGGTCCCGGCGGACAGCCCGGGCACCACGACCGCCGGCCACTGCAGCCCCTTCGCCGAGTGCACAGTCGCGAGCTTGACCGCTTCGGTGTCGCTGACCTGGCCGGCCTCCAGGCCGAACTCCTCGGTCTCGGCCGCGGTCAGGTACGCGAGGAACGCGCCGAGCGTCGGCTCCTGCGCGTCCCCGGCGAACGCCGCGGCGGCGTCGGCGAACGCGTCGAGATCGGCCCGCGCCGCGGCAGGGCTGGTCCCGGCCCGGGCAGCAACCTCCACGTCCAGGCCGAGCGCGCGCTCGACCTCGGTCACCAGCTCGGGCAGGGGCCTGGCTACGTGCCGGCGCAGCGACCGCAGCTCCGCGGCGAGCGCCTGTAGCCGCGGCCGGCCCTCGTCCGACGCCGCCGCGCCCAGATCGTCGAGCGCCTCGACCAGGCTGCCCGTCTCCGCGGTGAAGTCGGCCACGGCCCTGGTCAGATGATCTTCAGCCGTAACGGAGCCCTCGGCGTCATCCCGGTTCGCCTGGCCGACCTGGTCCCTGGCCAGCTCTCGCGCCCTGACCCCGAGTGCGACCAGGTCCCGCGGGCCGACTCGCCAGCGCGGCGAGGTCAGGATCCTGACCAGCGAGTCCGACGCCGCCGGGCTGTGCAGCACCCGCAGCGTAGCAACGATGTCGGAGACCTCAGGCACGGTGAGCAGCCCGCCGAGCCCGACGACCTCGACCGGGATCCCCCGGGCCTCCAGCGCTGTCCGCAGCGCGCTGAACTGGGTCCGCTTGCGGCAGAGCACGGCGATGTCGGACGGCCGGACGCCGTCGGGCCGGCCGTCCGGCCACGGCTGCCCGTCAGGAGCCAGCCCGGGAGGCAGTCTCAGCAGCGCCGCGACCTGGTCGGCGACCCATCTGGCCTCGGCCGCGCTGGTCTCGAGCAGCGCGCAGACCACGGCGCCGCGATTGGCCCGGCCGGGCGGCGCGATTAGCCTGGGCACTTCGGGCGCGACCTGGCGCAGGTCGTGCTGGATCGCGGCGGCGACGTCGAGCACCTTGCCGGTGTTGCGGAAGCTGGTCGAGAGCAGCCTGACCTCGGCGCGCGCCGCTCCGGCCGGGGACTCGGACCCGGGGCCGGACTCGGACCCGAGCCGCGGCGGCGGGAAATTGTCCGCGAACCGCTTCATGTTGCCGGCGCTGGCGCCGCGCCAGCCGTAGATCGACTGGCAGGGATCGCCGACTGCGGTGACCGGGTGCCCGCCGCCGAACAGCGCCCGCATCAGCTCAAGCTGCGCGTGACTGGTGTCCTGGAACTCGTCGAGCAGCACGACCTGGTACCGGGCCCGTTCGGCGGTCCCGACCTCCGGATGCCGCATCGCGATCCTGGCCGCCAGCGCCATCTGGTCGCCGTAGTCGATGACCTCCCGCTCCGCCTTCGCCGCGGCGTACGCCCGCACCAGCGGCAGCAGCTGCTCGCGGACGCGCTGGCTCTTCAGCACGGTGTCCGCCAGCCTGGTCCTGCCCGCGGGCACCTCCGCGTACCGCCGCCGCAGCCAGTCCCCCGCCGCGAGCGCGTCGTCCGGGCCGCGCAGGTGCTCGGCCAGCTCGCCGGACAGCTCGATGACGGCCGCGGTGACCGTGACCGGCGCCCAGTCGACGGCGTCCATGGGCCCGTCGTAGGTGGCGACGACCCTGGCCGCGAGCTGCCAGGCCACGGCCGGCGTGATCAGCCGCATGGTCGGTTCCAGCGCCTCGCGCAGCGCGTGGTCGGCGATCAGCCGCCCGGCGTAGGCGTGATAGGTCGCGATCACCGGGTCGCCATCTAGCTCAGGCTGGCCGCCAGGCCGGCCGGGCCCCGCAGCCGGGCCGTGCTGACCGCCCGGCCGGTCCCGCCCGCCAGCCTGATCCCGGCCCGTGGCCGGCTGGACCACAACCAGGCCGACCCGGCGCAGCCCGTCGAGCCGCGCCCTGACCCGCCCCGCCAGCTCGGCGGCGGCCTTGCGGGTGAACGTGAGCCCGAGCACGCGCTCCGGCTGGACGTAGCCGTTGGCTACCAGCCAGACCAGCCGCGCCGCCATGGTCTCGCTCTTGCCGGAACCCGCCCCGGCGATGACCGCCATCGGCGCGAGCGGGGCGCTGATCACCGCGGACTGCTCGGGCGTCGGCTCGTCGATCCCGAGCAGCCGCGCGAGCTGGGCCGGGCTGAACCTCGGGCCGCCGCCGGCCTTGGCCGGCGGCGGCTCGTCGTCCCACAGCGTGAGCTGGCTCATGAAGTTACCTGGCCGCCTCGCTCGTCGACCGGGCAGCTCGTGGCCGCCGGGCACCGGCGGCAGCCGTCGTTGGCCGTGGCCCTGAACTGGGGTCCGGCCATCGCGGCGGCGACCTCCTTGACCAGCGTCTGCGCCCAGCCGGGATCGGGGTCGTCGGCCAGCGCGCGCTGGTTCTGCACGGTCGCCTGCTTGGCCCTGGCGGCCTTGCCCACCTGGACCAGCTCGGCGCCGCCCGGTTCGGCGGTGCCCAGCTCGGCGAACGCGCCGAGCAGCACGGCGAGCTGGTAGACGCCGAGCTGCGGATTCCGCTCAAGCTCGGCGCCCGACGGCTTGGACGACCCGGTCTTCAGGTCAACGACGACCGCCCGGCCCTCCGCGTCCCGCTCCAGCCGGTCTACCTGACCCGAGATCAGCACATCATCGATCCTTACCCGCAGCTTCTGCTCGACGGCGACGAGTTCCCTGTCGTTGCCACGCTGCCAGTCCAGGAACCGGGCGACCATCCGGTCCGCGTTCTGGCGCTGCCTGATGCTGTACCAGACGCTGCCGAAGTCGAGCTGGTGCCAGATCTCGTCGATCCGGCGGGCGATGTCCGCGTGATCGGCGCCCTCGGCGACCAGCGCCGCGGCCGCGTGGATCACGGTCCCGAGATGACCGGCGGTCGACGGCGGGCTGGCCCCGACCGCCGACTCGACCAGCCAGCGCAACCCGCACGTGACGAACTTGTCGACCTGCGAGGGAGAGATCCGCACCCCGCCGTCGCTGATCGGGCCGGTCCCCGACCACTGCGTGAGCGCGTACCACTGGTCCGGGCTCGCGCCGGTCACCCCGGCCGCGGCCAGCCTGGCCAGCTGGGCGGCGGCCGCCCGCCGCACGGACTGGGGCAGCCCGCGGTCGGCTGCGGCTCGGCGAAGATCGGCCGTCAGCGCGGGCAGCGACAGCCAGCGCCGGCCGGTCCCGGCGACCTCCTCGACGGGGATCTCCTCGCCGGCCAGTTCGGCCAGGAACCTGGACGGCCGTTCCTCGGTGTCGTCGCCGCCGACCGCGATCACGACCAGCGACCGGCGCGCCCGCGTGACGGCCACGTAGAACAGCCGCCGCTCCTCGTCAAGCAGCTTCGAGCTGAGCGCGGCCGCGGCGGCGTCCTTGCCCGGCTGGCGGGCGCGGCCGGGGGGCACGCCGCGGTCGGCCGCCTCGACGAGCTCGTCCATGCCGAGCAGGGAGCCGCGCAGCCGCAGGTCGGGCCAGACTCCCTCCTGGACTCCGGCGACCACGACCAGGTCCCATTCCAGGCCCTTGGCCCGGTGCGCGGTCGAGATGGTCACGGCCTCGCCGGGTTGCGCCCGTTCGGCGAGGGTGTCTCCGGTGATCTCCTGGCTGGTCAGGCCGTCGAGGAAGAGCGGCATCGACCCGGGTGGCAGCCGGGCGTCGAATCTCGCCGCGGCGTCGAACAGCGCAAGCACCGCGTCGAGGTCGGCGTCCGCCGTCGCGCCGCGGGTGCCGCCGGCCGCGCTGGCCGGCTGCCACTGCCCGGCCAGTCCGCTGGCTTCCCAGATCGCCCAGAGCACCTCCTGGGCGGTGCCGGTCGTGGCGGTCGTTCTCGCCACGTCGATCAGCCCGGCGACGCGCCGCGCGGCCGCCAGTGCCTCGCCCGCGGCGAGCAGCGTCGGCCCCGGCTGCCAGCCCGCCGCTGCGAGCCGGCTCGGCTCGAGCAGCGCGGTCGCCAGCGGCCCTGGTGCCGTGGGGTCCGCAGGCTCGGACTGTGGCGGCGGGGGTGCCGGCGGGGGTGCCGGCGCGGGCTGGTCCGCGGCGGCCGGACCGGTCCCGCGCGGTTCGTCGTCCTCGCCCGACCCTGCCGCGCGCTCGGCGCCGGACTCGCTTCCTGACTCGTCGGCCGGGTCCGGCTGCCTGAACAGCCGGCGCAGCCGGCGCAGGCCGAGCGCGTCGGTGCCGCCGAGCGGCCCGGTCAGCAGTTCCGCCGCGACGTCCTCGGTGAGCTCCCTCGCGTCGAGCGCGCAGCCGATCAGGCTAAGCAGCGGGCTGGTCGCCGGATCCTCGCCCAGCGGCAGTTCGTCACCGGCGACCGCGACAGGAACGCCCGCGGCGGACAGCGCCCGCTGCAGCGCGGGAACCTGGCGTACCGCCGAGCGGACCAGCACGGCCATCGACGACCAGGGAACCTGGTCGATCAGGTGAGCCCGCCGGAGCACGTCGGCGATGAACGCGGCCTCCTGGCGCTCGCTCGAGGCGATGGCGACGCGCGCCTCGCCGACGCCGGCCGAGGCAAGCGGGACCAGCGCGCGGTGGTCTCGTTGCGAAACTGAATCGGAGCTACTCCTGGCCTCGGGTAGCCGTACCGCGGGCAGCCTCGCCGCAACCCGGCGCGACGCCGTGAGCATGACCGCCCCGCTGCGCCGAGAGGTCCGCAGCGCGATCACCTGGGCGTGGCGGCCGTCGGGCGCGCGGAACCTGGCCGGGAACCGGCCGATCGCGTCGGCGTCGGCCCCGCGGAACGCGTAGATCGACTGGTCGGGATCGCCGACGACGATCAGCTCGCGGCCGTCCCCGGCCAGCGCGTGCAGCAGATCTTCCTGCGCCGGGTCGGTGTCCTGGTACTCGTCGACCATGACGACGTCGTAGGCAAGCCGCTCGCGCTGCCTGACCTCGGGCCTGGCCAGCACCTGGCCGGCGATCCTGATGATCTCCGCGTAGTCATAGGCCGGCACGGGCGCCAGGTCGAACCTGGCGGCATACCTGGTAAGGAACCGGCCAGCCGCCACCCAGTCGTCGCGGTCCGCCTGCTCGCCGAGCCTGGCCAGCCCGACGCCGTCCAGGCCGCGCTCGGAGGCCCTGAGCAGGAAGTCACGCAGTTCCGCGGCGTAACCGCGGGTTCCGAGCAGCGGGCGCAGCCGCTGCGGCCAGTGCCTGGCCCCGTCGGACGCCTCGCCGCGCAGCATCCGCCTGACCTCCTGCAGTTGCTCGGGCCCGGACAACAGGATCGGCGGTTCCGCGCCGGCCAGCACCGACTCCCGCCTGACCAGGGCATACGCGTAACTGTGGAAGGTCAGCGCCAGCGGCTCGGCGGTCGTGCGGTCCAGCCGCAGGGTGATCCGAGCCCGCAGTTCCTGCGCCGCCTTGCGGCTGAACGTGAGCACGAGGACCCGGCCGGGATCGAGGCCACGGCCGGCGATCCGGTCGACGACGGTCTCCACGATCGCCGTCGTCTTGCCCGTGCCTGGCCCGGCGAGAACCAGCAAAGGGCCGCCGGAATGGCCGACGACCTGCGCCTGGGCCGGATCGAGAATGGGTGGCTCTGCGGCACCGGCCGGTCGGCGAACCAGGCGGTATGCGGGCGGTTGCCTATCCATGTCGTATCGCATTCCAGCAGAGGACACTGACATTCCGCTGGCGAGTTGGCCAGACCGCGGGTTCTGGCCGCCAGAATGGCGCCCGCTGGGCGGCTCAGCGACGAATTCGCCGCGCCGCCTGGCTTAGCCCGGTTCCGGCTCGCCCGACCAGCGCGCCTTGCGCATGTCGAGCCGCGCAGGCGCGCCGTCGGCTCGGGCCCGGAGCGGGGTCCGCTCGCGACGGTAGTGGCAGAGCGCCTCGCGTTCGTGGCCGGACAGCAGACTGCCGTCGGCATGCACGACCCGCCACCATGGCACGCCGCCGCCCCACAGCGCCATCACGCGCCCGACCTGCCGCGGGCCGCCCTGGCCGACGTACTCGGCGATGTCGCCGTAGGACATCACCCGGCCGGGCGGGATCGACTCGGCGACATCCAGGACCCGGCTCGCGAAGTCGCCCGCACCGGCCGCGGCCGAGGTGACTTCACGCCTGGTCATCGCTCGGGTCTGGTCCCGGCGGGGAGGCTGTCTGCTCGGTGGTCGCGGCCGGGCGCCGCACCTCCCAGACGCTCGGCAGCGGCTGGGACCGGTCTGCCTGCTGGCGCGGGCCCTGCGGCGGCCGCGGGCGGCGCAGCGGAGCGGCCAGATGCGTCTGCGGCTGCCGGCGTGGCAGCGGCTGCGCCCCGGACACAGGCTGCGATCCGGATGGGCTGCGCGGACCGGACGCGGGCTGCGAACCGGACGCGGGCGGCGAACCCGGTGCTGGCTGCGAACCCGACGCTGGCTGCGAACCCGGTGCTGGCGGCGAATCCGCCGCGGGCAGCGAACCCGACGCCGACGGCCAAGCTGACCCAGGCAGCGAACCCGACGCCGACGGCCAAGCTGACCCGGGCAGCGAACCCGACGCCGACCGCCAAGCTGACCCAGGCTGTGAACCCGACGCAGGCTGCCGGCCGGCGGGCTGATCCGCGGGCTGCGACTCCGCAACTGCCGCCTGGCCGCGCAGCGCTCCGGCAGGTCCGGTCTGCTCCGGCGCCCGGCCATCGCCCGGCTGCCGGGAAATGCCGGTCGACCGGAGGTATCGCGGCGGACTCGGCAACTCGGTCGGGACAGCCCCAGGCTCGCCGACCGGTCCCGCCTTCGGCGACTGCCCTGCCCCGTCCGCTCGCCGGATCGTGGCAGGCGGCTTCGACAGCCCCTGCTGCCAGGCCGGGGCCGGGGTAACCGGCGGTTCCGGCTGTTGGCTCGGCTGTTCGGCCGCCAGTGGTCGGGCCGACCCTCCCGTGTCCTGGCCCAGTGGTTCCCACACCGATCGGTAGCCCGGCGACTCGGGTGGCCGGCGGATCACGTTCGTGGAACCGGAGAGATCGGGCGGCCGCTCGAACGCCCATGACCGGGTGGCCGGCTCACGACCGACCGGCGATGGCTGGTCAGCCTGGCCCGGCGCCTCGGTGTGGGTAGGGGCCTGCGCCTGGGCTGGCGCCTCGGTCCGGCCTGCGGCCTGGGCCTGGGCCTGGGCAGGGGCGTCAACCTGGGCAGGCTGCTGGCCGTGGGCAGGCTGCTGGCCGTGGGCAGGCTGCTGGCCGTGGGCAGGCTGCTGGGTCTCGGCGACAGCCTCGACCTGGGCAGGCGCATCCGGCCGAGCGATCGCCTCACTCCGAGCGGGCTGCTGTGACTGGGCCGGCTTGTCGGGGCCAACCGGCAACCCCGGCTGAGCCGGTGACCCGGGGCGAGCCAGCGACATGGACTGATCGGGCCGCGCGGGCTCGGCCGGCGACGCGGGGCGAGCCGGCCACTCCTGGCGAGCCGGCGGCGTGGTCAGGGAAGTCGGCGCTGGCTCGCCGCGCAGCGCAGCGGGTGATGCATGCGGTGCGGTGATGCTGTCCGGGCCGGGCAGGCCGTCTCCGCTGCGAACCGGCGACCGCGGACCAGGTCCTGGCTGGCCGGTCCCGGTCCAGCCAGGATCCGGCGGGCCGGCGGGCTGGCGGCTGTCGTCCGGTTCCGGCGGCGCGGTCCGCCCCGGCTGGGCATCGGCCCGGTCATCCTGGTCGAACCACCACTCATCGTCGTCGCGCTGAACGGGCTGACTCGCAGCGGGCGGCTCGAAAGCCGGTGGCATGGCTCCGCTCGGCGTCGGCAGGCCGGCCACCTCGCTGGTCGGCCAGCTCGGCCGACCGGGATGACCCCGACCAGAATCTCCAGGAACCGGGTCGTTCAGCGGCGTTGCCAGGCTCGGAAATCCCGGGTAACCCACGGTGGGCTGGCTGGTCCCGGCAGGCGATTGGTACGCCTGTTCCGGGAATGCGGCAGCCGGCCCGGCCTGAGCCGATCCGGGTGGAACCGGCCCGGGTGGAACCGGCCCGGGTGGAACAGGCCCGGGTGGAACCGGCCCGGACGGCACTGACCCGGCCGGGAGCTGACCCAGGTAGTCCGCGCCTGGCGCAGCGGGATGACCAGGTGCCGAAGCGGTCTGATCGGGCCAGGACGGGACCTGGCCCGAGTAGCCGAGGCTCGGCGGCAACTTATCCACGTAGCCCGTGCCGGGCGCACCCTGAGTCGCATAGCCGGAGCCTGCCGGGAACTGTCCCGGATAACCCGGAGCCGGCGGGTACTGACCAGGGGCGTCCGGCCACGGCGGGCCTTGACCCGGGCCTGCCTGACCCGGGCCTGCCTGACCCGGGCCGGGCTGACCCGGGCCTGCCTGACCCGGGCCGGGCTGACCCGGCTGACCGAGGTAACCGGGCACGGGGTAGCCCGGAGACGGCTGGCCGACAAAGCCGGAAACCGGGCGTCCCTGCCGATACGGCTGAGCAGGGAAGATCTGAGTCGGATACCGCACTGCAGCGGCCGAGCCGCCGGAGCCGGTCACTCCACCCTGCCCCGCCCGTCTCACCCGGCGTGATCCCGCGGACCGCCCCGCCTTACGGCGGCGCACGCCGACGACGAGCCGCCACAGCGCCGCGATGACCAGAAGCAGGCAGGCGGCGGAGGCCCCTAGCAGCACGAACAGCTTCTGCCTGCCCGGGGCCGACACGGGAAACGCGGGCGCTCCAGCGGGGCCGCGCCCGAAGTTGCCGGAGGCCGCTGCCTTCCCCGCTGACGTGTTGCCGCCAGGAACCTGCCTGGCCAGCCGCCCGGCCGCTCGCAGGGCCGCTGCCGCGTCGACCGTGCCGAAGCCGACGTGATCGTCATAGCCACCTTGCGGCCGGTGGGCGGTCGACAGGGTGATCGCGCTCCGCACCTGCGCCGCGGTCAGCTTCGGATACCTGGACTTGACCAACGCCGCGACGCCCGCGGTCAGCGCGCAGGCCGGACTCGTGCCGCTCACGATCCAGTACTTGCTGCCCCGGCCCTGCGCGGGAACGTCCACCCCGGGCGCGGCGACCTGAACGGACAGATTCTCGCTGGAGAAGTAGGCCGGCTGCCCCGACTGGCTGACCGCCGCGACGCCGATCACGCCGGGATAGTCGGCGGGGAACGAGTAGGGCGCGACGTGTCCCTGCGCCGCCTGCGACGTTCCCGAGTTGCCGGACGACGCCACCACGACGACATTGTGGATCAGCGCGTACTGGAGCGCGGCCCTGACGGCCAGGCTTGCCGCGTCATAGCCAAGCGACATGCTGATCACGCCGACGTGCCTGTTCACCGCGTACCTGATCGCCTTGGCCAGTTCGTGCTGGCCGCGCCACACAGGTTCGGCCTCGTATCGGGCGTGACCGGGATCGGACTGGTCCGTGATGACCCTGATCGACAGGATCCGGGACCGGGGCGCGACCCCGAGTATGCCGTCCTTGTGGCGCGGCCCGTGCCCGTGACTGGCAATCAGCGACGCCATCCACGTTCCGTGCGTGCCCCAGTTCGGGTTGGACGCCGGCGTATGAACATCGGTGTAGTCCGGGCCGGTCGTCACCGATCCGGTCAGGTCCGAGACCGAACGGTCGACGCCGCTGTCGATCACCGCGACGGTCACGCCGCGCCCCTGCGTCACTCGCCATGCGGTGGAGAGGTCGAGCGCGGTGAGTACCCACTGCTGGCGCTGCCGCGCCTGGTCGGCGCTGGCCGGGCCGGCCGCGGCCAGCGGAAGGGCGATCGCGCTGGCCGCTGCTAGCGCGGGAGCGATGCGACGCAGGATTCGGTGAGCGGCCGGGACCGGCACGTGGCCGTCGTTCGCACGCCTGGCGGCGCGCTCGGGGCCTGGCCTCGAGCCAGGGATCAGCATGCGGGAACTCCAGGGCAGGTCGGAACGGGCGGTGCTGCTCCCAGCGGCGCGGCGACGCGGACCGCGACGCCGCGCGCAATGCTCATCATCTCCTGCGAGACATAGCCGTCGCTTCCGACCGGCACATGTGGCCTGCCGTCGGCATAGCCGACCGTCGCCATGACCAGGTAGGGTCCCGCGGCCACGACCCAGGAAAGCTGCCGCTGCGGGTATCCGTACAGCGCGGCTGGCGATCCGCTGACCCGGAACGGCCGCAGCACAAGCTGGCTGGCACGACCGCCCTGGCCAAGCGCCGAGCCACCGGTCAGGTACCGGGCGGCGGCGAGCGCGCTTGCCTGGTTCTTCAGCACCACGATCCCTGCCGTCAGCACGAAGCTGCTGCTGGCATCGGCGTACGTCGACCGCAGCACGGCCTCGCAGCCGTCCCCGGCCAGCTTCGCCATGAGGTCCTTGCTGCCGCCGCCGGCCTTCGTGCAACTGGCCTGCCGCGCGATCCCCAGGCGCCTCGCGTTCAGGTTGAGGCCGCCCGCCGATCGGCCCTGACCGCCCTGCCCGGTGGTCAGCCGGTAGCGGATCACGGCAGGAAACAGTTCCGCCTTCGGCGTGACGCGCCAGCGCCTGGCCACCTCCCAGGCCTTGATCCGCGTCTGCTGGACCGGCGTGAAGGAACGCGGCTTGAGCTGTCCGCGGATCCCGGCTGCTGCCACAACCAGCCCGCACAGCCCGAGCACGACGAACAGGACCGCCAGCAGCGGCCTGCCGCGGCGGGCACGCCGCGGGTTCAGCTCCGCGGTATCACCGCGGCCTGATCCGCGCGGCCGGTCTGGGGGTCCCGGCTGAATCGCCACCTGACGATGTTAAGGCCACGAATAGCGCGCGCCCACCAGAACTCCGCGTCCCGGTCATCGATCGAGCTCCGGAAACGGGCAGCCGGCTAGTAAACCGGCAGCGACGGGTCGACCGTGTTCACCCAGGAGAGCACGCCACCCCCGACGTGCACGGCATCGGAAAAGCCCGCGCTCTTCACGACCGCCAGGCACTCGGCGCTGCGGACGCCGGACTTGCAGTGCAGCACGACCCGCCGGTCCTGCGGCAGCCGCTCCAGTGCCGCTCCCGACATGAACTGGTCCTTGGGGATCAGCACGGCGCCGGGAATCGAGACGATCTCGTACTCGTTCGGCTCCCTGACGTCGATCAGGAAGATGTCATCGTCCCGGTCGAGCATCGCCTTGAGCTCGGTCGCCGTGATCGTGGAACCCGCCGCCGCCTCCTGCGCATCGGCCGAGACGGCCCCGCAGAACGCGTCGTAGTCGATCAGCTCGGTGATCGTCGCGTGCTCGCCGCAGATGGCGCAGTCCGGGTCCTTCTTGATGTTCAGGGTCCGGTAGTTCATCTCCAGCGCGTCATAGATCATCAGCCGGCCGACGAGCGGCTCGCCGATCCCGGTGAGAACCTTGATCGCCTCGGTGACCTGGATCGATCCGATCGACGCGCACAGCACGCCGAGCACGCCTCCCTCGGCGCACGACGGCACCATGCCAGGGGGCGGAGGCTCGGGATACAGGCACCGGTAGCACGGGCCGTACTCGGACCAGAACACGCTGGCCTGGCCGTCGAACCGGTAGATCGATCCCCAGACGTACGGCTTGCCCAGCAGCACGCAGGCATCGTTGACCATGTACCTGGTCGCGAAGTTGTCTGTTCCGTCCACGATCAGGTCGTATCCGGAGAAGATCTCCATCACGTTGTCGTTGGTCAGGGCTTCCTCGTGCACGATCACCGTGACGTACGGGTTGACTTCCTTGATCGAGTCCCGCGCCGACAGCGCCTTGGGCCTGCCCACGTCCGACTGGCCGTGGATGACCTGCCGCTGCAGGTTCGACTCGTCGACGACGTCGAAGTCGATGACGCCCAGCGTCCCCACCCCGGCCGCGGCCAGGTAGAGCAGCGCAGGAGAGCCGAGCCCGCCGGCGCCGACGCACAGTACCTTCGCGTTCTTGAGCCGCTTCTGCCCCGTCATCCCCACGTCAGGGATGATCAGGTGCCGGGAGTAACGCTTGACCTCATTGACGGTGAGCTCGGCAGCGGGCTCGACGAGGGGCGGCAAACGCACGGGTTATCTCCTGTAGTCAGGGCTGTTCAACCACCTAGCTTGAACGAGGGATCCGAGTCAGGCATTCCTTCCCCTGGCCGGCGCCGCCCGGGTCGCCAGGCAGCGCGCGGGTTGCGGCCCTGACCAGGCGAACCGGGAAACTGTCACCGGCGCGAGGTAGAACTCAACCATGCCAGAATCCATCGTGCCAGGACCCGCGACGCCTGCGTCCCCGACGCATCCTGACCCGGCTCCGCTCGTCCCCCGCGCCGGCCGGACACTGCGCGGCAGGACCGTCGGCGGGCGTGCCTTAGGCGGCCAGGCCCCGGAGGACAGCGCGACATCCGGACCGCAGGCGGGATCGGGCTCGCCGGGGGCAGGCCGGCCCGGATTCGGGCCGCCAGGGTCGGCGCGGTCGGAGTCGGCACGGCCTGGGTCGGCACGGCCTGGGTCGGCGCGGTCGGGGTCGGCACGGTCGGGGTCGGCGCGGTCGGCGACTGCGCAGTCGGGGTCGGCACAGTCGGGGTCGGCACAGTCGGGGTCGGCGCGGCCGGCGACCGCGCGGCCGAGGTCCCGCCGCAGGCCGCTGCCCGATGCTCAGGCCATCTGCAGCTTCGGGGTTCCGGAGATCGCGCCGCCCTACGACGACACGGCCGCGACCCGGAACCCGGCGCGGCCGACCGCTCGCCGCCGGCTGGCCAGCGTCTCGTCGGCCGGCGGGTATCCCGCGCGCTCTGGCCGGCCTATCCAGCAGCTCCCGTCCCCGTCGCTCGGGCTCCAGGCCGCCGGGACCTGGCCTCCCTCGCCCCAGCCTCAGGAAACCCAGCCCCATGGAGCTCAGCCCCGGGGAACCCAGCCCCAGCGGGCCCGGCCGCCGACCGAGCCGCCCGGAACCGGCGCCTGGCCAAGCCAGTTCGCCCAGGTACTGGCCGAGACCCTGGCAGGATCCCGGCCTGCCAGCCAGATGGTGCCGTGGACGACAGAACATACTCGGCGCCGGATCAGCAAGCTCGGCCCGGTGCTCGCCGCGGCCCACCGGCCTCGGGTCAGGCGGGTGATCGTCACGTCACCGGCGAGCGGCGTCCTGGAGATGACCGTCATCCTGGCACTCGGTGATCACGTCCGCGCCGTCGCCGTCCGGCTGGAACGGGCCCGCCCCGGCCGGACGGGCGACCCGCCGGACCGAGACCAGGACCGGGTGCCGCCGCGCGGCCAGCCGACCGCGTCCGCGCGAACCGCTACCCTCCGGCCGACGCCGACGCCGACGCCGACGCCGACACCGACACCGACACCGTCATCGGCCGCGTGCAGGCCGCCGTCCGCCCGGGAGCTCGGCCTGATGTCCGCCCGGGAGCTCGGCCTGATGTCCGCCCGGGAGCTGGGCCTGACGCCCGCCGCCGGCGCGGCACGAACCAGTAATAAGCCTTATAACGGATACCGGCGCAGCCAAGCCGCGTGGCTCTGCACCGCGATCGAAGCCGCTTAGGCGGACCGCTGGGACATTTCACTAGTTGCGGCTCCGCAAAGCCGACAAGTCGGGCACCAGATTGACGCCACCTAGTGATATGAACCTCAGGCAGGCTGCTGGAACCCTCAACCGGGCCGAACGAGCCCGGCGGAACCTCTCCCGTCACGCGTCACCCGTCACCCGTCACCCAAAGAAACCCGGCACTGGCGCTGACAGGTGACGAACGGGCCCCGGCGCCCCGAGCGCGCCCCCGGCGCCCCGAGCGCGCCCCCGGCGCCACCGAGCACGCCCCGGCGCCCCGAACGCCCCCGGCGCCCCGAGCGCCCCCCGAGCGCCCCCCGGCGCCAACGAGGGGGCCCGCGGCGCCACCGTGCGCGCTGCGGCGCCGCGCCCGTTCGTCCTGCCGCTAGCGCTTCCTCGGGTCTCCGTGGCAGAGCTTGAACTTCTTGCCCGAGCCGCAGGGGCACGGCTCGTTCCTGCCGACCTTGGAGAAGTCGGCCGCCCCGGCCGATTCGGACGTCTGAACGGCCAGGCCTGACGCGTCGTCGCTCGGCGCGCTGTAGCTCAGCCGGCTGGGGCGCTTGGGCTCGGCCAGGCCGCGCGGGGCGAACGCGGCGGGCATCGCTTGCTGCCCTGCCTCGCCAGCGCCTGCGCCGGCCCCAGCGCCTGCGCCCGCCCCAGCGCCGGCCCCAGCCCCAGCGTCGCCGAACTCGGGCAGCGGCACCGCGTCGTGCACGTGGCCGCCGAGCGCGTCGGCCGGCTGGCCCAGCCACTCGCCGTCCGGCCCCACTTCCCCGACGATCGGGTTCTGCTGCATCTCGAACGCCAGGTTGAACAGGTTGCCGACCGACTCTTCCTTGATCGCGTCCATCATCGCGGTGAACAGCTCGTAACCCTCGCGCTGGTACTCGACCAGCGGATCGCGCTGGGCGTGGCCGCGCATGTGGATGCCGGACTGCAGGTAGTCCATCTCGTACAGGTGCTCGCGCCACTTGACGTCGAGCACGGACAGGATGACCCGGCGCTCGAAGTCGCGCATCACCTCGGCGGTCAGCTCGTCCTCGCGCCGGTCGTATGCGGCATGCGCGTCTGCCTGCATCCGCTCGGTGATGATCTCGGCGGTCAGGAAGGCTCGCTCGCCGCCTTCCTCCTCGACGAGCTCGTCGACCGAGAGTCCGACCGAGTAGAGCCGGCGGAACGCGGTCCAAAGCTGGTCGAGGTCCCACTCCTCGGCAAAGCCCTCGGCGGTCGCCTTCGCGACATAGTCGGCGATCACCTCGTCGATCATGTGCCTGATCTGCTCGTGCAGGTCCTCGCCCGCCAGCACCCGGTGCCGCTCGGCGTAGACGACCTGGCGCTGCCTGTTCATCACGTCGTCGTACTTGAGCAGGTCCTTGCGCATCTCGAAGTTGAGCTGCTCGACTTGCGTCTGGGCCGACCTGATCGACCGGCTGACGGTCTTCGACTCGATCGGCACATCCGGCGCCGTCTTGGCCCACTCGAGGAACTGGGCGACCCGGTCCCCGTTGAACCGGCGCATCAGGTCGTCCTCGAACGACAGGTAGAACCTCGACTCGCCCGGGTCGCCCTGGCGGCCCGACCGCCCGCGCAGCTGGTTGTCGATCCGCCGGGATTCGTGTCGCTCGGTGCCGAGCACGTAGAGCCCGCCGAGCGCGACGACCTCCTCGTGCTCCTCGGCAACGGCCCGCCTGGCCTTCTCGACCGCCTCGGGCCAGGCCGCCTCGAAGTCCTCGGGCGTCTCGACGGGCGACAGGCCGCGCTGGTGCAACTCAAGGTCGGCGAGGAACTCAGGGTTCCCGCCGAGCATGATGTCGGTACCGCGGCCGGCCATGTTCGTCGCGACGGTCACCGCGCCCTTGCGCCCGGCCTGGGCGACGATCGCCGCCTCACGCTCGTGGTGCTTCGCGTTCAGCACCTCGTGCGGTACGCCCTGCCGCTTCAGCATCCGCGACACGACCTCGGACTTCTCCACGCTGACCGTGCCGACGAGTACCGGCTGGCCGGCCTCGTGCCGCCCGGCGATGTCGCTGACCAGGGCGTCGAACTTGGCCTGCTCGGTCTGGTAGATCACGTCGGACTGGTCGATCCTGATCATCGGCATGTTGGTCGGGATCGGCACGACGCCGAGCTTGTAGGTCTGGTGGAACTCGTTCGCCTCGGTCATGGCCGTACCGGTCATGCCGGCCAGCTTGTCGTAGAGCCGGAAGTAGTTCTGGAGCGTGATCGTGGCGAGAGTCTGGTTCTCGTCCATGATCTTGACGCCTTCCTTGGCCTCGATCGCCTGGTGCATGCCCTCGCTGTACCGGCGGCCGTGCAGGATGCGTCCCGTGAAGTCGTCGACGATCAGGACCTCGCCGCCGCTCACGACGTAGTCCTTATCCTTCTTGAACAGCTCCTTCGCCTTGATCGCGTTGTTCAGGAACCCGACCAGGTGGGCGTTGGAGTGGTCGTAGAGGTTGTCGATGCCGAGCCAGTCTTCGACCTTGGCCACGCCGGACTCCAGGATGCCGACGGTGCGCTTCTTCTCGTCGACCTCGTAGTCGCCCTCGCCCTCTTCGCCGCGGCGCAGCCGCGGCACGATCTTGGCGAACTCGGCATACCAGACGCTGTTCTGGTCGGCGGGACCGCTGATGATCAGCGGCGTCCTGGCCTCGTCAATCAGGATCGAGTCCACTTCGTCGACGATCGCGAAGTGATGGCCGCGCTGGACGCACTCCTCAAGCCCCCAGGCCATGTTGTCCCTGAGGTAGTCGAAGCCGAACTCGTTGTTCGTGCCGTAGGTGATGTCTGCGGCGTACTGCTTGCGGCGCTGCTCGGGCTCCATCTCGGCCAGGATCACGCCGACCTCGAGGCCGAGGCAACGGTGGATCCGGCCCATCCATTCCGCGTCGCGCTTGGCCAGGTAGTCGTTGACGGTGACGATGTGCACGCCGTCGCCGGTCAGGGCGTTGAGGTAGGCGGCGAACACGCCGGTGAGGGTCTTGCCCTCGCCGGTCTTCATCTCGGCGATGTTGCCGAAGTGCAGCGCGCCGCCGCCCATGATCTGGACGTCGAAGGCCCGCTGGCCGAGCGTGCGCTTCGCGGCCTCGCGCGCCGCCGCGAACGCCTCGGGGAGCAGGTCGTCCAGGGACTCGCCTTCGGCGTAGCGCTCCTTGAACTCGTCGGTCAGCGCCCGGAGCTCGGCGTCGGTCAGCGCCTCGTAGTCCTCTTCGATGGAGTTGACCTGCTCAGCGATCCGCTGCAGCCGTCGCAGGATCTTGCCCTCGCCAGCGCGCAGGACCTTATCGATGATTGCTGGCACGTGTTGTCGCGCTCCTCGCGGATTCGTCTGACTGGCCGGCGGATGCCTCTGCGCCGCTACAGGACGGCGTCCCGGCGCAGGCATGGCACCGAGCGGCTCGCGGGCACGGCCGACCAGTAACCACTATTTAACAGCCATGGTAGGCGAGATACCTGGCCTTGCCGAGCCGACCGGAGGATGGGACCGCCCCGGCTGACCCGGCCACGGCGGCGCGCATAACATGATCTGCGGCAAGAACCGGGGGCGATCGCCAACGCACCCGCGGCGCTCGCCACAATGATAGGCACGTCGCCAGGTCGCCGGGAGGAGCAGCGCCGATGTCGGACCACCCCGAAACCGGCACCGTCGGCGGCTGGCAATCCGGCAGCGGGACATCGCAGAGCGAGGCAGCCATGCAAGAAACGTCCGTTGCGCCCAGCGGGCAGACCGGGCAGGGCGGAGTCACTGCCCCTGGCCAGTCCGCGTCGACCGCGGATCCATACCCCTCCTACCACGGGCGGACGGTCTCCTGGGTCGCGGTCGCCATCATGGTGGTCGGCTTCACCCTCGGCGGCCTGGCTCTCGTGTTCGGCCACGGCGGCCCGATCTGGTGGCTGTTCTGGACCGGGGTCGGCGTGACGGCGCTCGGGCTGCTGCTGTCGTTCGCGACCAACATGTTCGAAGACTGGTACTAAGCCGGCCCGGTCGCGCCGCCACATGGCGGCGCGAACTGTCAGTACCGGCCGATACGCTCGCAATCGTGGCCGGATCCCCCGCTCCCGAGCTGAAGCTCACGCCTGACGACGTGCGGCTGCTCACCCTGCGGGCGCAGGGCCTGGTCGGCCCTCAGCCGCGCGCAGGCGGCGTGGCCGGCCTGCTCCGTCGGATCGGAGCAGTCCAGCTCGACACGATCAGCGTGCTGGCCCGGTCGCATGAGCTGGTCGCCTACGCGCGCCTGGGGGCCGTTCCCCGGTCGGCCATCGAGCGGGCGTACTGGCATCCCCGGGTAGCCGGCGCATTCGAGTACTGGTCACATGCGGCGTGCGTGCTGCCGATCGAGGAGTGGCCGTTCTACGCGTTCCGGCGGCGGGCGTTCCGCGCCCGGGGCAGGAGGTGGCACCAGAGCCATGAGTCGGTCTGCCGGGAGGTGCTCGCCAAGCTCAGGTCCGAAGGGCCGCTCAACGCGACCCAGCTGGGTGGGGCGAAGAACGGCGGCCCGTGGTGGGACTGGTCGGACACCAAGATCGCCGTCGAGTGGCTGCTGGACACCGGCGAGGTCGTCTGCGCCCGCCGGACGGGCTGGCGGCGGGTGTACGACCTGCCGGAGCGCGTGCTTCCGGCCGAGCTGCTGAACGCCGACCCGTCCGACGCCGAGTGCCTGACCCACCTGACCGGCGTCGCCGCGCGGGCACTCGGCGTGGTCACGAAGGCCGACCTGACCGACTACCAGCGGCTCTCGAACTTCGGTTCCGGGCGCAACCCGGCCGGCCTGTCCGCCGACGACGCCGCGGGCGCCGCGGGCCTCATCCCGGTGGCGATCGAGAACCGGACCGGACCCGCCGTTCCCGCCTGGGCCGATCCTGCCGCCGTGGCCCACCTGACCGACTCGGCGGACCGGCGGGCCGGGACGGGCCGGCACCGGGTGACGCTGCTCTCCCCGTTCGACTCGCTGATCTGGGACAGGAAGCGGACCAAGCGGATGTTCGGGTTCGACCACAGCCTCGAGGCTTACGTCCCGCGGGCCAAGCGCGTCCACGGCTACTACACGATGCCGCTCCTCGCCGGCGGGCGCCTCGTCGGCCGCGTCGACCCAGCCCGCGACGGCCAGACCCTCATCGCGCGCCAGCTGACCCTGGACACCCCCCGCGCCGCCGAACCCATGGCCCGCGCCCTCGCATCGGCCGCCCAATGGGTCGGCTGCACCAACATCGCGCTGGAGCGGGTGCAGCCGGCGGCACTGGAGCCGAGGCTGAGATCCGCGCTAGCAGCAGCGGAAAGAGCCTAGCCGCACCAAGACCCGGGTAGCTGTTCGCGGCGATCGCGCGGGCATGGGCAGGAGCGGGCAGGCAACGCGACGCAAGATAGCCGCTGGATGACGAAGTCGCCAGGCAAGCCGTTCAGGCGGCCGGGCGAGTCCATCGTCCAGCCGGCGTCGCCGGGTGACGGGGTTAGTTCGCGTGCGGTCGCGCTCGCTCAGCCCAGCTCGATCAGCTTCTCCCGCACGGCCACCATGACCGCCTCCATCCTCGAGTGGATCTGCAGTTTCTCCAGGATGTTCCTGACATGGTTCTTCACCGTGTTATCGGAAATGTACAGTTCCTTCGCGATATCCCGGTTGTTCATGCCGCGGGCCACCAGCTTGAGCACCTGCAGCTCGCGATCGGTCAGCTTGGGCACAGGGACCTGCTGCGGCGGCTCCTCGATGTCCCGGCTGGCGAGCGAGGCGAACTCGGTCAGCAGTTTGCCGGCCATCGACGGGCTGATCAGCGACTGTCCGCAGTGCACCGACCTGACCGCCTCCGCGACCTGGTCGAGCGGGATGTCCTTGAGCAGGTAACCGCTGGCGCCGGCCTTGATGGCCTCGAACAGGTCCTCTTCCTCGTCGCTCATCGTCACGATGATGATCCCGGCGCTCGGCGCGACGTCCTTGATCGCCCGGCAGGCCTCGATGCCGCTGCTGCGCGGCATCCGCACGTCCATCAGCACGATATCGGGCAGGGACTCGGCCGCCTTCTCGACTGCCTCGGCCCCGTCGCTTGCCTCGCCCACGACCTCGATGTCCGGCTCGGTGACCAGGACGATCTCCAGGCCCCGGCGGAACAGCGCGTGGTCGTCGACGATCAGCGTGCGGATCGGCTCGGGGCCCCGGCCAGCCCCCGACGCCGCACCCTCCGCGCTCGCTGTCATCGCTCACCCCTTCGCACCCGTCGCCGACCTGCCGCCGGGCGGGCGCGGCGGAGCCGCGCCGCCCGGCGGCATCGAAGATCGCCCGTAACCAACTCTGTCCGACCCTGCGCGGCCGCGCAAGCGCGCCCGCCGGCCGCGCCGCACGCGCCGCCGCACGGTCATCCTGGGCGCAGCGCGGCGGTCGCGCCGCGCTGGCTGGCGCCGCGCTGCCTGGCGCCGTACTGGCTTAGCCGGGGGTCCGGCTCGCGGCCACCGCCGCCGGCCTGCTCGGGCCGCCGCCGGGCCGGGATCCGCGCCCCCACGCCCGCCGCGGGCTCGGGCGCGGCACCGCGGCCGGCCGCGTTCTCGACCAGCCTGATGACGCCGTACTGATAGCCGTGCCGCCGGTAGACGACGCTCGGCATGTTCTCGTCGACGTCGTGAAACAGGTAGAAGTCGTGGCCGACAAGCTCCATCTCAAGCAGGGCCTGGTCGATCGTGATCGGCTTGGCATGGTGGAACTTCTGCCTGACCACGAGCGGCCCGTCGCCCTCCATCTGGATCGGCACCACGCTCTCGGACTGCGCGGCCCCGTCGTCCGCGGGCTCGGCATCCGGCTGAGCCGACCGAGCGTCCCAGCCAGGCTCTTCATCCTCGGCCGACCTGGCCCGGGCGACGAGCGAGGCGATCCGTGTGCCCGCGCGACCACCCCGGCCCGCGCCGCCCCGGCCCGCGCCAGCCCGGCCCGCGCTGCCCGGGCCCGTGCCTGCGGGGCCCGTGCCGCCCGGGTCCGGGCCGCCCGGGTCCGGGCCGCCCGGCCCGGCGGCTCCCTGCAACCCGACGCTAGCTCCCGTCACAGCGCCGCTTCCGGTCCCGTGGTGGTTCTTCCTCCGGTCGAGTGCTCGCCTCAGCCGGGAGTCGAGCTTGGCAAGCGCCAGGTCGAGCGCCGCGAGCCGGTCCTCGGCCGCGGCCTCCGCCCGGATCGCCGGGCCTCGCGACCGGATCGTCAGCTCGACCCGCTCCCTCTGGCTGGCCTGGCGGGGGTTGCGCTCGACCGAGACCTCCACGTCAACTCTCATCGCCTTCTGGTCCAGTTTCTCGAGCTTGTTCAGCTTCGCAGTCGCGTACTCCCTGAAACGCGCGGGAACATCCGTCTGCCGACCCTTGAAGATGATTTCCATGCCCGAGCCCCCTTCCATCCGGTGTGTGGAGGCAGCACCCGTCCGGCCGACCTGGTCTTCGACCCCACATCCGCCTGCTGAGGCTTTCGCAGCCTGCTTGTGCCACTACCGGCCTTCTCCCGCGCACGGGGACATCTGGTCACCGCGGCGAGTTTCGCCTGCGGCTGGCATCGGCTTGCCGGAGCCGCCACCCCGCTGTCGGGGCGGCCTGCCCGGCGCAACCACGGACCCGGACGGGTGCCACGACATTGACGGTAGTCGCATGCGGGTCTCCTGTCAGGAGCCGGGTCGTCCCGTGTTCAGCCGCCGGTAACCCGGCGGACGGCATGGCCCGGCCGGGCCAGCGCCTTTCAGCCGGGAAAGACCGGACTGATCCCCTTGACCAGCGGCTGCCAGATCGGGTTCGGCGGCCCGATCTTCGACATCTCGATCTTGCCCGGCGTGGTCTCGGTCGGCGCGATCGCCACCACGATCCGCGGCGTGGCCATGGCGCTCGGCCCGCTAGCCGCCACCGACGTCACACCATGCGGAACGGGAACCTCGGTCGACTTACCGCCGTTCAGCGGCACCTCGAACAGCTGGGTCCTGGACATGCCCACCTTGCCGAGCACGAGCAGATGATTAGGATCCAGCCAGGTCAGCGTGAGCGGATGAGCGACGTCGGAACCGACCCGCAGCGTGTGCCCGGTCTGCGCCAGGTAGGTGAAGTTGGTGCCTTCAGTACTCTTGCTGATCGCGGCGACCTGAATCTTCGTAGTCGAGCCGGTGCGGACGATCAGGGCGACCCTGACACCGTCGGGAGCTACCCGCAGCGCCTGGAACATTGCGTGGGTGAACCTGGGCACGTACACAGGAACCAAGGCAGGCCTGGCCGGCGGCTCGGTCTCCGCGGCATGAATCACGAAAATTTGCGTCCTGGCGGCAATCCACAGGTTCCCGTTGTCGTCCCAGCTCAGCGAGGTGCACTCTGACGGCAGCCGCTTCGGGACCACCTCCTTGCTGTGTGACTGCGGCATGAGGTAGACGGTCTTCCCGCTGCAGCCCGCCACCACCGCCCACCCAATCGGCGCCGTCGATGCCGCGATCGTGCCGAACGGCTCGCTGCCGAGTTGTTTCGGCAGCGAGACCGGGACTTGCTGCGTGGCGCTAGCTCGCATGACCACGGCCGGCCCCGTCGGGCTGCTGGGAACCTGGTAGTACAGCGGCGCCGCAAGACCGCGCGGCAGGTATCTTTCGTAGGCCGTCGGCGACAGTTGCGGCACCTGTCGGCCGTTCAGCCTCAGGACGACCGACTGGATCGGGTTCGCCGCCTGGGTGGGATACGGCGAGGCCTTGAGTGACCAGTAGAGCTGGGCAGCCATCCGCTGCCGCTGACTCGGACTAGCTTTCGCGGCGGCGCCGCCGAGGTTGACGACGGCCCTGATCCCCCCGACGACCTGCGGGGGGCCGAGGAGCACCGTTCCACGCGGGAAGGCACTGGTCGCCGCCCCGTACAGCCAGCTAGCATCCGGCTGCGGAGTGAGCAGCGTCTCAACCAGGCCTTTGACCAGGCCGCTGAGCCCCTTGCTGCCGGCCTGCTGCGGAATGTAGACCGGGTCGGGTATCAGCGACTTCGAGGCGTTACCCGGCGCGTAGAAGTACAGGTTGCGCGGCTGGTAGTCGCGCTCGAAGTCCGACCGGGTCAGCAGCAGCAGGTTGGCCGGGGCCTTCGTGCCATTGACGTCGATGCTGTCGATGCGCCATTGGCCGGAAACCTGTTCCAGCCCGAAGCGGAACTGAGTGGACGCCGGCGCGACCACCACGCTGCCTGCCTGATACCGCCCTGTCGTCTGCAGCCTCGCGATGTGCCGCCCGGTCACCAACACCTGAGCCTGCAGCGGCTGGCCGTTTTTCTGCAGGTTCGGGGGGACATTCGATTGAACCTGCGACACCTTGGGTGAGTCTATGATCGTGGCCGCCCAGCCCGGCCGCCACCTGCGAGCGTAACCGTTCTTGCCGCCGGTCAGGTACTCCCTCGCCACGGTGTGGTCGTAGCTGGCGCTGGCCGCGAGGAACCCGTTGACGATGTCCTGCGGGCGCCACGCCCGGCCGGGCGGCACCGGCACGATCTGGACGCCGATCTGGCCCGCGCCGCCCGCGCCCTGGAGCGAGTTCGCCCGGACACTGCCGCTGGTCGGCAGGTTCGCGCAGGCGGCTGCGGCCGCGCTGACGACCAGCGCACCCAATGTTGCGAGCCACGTGCGACTCCTCATCGGCGATCCTCGATCGGGGCCGGAGCCCGGAATCTCGCGCGGTGCACGGTGACTCTCAGGTCCGCGGCCGTCTCGGCCGCGAGACTCCCGAAATCCGCCTGGTCGGGCGCCAGCGGAAGCGGCGAGCCCGCGAGCTTGGCTCCGACCTCGCGCGGCAGCGTGAGCCGGAACACCGACCCCTTCGCGCGCTCTCCCCACGCTTCGAGCCAGCCGCCGTGCAGCCTGGCGTCCTCGAGCGCGATCGCCAGCCCCAGGCCCGTGCCGCCCGTAGTTCGCGCCCGCGCCGGGTCAGCCCGCCAGAACCGGTCGAAGACGAGATGCTCCTCACCGGGCGCCAGCCCGACCCCGAAGTCCCTGACCGCCACGGCGACCGCGTCACGGTCGGCGGCGGAGGTCACGACCACGTCCCGGCCCTCGCCGTGCTCCACCGCATTGCACAGCAGGTTCCGCAGGATCCGCTCGACCCGCCGCCGGTCCATCTCGGCGAGGCAGGGCTCCGCGGGCAGCCGGAACTCGATCCGCGAACCGCGCCGCTCGGCAAGCTGCTGCGCGACGTCGGCCGACTGGCGCACCACATCGCAGAGGTCGACGGGCTCCGCCTCGAGCGTGGCCGCGTTCGCGTCATATCTGCTGATTTCCAACAGGTCACCGAGCAGCAACTCGAACCTTCCGAGCTGGCTCTGCAGCAGTTCGGCCGACCGCGCGGCCGCCGACTCGAGCTGTTCCCTGGCCTCGAAGAGCAGGTCGGCGGCCATCCTGATCGTGGTCAGCGGGGTGCGCAGCTCGTGCGAGACGTCGGAGACGAACTGCCGCTGCACCTGCGACAGCTCCTCGAGCTCGCGCATCTTGTCCTGCAGGCCGGCCGCCATCTCGTTGAACGAGGTGGCGAGCGCGGCCACCTCGTCCTCGCCATGCACCGCCAGCCGCTCGTCCAGCCTTCCGGTCGACAGCAGCTTGGCCCCATGCGCCGCCCTGACGACCGGCAGCACCACCCACCTGGTGACCAGCCAGGCGATTCCGGCCAGCAGGAAGACCAGGGCGAGCCCGACCAGAACCAGCGTGCGCTGGATGAGGACAAGCTCGTTCTGCAGCTGGCTGAGCGGGAAGAAGTAATACAGCTCGTAGTCGTTGTCGAAGCCGAACGGGGCAGCGTAGAGCAGGCCCGACGTCTTCGGGCTGGTCGAGTTGGGGTAGGGCATGCTCGCGAAGATCTTCACCGGCTTCCCGGCGTGGCCTCGCGCTGACTGAGCGACCGACGGCGGCAGGCTATGGTAGTCGAGGCTGCTCTGGACCGCGGCCCAGTAAGCCGGCGGGCTCAGGTCACGCCGCACCGTGACGGCCACGCCATAGTCCGCGCCAGGACTCTGGCCGCTGGACTTCAGGCTGCTCACGATCTTGAAGACCAGGTCCTGGGAATCCGGGCCCGGCGGCTTGAGCGCGGCCGGGTCGGCTTGGGCGAAGACGAGGCCGTCCGACGCCTGGGTGTGCGACTGCGCCTTTGCGCTTTGGAGCAGGTTCGCGGCGATCTGCTGCATGAGGAAGAACCCGAGCAGCGAGACCACCGCCACCGAGACCACCAGCGTGGTGCTGACCACGCGCAGCTGGAGCGACCGGCGCCAGCGCCCGTGCAGTCCCTTCACCAGCGCGACCGCCCACGCGCCGAACCCGGCGGCCGCCGACCTGGCCAACCGCGGGAGCGGCAGGGCGCGCGGACTGCCCATCCGCCGGGCACCGCGCACGAGCTGGGCGAACGCGGCCTGCCGCCTTCGCCGCATGGTGAGCCGCCGGCCTGGTCGATCGCTGTCGGCCAGCCAGGCCAGCCACTTCGACGACTGGCGGGTGGTGCTCAGCCCGGACCCGCCTTATAGCCGACGCCGCGGACCGTGACGACGATCTCCGGCCGCTCGGGGTCGCGCTCGATCTTCGCCCTCAGCCGCTGCACGTGCACGTTGACCAGCCGTGTGTCCGCGGCGTGCCGGTAGCCCCAGACCTGCTCAAGCAGCACCTCCCTGGTGAACACCTGGCGCGGCTTGCGGGCCAGCGCGACGAGCAGGTCGAACTCGAGCGGCGTCAGGCCGATCACCTCGCCGTCGCGCCGCACCGAGTGGCCAGCCACGTCGATCGACACGTCGCCGATGGACAGCATCTCAGGAGCCGGGTCGTCCGTGCGCCGCAGCCTGGCCCGCACGCGCGCGATCAGCACCTTGGCCTGGAACGGCTTGACGATGTAGTCGTCGGCTCCGGACTCGAGCCCGAGCACCACGTCGACCGTGTCGCTCTTGGCGGTCAGCATCACGATCGGCACGCCGGACTCCGCCCTGATCTGACGGCAGACGTCGATCCCGTCCATGCCCGGCAGCATCAGGTCGAGCAGGATCAGGTCTGGCCTGGTCTCCCTGAACGCTTCCAGAGCCCGGTCTCCGTCGGCGACGAACGTCGGCTCGAACCCCTC
>WNGM01003609.1_pt1 | contig 27361 bp, 20 predicted proteins | sample 5400571 | NCBI WGS metagenome assembly WNGM01 (sample SAMN13153378, study PRJNA577476) | soil metagenome | isolation source: 100 cm soil or saprolite under Garry oak tree replicate 2 | place: USA:California | collected 2016-06-15 | reverse complement strand
CGCGCCATCAATAAAATGATCCCGTTCCTTTGAGGCGCGGACGGGGTGGTTCGTTCAAGCCACCGATTATCGGAAGTTGAACCAACCACCCCGTCTGCGCCCGCTAAGGAGGCTGCGCGGCTTTTTCTTCATGGGCGCAGCCACCCCTCCTTTCCCAAGGAGGGGAATTCGCCTTTCCGTTAGTTCGTTCCTTAGCCCCGTATCCTCCAGCCGACGACTTGTCGGAAGGATCAGCTATTCGCATGAAGACACACCTCCTGCTTTTTGCCGTACTGATGTTCGCATCGCCGGTGATGTACGCCCAAAACACTATCGAAGCCTACAACACGGGCGTGCTCGCCGGGCGTTCCTCGACTCCGATGATCGCCGATGGAATTGGGGAAGATGCGCGTTTCGAATCCATCACCGCGATATGGGGCGACGGCTCGAACCTCTATGTTGCCGACTCCATCGCTGTTCGCCAGTTGAATATTGCTTCCCAGGAGGTAACGACGCTGGCTGGAGCTTTTGGGGCATTCGGGACAATCGATGGCCCGCTGGAGAGCGCACGATTCCGGTTCCCAACGGCGCTCTGGGGCGACGGCGCCACGCTTTATGTCGGGGATCTCAATCTTATTCGGGCAATCTCGCTCGACACGGGCATGGTTCGCACCGTGGCTTCGGCCCCGGCTGTTGGAACAGTGTATGGCCTGTGGGGAAACGGCAATTCGCTATACACATTTGCTGTTACAGGCTCGCCGATAGCACACCTCTACCTTTATCGCATTGGGATCGCTACTGGCGAGATTTCCGAAGTCGTTCACGGCGCCGGCGACCCGGATACTGGCTTGCCAATATTTTTTGCGGGAGCTGGCGGAATTTGGGGCAACAACGGTAATCTCTTCGTTACCGATGATTCCGACAATACTCTCCGCCGTTTGACCCCTGATTCGCCGCCGCCTCTAACGCGGGTGGAAATTACAAATCCCGGATATTCATCACGAACAACCACGGGAGCGCCCGTCATCGTCTCCGCCGGTTACGCCCGGATCACTGCAAGTCCCGGAAGCGTTACTCCGGCCGGCTTTGCCGTGTTTGCGCTGCGGCAAAACGGCGGGCTCATCTCCGAAGCCTCAGTACCCGCCACGCATCCGATTCGTTCGGGCCGCATCAGCGCTTCGGCGGCAGGGGTGGTAAATACCGGCATCGCGATCGCTAATCCGGATTCCGCGTCCGCAACCATTGCGTTTTACTTCACCGATGCGACAGGCCGGAACTATCGCGACGGCAGTTTTATGTTGGCTGGAGGCGCACAGCTTTCCCGATTCCTTACGGAAGAGCCGTTCAATGGGCCAGCTCCGATTGATGGAACATTTACGTTCTTGTCGTCCATTCCGGTGAGTGCGGTGGCGCTTCGCGGCTACATCAATGAACGATCCGAGTTCCTGATGACAACAATGCCTGTGGTGGATCTTTCACGCCAATCCACCGCGCCAGTGACTGTGACCCATTTCGCGGCGGGCGGCGGATGGATAACGGAGTTGGTGCTCGTGAATCCGTCCGACCAGCCGATTTCGGGTTCGATGCGACTTCTCGGCGCTACGGGGGCCGGCGCTTCTACATCCAGTTACGCCATCCCTGGCCGTTCGTCTCAGCAGGTTCGTTTCGAAGCAGGTGCGGATATCATCGCGACCGGCGCCATTCGCGTCATTCCGCAAACCGGCGCCGCGCCGTCGGCCGTGTGCATCTTTTCATTCGTGAGGAATGAAGTCCGTGTTAGTGAAGCCAGTGTTCCCGACGTCCCCGTCGCTTCGGCGTTTCATCTTTACGCGGAGACAGCCGGCAATTTCTTTAACGGATCACCAGGTTCGGTTCGGAGCGGGTTGGCGGTGACGAACACGTCCGCCACGCCGGTGGACGTAACGGTAGAAACCACGGATCCGCAAAGAAATCCGGGGCTCGGGGGTGTCGGAACTCTCCATGTTGATGCTATGGCGCACGTCTCCGTCTTTTTAGATGAGATCCCGGGACTGGTGCCGTTCGGCGCGCGCTTTTTCAGGATTTCGAGTGCCACGCCCAGTATTTCCGTCGTGGGACTGCGCGGCCGTTACAACGAGAGAGGCGATTTCCTGATCACGACCACACCGGCAATTCCGGAAGATACGACTCCCGACATACAGCCTCTCCTTTTCGCGCACATCGTGAATGGAGGCGGTTACACCACGCAGTTCGTCACGTTCGGGGCCACGGCTCAATCGATCGGGACAGGACTTTCCGTAACGACGGAATACTTCAATCAGACGGGAGCGCCGATGGTGCTGGCGATTCGCTGACAATGCGTTATGGCGGGGGGAGTTATCCCTAAAAGTGAACTCTCGTTTGGGCCGGAAGCGGAATTTGTACCCAAGCAGGCAGTGAGAGTTAACCCTATGTCCTTGGCCTGAACCTCTCTCTCAGCCTCCCGATCAAGACGAAGTAGTTTGACAAATCTTGGATCGGCTCGTATGCGACGGTCTCCCTGTAGGCTTTGATCTCGTTCATGGCATCAGAAGATACCCCAGCTTCTTCAAATTGCCTGCTCACTTCGCTATTGAGAGCGTCGATCAAAGTTCCGGACTCGGCGGCTGTCAGTTTCCGCGCGGAGATTGACGCATCGCGGCGACCAAGAAGCGCCGGGTCGCTCGGACTACTTTCTAATTCATCAGGTTTGGTGTCTTCGTCGAGAATGTCCACGCAAGCGCCGACGCATTCATCGCAGATGAAGACCGTGGGTGCAGCGATCAGTCTCCGAACAGCATACTCACTCTTGTCGCAGAATGAACATCGCAACTCAGAAGGTTCTTCTTGCATTATCGCCAAGTTCATCCTTTGCTCGAATCTCAACGGTCGATCGCTCATCTGCTAGATTAGCGTCGAGTTGGATGTCCGGCCATCGTACACAAGTGCCTCCACGCCGCACATACCGCCGCCAGTTCTAGGGCGGGCAAATGGCACCACTGTCCTATATGCAGCGTTTTGGCTTCATCGTACTGTTAATGGCCGCGAATTTTCCTGGCACGGTAGGATCGCAGCGCCAACAACAATCGCCTATTTTGCCTCTAAAACGTGCATCGATACACTGTTCATCACCGATAGCTGGTTCGCGTCGCGTGACGCTAAATTGCGCCAACTCCTCTCAGACCCAATCACCGGCGAACAGGCCGAGGCTCTTCTAGATGCAGTGCTGAAGCGGCAGCGGCTCGATTATTTACTCGACCATGTAATTGAGTGGCTGGAACACACATGCGACATGAGCTGGCGCAAGTTCACCGAGCACAAAGAACAACTGGACGCGGTCGAGCGCATGTACCAGGAAGAAGATCTCCTGCAGAAGCACATCGAGTGGCTCGAAGAATTGAAGGCGATGCCGCGCCCAACCTGCCCGACGTGCGACTCAACCGACCAGGTGGTGCCGATCTTCTACGATCTGCCGGAGACGCAGTATCCGCCGGCCGATCTGTACGTGCTGGGCGAATGCGGGGTCTTGCCTGACTCGCCTGTGTGGCATTGCAAGGAGTGTTCGATGGCCTTTCTCAACACGGGAGAAGAAAATCCGGGCTGGCCGTCAAGCGGACTCCTTGGCGATGACTCTCGACGTGTGTGAACTTCAGAGGTGACGCGCAGTGAAATGCAGGAGCACGGCGTTGTTCGACACGAACCGCGTCTTGGGGTCTCGACGCGGACGTCGCTTACAGCAATGTCCCACGAAGAATGATCATGGCGACAGAGAAGTAGATCACCAATCCGGTCACGTCAACGAGCGTCGCAACGAATGGAGCCGAGGAAGCGGCGGGGTCGAATCCCAGTCGCCGCAAAATAAAAGGCAACAACGATCCGATGAGCGTACCCCACAAGACAATTCCGATCAGTGCCAGGCCGACGGTCAGGGCGACTAGCAGCCAGTGAGGTCCATAGATAGCTGAAAAGGCGGACCAGATCGAGATGCGAAGGAATCCAATGCTGCCGAGGATTCCGCCGAGCGCTAACCCCGCCAGCAATTCCCGGCGGATCACGCGCCACCAGTCGGCGAGGCCCACCTCCCCAAGCGCGAGCGCACGAATGACGAGTGTTGCGGCCTGGGAGCCCGAGTTGCCGCCGCTGGAAATGATCAGCGGAACAAACAATGCCAGCACCACGGCCCGCGAGATTTCCCCCTGAAATACTCCCATCGCTGTAGCTGTCAACATTTCTCCGAGGAAGAGCGCGGTCAGCCATCCGGCGCGCTTGCGAATCATGCTACTGAACGCGATACGCATGTAAGGCTCGTCGAGGGCTTCCGATCCTCCGATGCGCTGGATTTCCTTCGTTGCGGCTGCTTCGGCAACATCCAAAACGTCGTCGATCGTGACGATTCCGATGAGCACGCCGGCCGTATCGGTCACCGGCAGGGCCGTGCGGTCGTACTGCCGGAACACGGCGACAGCGGCGTTCTGGTCATCTGTCGCCTTGAGCGCTACGAACCGGCGATCCATGAGATCGGCAACGCGACTGTCGAGCGCCGTCAACAGGAACTCACGAATGCGGATATCGTCGATCAGCAGGCCTTCTTCATCGACGACGTAAACTACGTTGAGAGTTTCGCTGTCCTGGCCATGGGTGCGGATGTGGTCGAGCACCTCCCGGACGGTCCAGTGCTCACGCACGCCGATGTAGTGCGGCGTCATGAGCCTGCCGATGGAATCTGCCGGATAGCCGAGAAGCGTTAAGGCCACCGAACGTTCTGCCGGCGTGAGCAGCGCCAGCATCTGCCGAGTCACTTCAGCCGGCAACTCCTCGAGGAACATCGTTCGATCGTCTGGCGCCATGTTATTCAACAATGCCGCCACGTCTTCCTGTGCCATGGCCTTTAGGAGCGTCTCTTGCTGTTCGCGAGACAAGTACTGAAAGACGGCTGCCGCTTCCTTGCGGGGAAGAATACGAAAGACGATGACCTGATCTTCGAGGCCAAGCTGGGTCAGAACCACTGCCAGATCGTTCGCATGACGATTGCGGACGAGATCTCGCAGCCGCGAATAGTTGCGGGCGCGTACTGCGGCAGCCAGTTCGTCCGCCGGCCGAGCGACGTTTTGGATGATGGCGAGTGCTTCTTCGCGCTGGGGACCTGTGAGCTGTTGTTCCATTTGTGTCAATGCTGCCCGAACGACGTCATGATGATGCACCTCCGGTCCGACAGCTTTGACGGCTTCGAGCCAGACGCGGTGGATCAGATCAAGGTCTCCGGGCGTTAAAGAGGGAGGATGGGCCCCAAGATGGTACGAGTCTGTCCTTCCACTGTGACGATAAACAACCAGCCGGAGTTGCTGGCTCTTCGGTTTTTCGGCGCGTTCCCACAGTTCACCCAAGACTCGAGCTTGTTCGTCCGCTGAAAGAGTTGAGGATTCGCCGACGTATACGTCCGACGAGTGCAGCCGTTGTGCAACCGCAATTACGCCGTCGAATACATTCTGAGCTGGCACGATAAGCAGCCGAACAGGACGGCCATATCGTTCTGTCAGCGCGACGACCTGAGAAAACAAATACCGCTCGTCTCGAGTCGAGCTTGTGCCTTCTCCCGCATCTTCGTCGATTCCTAACAGGCGAATGGTGACGACCACCACATCTCGATCGCCCGCGGCCTGAAGTGCACCGACCAGATGCGCCAGAGAATGCGGGTGACGCACGGCCACTAAAACGTTCTCCGGACGGACTTCCACTTGTCCCAGAGAAACGTCCGGTGAGGTCAAGAGTTCGAATGGCTCCTCCTGATCCGCAACCGACGATCTGGATCCCTTGCGGCCAACGGCCATGGAGAGCCCCAAACCGCCGATCAGACTCGCCGCAGCGATCGAGGGAATGTCGCCCAGTAACAGCATGGCCAGTGCGCTCAAACTCACAATGGCACCAACCCCAATCAACCCCACGGGTATTTCACGATCCGACAGCTGTAGGTTAATAGGGGTAGAGAAGGGCTGGGGTTCACGGCGGGTTGTGCGCAAACGAACAATGGCCGCGCGCCACTTGCAAAGGTTACAAGCACCGCTGCAGCGGCAGCGACGTTGATGGAGCCGGCTGTGCCGCCGCCAGAGGTCGGACGAGCCAGTTGTTCGGAAAGGGCGCCTCGTGCCGACAGACGTCGCAGTAGTTGTTCCGTATCCTCCAGAGCTGCGTGTGCGGAGGGCACCAACATCAAGAAAGCGGCCGCGAGGACCATAACGATGACCAGACCTTCTGCCAACGCCGGTAGATCCAGATGATGCGCCAAGCCGGAGAGTGGAGTACTCGCCCAAAGCAGTGCCTGGTCCGGAGGCACGAGTAGCACGAACAAGAAGGATGAGAACACGGTGAGGACAAAGACGAAAACAACGATAAAGAAGCTCGTTTGACGCACGGCTTCGAGCCGCGGTGGGGCAAATTCATTCGCTGCACGCGCCAGGGTGCCGCCGCCACCCAGCGCCGGAAGGACAAGAGCGAAGCCGGCAAACAACTCCAATGCCCGTTTAAGCAACGATGCGTTCACAGCACGCCTCTGGAAGGGTGCCAAAGACAGTTCAAGGACGGGGACCCCATGGCGCACGATTGTCGTAGCGCCTAATACGATCAGTGTGAGGATCAGCAGGACGCTAACCCACACCGCTTTCGCGCCAGCAGTCGAGGGGAGTTGGAGACCAAGTCTGGCGCGAGTCCAGAACAGTCCAATCAGTATGATCGCTCCGACAGTGACCAGTTCTTGGATTGTCAGCCGAGCCGTCACGCTCCACTCCGCCATCCAGACGGCGCCAAAGCTGACGGCATACTGCCCGCAGAGCGCACAGGCCAGAGCCACGAGAAGCAGTCGTTCCGTTAGTACCGCTGCTGTTGCAATGTTTGCCACGCGCGGACCGAAAACGCGTTCCGTGCGGCCAATCAGACCACCTGGTATGAAAAAGGCCCAACTCTCAATGTCAATGCAGCGAACCAGCGCGCTTAGCGCACAGGCTACCAGGACGAACCACGGTGCGGATTCTCCGATCACGGAGCGTGCAACCCCGATCACAAAAAAGGCAGCGATGCCTAACTCTGCCAGCGCCATCGCCGTCGCCTTCGAAACCGACATGAACGACAGCAAAGCCGTCGTGGATAAGACGACTCGGACCTGGCGCTTCGGTGTGAGAGGTGGAGCCGTGGATCTCATCAGAAAGTAGCCCGCCTATTACCTAAGATCACCGGCGCCGTTCGAATATGAATTCGTGCGGCGCTCAGTGCTGTCCTGATGAAAGCATAACAGCCAAAGCTCCGCCAAAAGCGTGAAATCTAGGCGCGGACGACTTCGGTAGGTCTGGATGTGCCCACCGCACTTACATAGATGATACGCTGGAATAAGGTCACATGAAAATTCGAGTCGAATGCTATTCCGGTCACAAAGCCGATCAACGTCCGATCAAGTTCTGGCTCGGGGATGTCGTACTCTTCGTCGAATCCATCGAGGATCAATGGTACGCTCCGGACGACGTGTATTTTCGCGTCGGAGCCGATGACGGTAACACCTACGTTCTCCGCCGCAAGGAAACTAGCGAGGAGTGGACACTGGAGTCGTTCCGTTCTCAAGCCAGCCCCGGACAATTCGATCCCCATTTCGACCCGCCCTCCAACGTTCACTGAACGGGAAGGGAACTCGTTTTTACTGTAGCCACGGTCTATAGGCCTGTGAAGTATACGCATTTGATTACGTCTGGGTAACGAACTCCCCTCTCAAGGAACTGCGCCGATAAGTCCTTTGTTTTCGAGGGCGCAGTTTCTTGTGTGTTTTGGCGCTGGCCAGCAGGACAGCTCTGGATACTCCTTGGCAAAGGAGGGGTGGCTGCGCCCCTTAAGAAAATGTCGCGAAGCCACCATACGGGCGCAGACGGGGTGGTTCGTTCAAGAGAAATTGTTTTGGAGTTTGAACGAACCACCCCGTCCGCGCCTTTCAAAGGAACGGGGATATTTCTTGATGGCGCGTCCACCCCTCCTTTGCCAAGGAGGGGAATTCGCTTCAACCCAACTTCGGCAACAATCAAATGCGTATAACTTCACAGCGCTGTGTAGCCGCAACCAAAATCTGAGCCGCGAATTGCACGAATGACGCGAATGGGCCGCACAGAATTCCTGCAGGTCTATAGGCTGTCTATAAGCCGTTACTACTCCGGTTGGTCCGGTTTCTTCCTGTCCAGAAGGCCACCGAGAATTCCTTTGATGGTGCTGGCTGGCTTCTGTCCGGTTGGCTGCTCCTGACTTTTGTCTTTCTTTTCCACGAACGCGCCGATCACGCCGGGCAGCAGTCTCTTTTTCTGTATCTCGACGAACGCTTGAACGTCTGGCGCAAACTTCGGTTGCCTGAAACTGCCTGTCATGACTGCGGGGATCACCAGTTCGCCCGCACTGTTCGAGAGCGCGGTGGTCATGTAGCCGCCCACTCGCGTGCCGCCCACTCTGTCACTGAACGCCTTCGAAAGGACGGCCGACACCTTCAGGTTGAGAACTTCGGTAGCCAGGTCTGCCGTGCCGCTCGCGGCGAGATTGCCAATGGCGAGTTGCGCTTGCAGGTCGTTTGTCTGAGCGATGCCGTCCTTTACGGCAATCCGGCCAGTCAAACGCAGGACATCCGTGAAATTCTGGTTCCCCGGAGTGGGTGCCGAGAAACCGCCGATAGTGGCGATCTCGTGCCCCGCGTCGAATCCGGCGATGCGCAGTGCGTTGAAATCCAGATCCATGTTGCCATTCAGCGCTCTGGCGAGGTCTTGCGAACTCAGGGATTGGAGTGGGCCGGCAGCGCGCAGGTCGAGATTGAGCGTGCCCGCGCCGTTAATCTGATTGAGTCCGGTCATACCGTATGCTTTGGCGATCGATTGGACTTCCGGCAATGTCGCTCCCGGAGCGCGCAGCGCTACATCGATCACGGGTGATTTTGAAGTGTATTGGCGGAGGGCGAGGCGGCCTGTCACCGTCGTTTTTCCGGATGTGGCATCGAATTCGTTAGAACGGATCTCACTGGGTGAGAGCGCCAGATCCAGCGCTTTCACCTCCACGCGTTGCGGAATGTCCTTGCCGGAAATCTGCAGGTTGCGTCCGGCTATGGTGCCGGTCAGCGCGGGGTTTGTGGCCGGCCCTCGTGCCAGCAGGTTTGCGCTGACACGTCCTGCAACGGTTGTGCCGGGAGCAAAAGCCACACCAAACGCTGATGCGAGACGGGCGATCTCGGCGATCGACACATCCTGCGACTTGATGTTCAAGTTGAGATTGGGCGGCGTGCTGTTCGTATTTACAGAACCTGTAACAGACAACGGCGTCTCTCCGAGGTGGAGCGTCGCGCTGTTGATCGTGAGGATTCCGTCCGCCAGCTGCTCAGCCAAATTGTAATCAAGCGTGATGGGATATCCGATATCGACGCCATTGAACCGCGCTTTTTCGAGTTTCAGGTTGCCGGCTGCATTAAGCGTACCGGACTGATTTGTAATCTGAGTTTCGGCGGACAAAAAACCTGCGGCTTTCGAGAGGCTTTCGGTATTGAGGAACTTCTTAAGGCCGTCCATCCCGACTTTATTCAGACTGAGCGTTCCGCGAAAGGGAGTCCGCGCGGGATTATCTTCCGATACCGGTCCGCCGGTTCCTTTCAGACGCAGTTCCTGTGCGGTTTCACCCTGCACGTGCACGGCGAGATCGAACGAGAAAGGCCGCCCTGCCGCGTAATTGAGAAGCGTCAGATCGATGTGGTCGAAGACTGTGCGCGCCTGCCGCTGCTGTAGATTGGTCATGGCCACCTGCCCGTCACGCACGGTCAGCCGGTCCAGAGCGAAAGCGTTTTTTGTACCTTGAGGCGGAGCAGCGGATTTGCCGGCAGCGGCGGCGCCGAGAGTCGCGTAGTTCCAGACCCCGTGTTTGTTCTTTATCAATTCCACATTCGGGCGCTGCAGTTCGAGCGATTGAACCTTCACATCGCCCCTGAGCAAGGAAAAGAGGCTGACCCGAACATCCAGCTTCTTCGCTCGAATGAAGGGCATCTGTCCGCCGAAGCTGGGGTCCTCTGCAATGACCGGTTCGTCCACCTGGAACCGAAGCGGTAGCAGCCCCAGTGTCATTTTGCCCAGGGTTACTTTTCTTTCAAGCTGCCGTTCGAGTTGTGCCTGAATAAGGCCGCGGTACTGATTTACATCCACGAACAGCGAGAGGGCTGCCAATACCAGCGCGATCAGCACGACAACGATTGCAAAAACAAAACCGATTTTTCGCATCGAACCTCCAGATACTCAATGCTACCGCGGCGCCGAAAAGTTTGAAGAGCAATTCAGAGCGGAGCACGAGGCGGAGTTCATTTTCGCTGACGCTTGCTTGCTCCGCATCCACCGAGTGAGCTAGCCTGTCTTGCCATGAGTTCACAACTAAACAAATACAGTTCTCACATTACGCGGCCCAAGTCCCAGGGCGCTTCGCAAGCGATGCTCTATGCTACCGGATTTTCCGAAGAGGATCTGGACAAGCCACAAGTGGGTATCGCAAGTGTTTGGTACGAAGGGAATCCGTGCAACATGCATCTGCTGCGGCTCGCGGAAAAGGTGAAGGAGGGCGTCAAGACGGCAGGACTTGTGGGTTTGTGTTTCAACACCATTGGCGTGAGTGACGGCATCGCCATGGGCACGGACGGAATGAGCTTTTCTCTCCAGTCGCGCGACCTCATCGCCGATTCGATCGAAACTGTCATGAGCGCTCAATGGTACGACGCGAACATCTCGATTCCCGGTTGCGACAAGAACATGCCCGGCTGCGTCATGGCCATGGGCCGGCTTGATCGCCCCGCTCTCATGATCTATGGCGGCACAATTCGCGCAGGTTCACATGGCGGCCAAAAGCTCGATGTCATATCTGCATTTCAGAGCTACGGCGAATATCTCTCCGGGAACATCGACGAACAACGGCGCAAGGAAATCATTCACTATGCGTGCCCTGGCGCCGGAGCCTGCGGAGGCATGTACACGGCAAACACCATGGCGTCCGCGATTGAGGCGTTGGGCATGTCCCTGCCGTATAGTTCCTCCACGCCGGCCGAAGATCCACTGAAGCTTGACGAATGCCTGCGCGCTGGTGCGGCGGTCCGAAATCTTTTGGAACTCGATCTGAAACCGCGCGGCATCATGACGCGCGAGGCGTTCGAGAATGCGATGGTGCTCGTCACTGCCCTCGGCGGGTCCACGAATGCCGTGTTGCACTTGATTGCCATGGCTCGATCGGTGAACGTCGCTCTGACCATCGACGACTTCCAACATGTCAGCGATCGTGTGCCATTGCTGGCAGATTTCAAACCGAGTGGCAGTTATGTAATGGAGGACCTGCATCGCGTCGGCGGCGTTCCAGCCGTACTCAAGATGCTGCTTGAGGAGGGACTGCTCCAGGGCGACTGCATGACCGTAACCGGGAAAACTCTCCGAGAAAACGTAAAAGACGTACCCGGCTTATCATCTGGCCAGCAGATCGTGCGGGCGTTCGCCAATCCGCTGAAGGAGACGGGGCACATACAAATCTTGAAGGGAAATTTGGCGCCAGAGGGTGCGGTTGCAAAGATCACCGGTAAGGAAGGGCTGCGCTTCTCGGGTCCTGCCAGAGTTTACGACTCCGAGGAAAACATGCTGCACGCTCTGGAGCGCAAAGAAGTCCAAAGAGGCGACGTGATTGTCATCCGCTATGAAGGGCCGAAGGGCGGTCCCGGCATGCCCGAGATGCTCACTCCAACATCCGCGGTCATGGGCGCCGGCCTGGGAAAGGATGTTGCGCTGATTACTGACGGCCGCTTCTCCGGCGGCTCGCATGGATTTATCGTCGGGCACGTCACGCCGGAAGCACAGGAAGGCGGACCGATCGCTCTGATCCGCACGGGCGATCCCATCTCAATCGATGCCGAAAAGAACATGCTTACCGTCGAGTTATCCGAACAGGAGATGGCCGCTCGCCGTAAAGCCTGGCGGATGCCGCCATATAAAGCTTCGCGCGGCACGCTCGCCAAGTACATTCGTCTCGTCAAGAACGCCAGCTTTGGCTGCGTTACCGATGAATAGGGGGACAGACCATATGAAAAAGATTCTAGGCATCCTTACCGCGTCCGCAGCGCTCGCTACACACCTGACCGTTTTCGAATGGGTTGTTCGATAATCAATTCAAGCTTCAAAATGGAGAATCACATGGACGAAAAAGCGTTGTTTCTGAGGTTCTGGAAGAAGGAAGCGCCCGCCACTCGCAAAGTGATATCACGGATTCCTCAGGAGCGGTCCGACTACCGAGCGGATCCAAAGGCCCGTAACGCCCGCGAAATCGCGTGGCTGATCGTTCGAGAGGAAACGGTCCTTGTCGAAGGGCTCGAGAAGGGTGCGTTCGAGTGGGTCGAAGTCCCGGCGCCTGCCACGGTGAAGGAAATTCTCGATACTTACGATCAATGCCACGACGACATTACCAGAAGACTCGAGCGCATCGCATCGTCACGATTGGAACAGCACATCCCATTCTTGTTTGGAGGCAAGGAAGTGATGAAAGAAACCGGGCACGACTACACCTGGGGCTTTCTGCTCGACACGATTCATCACCGCGGTCAGCTTTCCACGTACCTGCGTCCCATGGGTTCGACCGTACCTGCGATTTACGGGCCGAGCGCCGACGAGTCTATGTAATCGAGGAGCCGCGTGTCGCTTGTCACCGTGCTGGCGGTTTGCCCTGAGGGCTGCCTCCTTCATGCGGTCTGTTCCGTAGTGAGTCCAAGCTCTTGGATCATTTGTTCTCGCAGACGGAACTTTTGAATCTTTCCGGTAACGGTCATCGGAAACTCGGTCGTGAAACGGATATAGCGCGGAATCTTATACGTCGCGATCTGCCCGCGGCAATAATCGCGAATTTCTTCTTGTGTTGCGGTCTCTCCTTCGCGCAACCGGATCCAGGCACACACTTCCTCGCCGTACTTGGAGTCCGGCACTCCGATAACCTGCACGTCGCCGATCTTGGGGTGCCCATGCAGGAATTCCTCGATCTCGCGCGGATAGATGTTCTCGCCGCCACGAATGATCATGTCTTTCAGCCGCCCCACGATGTTCACGTATCCATCCTCGCGCATGGCGGCAAGGTCGCCGGTGTGCATCCAGCGGGCGGAATCGATGGCGAGTGCCGTCGCCTCGGGATCGTTCCAATAGCCAAGCATCACGGAATACCCGCGCGTGCACAGTTCGCCCGGCTCTCCGCGGAGCACGGCTGCGCCCGTGCGAGGATCGACGATCTTGCATTCGATGTGGGGATGAACCGTTCCAACCGTGGCGACGCGCGCTTCGAGCGGATCGTCCACAGAGGACTGAAAGGAAACCGGCGAGGTTTCCGTCATCCCGTAGCAGATCGTCACCTCGGGCATGTGCATGCGCTCCGTCACCTGGCGCATCACGTCAATCGGACATGGCGCGCCCGCCATGATACCGGTTCGGAGCGAGTCGATGCCGTACTGCGAAAACGCTGGATGTTCTAGCTGAGCAATGAACATCGTCGGCACGCCATAAAGGGAGGTACACCGTTCCTCCTCTACCGCCCGCAAACACGCTTCGGCATCGAATGACTCGGCCGGCAGCACGATGGCGCTTCCATGCGTCAGTGCCGCGAGGCTCCCCAGGACGCAACCGAAGCAGTGATAGAACGGCACCGGCAGGCAGATGCGATCGTTCGTGGTGTAGCGGAGCCGCTCTCCAACGAAGAAGCCGTTATTGAGGATATTGTGGTGTGACAGCGTCGCTCCTTTTGGCGCGCCGGTGGTGCCTGACGTGTACTGAATGTTTATCGAGTCGTCAAACTGCAACGCCGATTCCCGCTCGCGTAAACGGGACTCTCGAACGCTCTCGCCTTGAACCGCCAGCTCGTGCCAGGTGATGCCGCCTTGCTCACGATCTGGGCCCAGATACACAACCGTCCGCAACGACGGGAGTTTCGGCGCCAGCTCATTCAGCATTGCGACGTAATCCCCGTCGCGGAAACGGCGGGCAGCAATAAGAATGGATACGCCGGATTGCTGAAGCGCATACTCGAGCTCCCGTAGCCGGTAGGCGGGGTTGATGTTGACTGTGATGGCGCCAACTTTCGCCAACGCATATTGTGCGATCAGCCACTCGGCACAATTCGGGCTCCAGATACCGACACGGTCGCCAGGCTCAACTCCCAGCGCCAGCAGGCCGCACGCGATGCGCTCGGCCTCACGATGCAGCTCGCTATAGGTGTAACGGACTCGCTGGTGGCATGAAATGAGCGCGTCGCGCTCTCCGCACGCGACGGTGATGCGGTCGAGACACTCGCCGATGGTCTCTCCGAGCAGCGGAATGTGTGACGGACCATGAACGTAGGAGCGAGTCATACCCACCTTAGCTACCGAATTGGCCGAAGCAGCGTTCGGAGCGCATCGATGCGCCCGCCAGAACCCACGAGAAGTCCATCAGGGAATTTGCGGTAGGCAAGAATATTCCGGTAGACCTTCTGGTACGACATCGAATTCAGGCCCAATCCCGCGAGGTACTGCAGGCGCATATTCAAGTCTTTGTTGATCTGAGCGTTCGCGAGCAACGGTCTGAGTTCCGATGCTCTTCCCGCATAGGTCGCGAGCACTTCTACGGCGGAATGAAATCCGACCTCGCTGATCGACGCAGACACAGCAGTGTAGCCGGGGCGCTCCAGACGCTGCTGCAGTTCATCCACATTGATCAAGGTCGCGTCTGCCTGGCCGATCAGGACCAGGTCATAGCCGTCCCCATTGAGGTTGTTGCTCCAAAGGGTGCCGTTTGGAAAAACTTCGAAAAAGGTTGCCAGTTCCGTTTTAATTGTTTCCGGATCGCTATCGTAAATAGGAAGCCACTGCGCCACGACGCCGCCAGGGTTCAGATGGCTTTTCACGAGCTCGTAGTACTCCTTCGAATAAAGCGTGGAGGTCCCTTTTACCCAAGGGTGTATCGGATCGGTGGTGATGACGTCGAATTTGTCCCGGGTGGTGAAGATGTAATGCCGGGCATCATCGTACACAAGATGTGTCCGGCGGTCGTTTAGAACGTTGTAATTTTGCTTGCCGAAGTATTGAGTGGAAGCTGGTGGAATGAGCGGCTCGAGCTCGCAGATGACGATGCTCTCGACCTCCGGGTACACGACGAAGGATCCGGCCGTCACTCCCGCGCCAAACCCCACGGTGAGTATGGACCGCGGTTTAAGGTGGATGAGCCCTGGGATGTGTCCCATCATTCTTTCCAGGCGCATATCCAGAGGAGCAGTGGATGCCTCGGCCTTGCCGCTCACGAAGAACTGCCGCTGGCCTGCTCTCTCCGCGATCAGCAACGACGAGTTCATCCCCTCGCCTCTGTACAGGACTGTTGTTGGATGGTCCTTGTCGAAGTCAAACGCGCGGACCATCGGCGCCATGCGGCGGCCATACGCGATGACAGGCCACGGAACGTCTGAGACTGTCCACCCCAGGGCCGCGGCAAGCACAATGGCTACGGCCGCCGTCGCTGCGGCACGCACAGGGCGCAACCGCGGCACACGATGGAGAGATGCACCCGCTACAAGTGCGGCCGCGACAGAGAGACCAATCAAGATCTGTTGAGATCCGCGTGTTCCGAAACTGGGAATGAAAACCAGGCTGAAAAAGAGCGCTCCGGCAATCGAACCCGCGGTGTTGACGGCGTAGATTTCTCCGGAGAGCCGCCCCGCGTCCTGGCCGGGTTGGGCTGCGGCCGCCAATGCCAATGGAAAGCTCGCGCCCCACAAGAGGGTCGCGGGGAAAATAGCCCACATGCACCGCACAAGGTCGATTTCGAAGTTGAACCACGGATCCAGCGAAAGCCACGGGTCGATCGGCCAGTAGGGCAGGGAGCGGGCAAGCGCGTGCGCGGTCCAGGCAATCGCTGCGGCCAAAAAAATCTGGCACGCCGCCAGCGCCATTCGCGGATGCTCGGTTCGCCGCGCCAGAAAAGAACCTGCGCTGCTTCCTGCCCACAGGCCCAACAAGAAGACGGCGAGAATAATAGAGAATGTGTAGACCGTTCCACCAAGCAGCAAGGATAACAACCGGGTCCAAACCACTTCAGCGCCCAGCGCGCACAATCCTGAAAGCGCAATGGCGAAGTAAACGAGCGTTGCGCCTGGGGCTTGTGGGGCGCGGTGATGCGTGGTAGCGGATTCCGGCGGTGCGTGTTTAAAGCGGCCCACCAGAGCCAAGCTGAGCAACGCTACCGCAAAATTGATGGAAGCCGCGGCGTACGTCGCGACAGCCATGTCATGGATTCTCAGAAGGTAGAACCCGGCCAGGAGGCAGCCCAACACGGCGCCTGCGATGTTGGCGCTGTAAAGGTATCCGAGCCGCGAAACACCTCGCGGTGTTGTTTCGATCCATCGCGCGATGGCGGGCAGCGATGCTCCCATCAGCATGGCCGGTGGCAGCAGACAAACGGCAGCAATCAGGCCTCGTAGCACAAGTCCTGCGATGCCCTGCGTCGCACCCACCAGATAGACACGCCCAACTAGAGGCACCGCGAATAGCACGACAAAACCGAGTATACCGATGCCCAACTCGAGAAGAGCGTAAACCCGGAAAGGGTGATGCTTCGCCGAGACCATCCGCGGGAGCACCGCACTTCCGAGACATAAGCCGCCCATATAGGCCGCCAACAACAGTCCCAACGAGATCGCGGACGAGCCAATCACCAGTTGGAGCAACTGGAGCCAAACGATCTCATATATCAGCGCCGCGCAGCCGCTACCTGCGAATAGGAGGAGAAGCCAGGTGAGGAATTCTGAGTGGCAAATATCCTCAGCAATTGTTTTGGCTGATTGCACATGGCTGTTAGACATTGGCGATCGGCGAATGCGAATCGGCGATGTTCATCAGCAGCATCGGCTCTACGGGGCGCCCCGGCGTCCGCGTCCGCCGCCACCTCCGCCGAAGGGGGGATAGGTGCGTGGATGGAGCACCTTTCTGTCGATAAAGAAGTCTGCGAGTTCGGCTGCAGCTTTGGCGAATTCCGGATTCGAATCGAATGCGTGTGGGACGCCTTCGAAAGCGTGGAATTCCGCAGGGACCTGCACCTCGCGGAATTGTTTAAAGAGCCGTTCGCTACTTTCCAACGGGATGGTGACGTCCGCCGTCCCGTGGAAAATAACCGTCGGTGGGAAAGCCTTCGCAACATAAGTCAGTGGCGAGGCGGCGCGATGCGCGGCTTCGTCGCTTCCGGCCGGTAACAGCGGGTTTGCGCTTCCGTCGGGCTGTGGACGGACTTCGGTTGCAGGGTAATACGCGCAGCATGCCGCGACCTGAGTGCTGCCGCCGGGAGTTCCATTTTTGCCTTCGAATTCCGGATGGTTCGCCGTTCCCGCAGCGAACAGTGCCAGGTGTCCTCCGGCAGAATAACCGACGACCGCTATCTTTTCGGGATCCACTTCCAAGGATGAGGCGTTGGCGCGAGTCCACCGGATCGCGGCCTTCACGTCTTCGATCTGAGCCGGCCACTTTGCTTCGCCAATCAAGCGGTACTGTACGGGAATGGCGACGTAGCCGAGAGCCACAAACGGCGCGACCCTGTTGGCGAGAGTGTCCTTGCTGCCGGCGGTAAAACCTCCGCCATGAATGTGAATCATGGCCATCCTTTTTTGCGGCCCGCCGGTAGGCTTATAAATGTCGAGATGAAGATCGGTGTTGCCGGCTTTCCCGAAGACAATGTTTTTCTCGATCGACATGGATCCTCTTGCCGGCCCTCCGCTCTGCGCGGCAAGTACACCGACTGAGGGGACGACCGCGGCCACCCCCGCCGTTTCGAAAAATCCGCGTCTGGTCATTTCCTGCATGGCTTCACTCTCCTGTACTACTAACCCGTAGACTCTTTTTTTTACACGTTTTTAGCCGCGAATTACGCGAACGACGCGAACCGGCGCACAAAAGAATCGATCGATACGCCGGTTCGCGTCGTTCGCGTAATTCGCGGCTACTATCCCCGCGTTTCTGGGATTCTTGCGGCTCACTTCTTTGGTTGCGGTTCTGCCGCCCTACGACCGTTCCTACAAAGCTGGCGATGAAGGGCTCAATGGCCGACAAATCTGTTACCTTATACATCGATTGTCTGGCCGCTACAAGTCAGACACGTCATTCTATTACCGCAAGGTTCACGGTGTGGTGGGGTCGCCCCACAAGTGGCGCCTTGCGCTGAGGCGGTGTGGCGAGCTTGAGGCGGGTCTGGCGTAAACACGCGAGTGTATGTCTATCGGCCTGGTCAAGCGCCGGAGTCGCTGGAACATCCTGAATCGGTGACAGGCGATCCGGTGCTTCCGGGTTTCGAGCTGCGATTGACTGGCCTCTGGTAGGGCTCAGCGATCTCGCCTTATCGAAGTTGTTCGACGCGGGAGCGAAGCTTTCATCGGTGGCCAGGCGCCCAACACGATCTCGGCCACGCGAAGCAGTTGCGCGCGCGTGGCTCCCGTCGCCGCCTGCACCGCGATTCCACCGTTGATGGCCAGTACGAAACGGGCCAGTGCTCCAGCGTCGGCATCGCGTGGTAGGTCCCCTTCCACGATAGCCCGATTGAAACGCTTTCTAAGATCACCCTCGATTGACTCGCGGCGCTCAACCACTTCCTGCCGGATTGGATCTGACGGATCTCCACATGAAAACGCGCCACGCACCAAGAGACATCCCGAATTCCGTGAGTCGGTCGACATCTCAACGACCTCGAGCAGTATGTGCTCGACGACGGCACGCGCAGTCGGCTCCTTCAGAGCCTCGCGAAGATAAGCGGACGGCCCATCCGCATAACGATCGAGTGCTTTGTGGAACAGAGATTGTTTGTCGCCAAAGGCGGCATACAGGCTCGGACGGTTGATGCCCATGGACTTTGTGAGATCCGAGAGGGACGTCCCGAGGTAACCCTTACGCCAAAACACGCGCACCGCCTTGTCGAGGGCCTTGTCGATGTCGAAGTCGCGGGGACGGCCCCTCACGGCGGCGGTCTTTTTCGAGTTCATCCTGCTTGATTCTACCTTTCGCGCTAGGAAAAAGCGCACAATGTGTGCGGTTTGCGCCCGCCTAAATCAGCGCAGGGCCTTGGGTTTGTCTCTGATGATCAACCATGCGCACGCGGCGCCTGCGAGTGCGAGGCCGGAGGCCGTGAGCATCACCAGACGAAAACCGGCCACGAAGGATTCATCAATCGATCGCTTGATCTTGCTTTTCGTCTCAAAATCGACCTCGGCAGAAATTTCCATCGCCGCCAGCCTGATGCGTTGATCCTCGAGCTTCCGCCGGACTTCAGGCGAGAGATCGAACGCCGTTATGCGATCGATAAAATGCCGATTGAAGGTGCCGAGCATTACGATGCCGAGAACCGCAATAGCTAACACCGACGCAAGGCGCGATACAGCGTTATTGATCCCGGAAGCGACCCCCGCCTGCTTCTCTTCGACCGAATTCATCACTGTTGTCGTAAGCGGTGCAACGCTCGTCGCCATTCCCAGTCCGAGCACGACGACAGCTGGAAAGAATGTCGTCCAGTAGCTGCCGCCGATCGAGGGCACCGCGAACAGGGCGAAACCAGATGCCGCAACGATTGGCCCGATCACGAGCGGCCGCCTGGCACCATACTGGAACGCGACAAAAGAAACATCAAGAGGATAAACGGCAGCAAAGCCGCACCGGCGGCCGTCGCGGAGTAGCCCTGCACCTGTATCAGGTTGAGAGGGAAAAAGAAAAAGAGCCCACTCAGTGCGCTGTAGAGAAACAACGTCAATAGGTTCGCTCCGCTAAAATTGCGCAGGCGAAATAAACGGAGAGGAAGTAGCGGGGCTTTACTGTAAACCTCGACGAACAGAAACGAAACCAGCGCGGCCACCCCTACCAGAAGGGCGCCGACCAGCGCGGGATCGCTTCCGCTCCGCTTTGATGATTCGACCAGCGCGTAAACGATTCCGCCAAGTCCGGCGGTTGCTAATGCAGCTCCCAACCAATCGAGCCTTAAGCCGCGTTGTGCATTGCGACTCTCGGGTACGCGCCAAAATGTCAGGACTAACACGACGGCCGCAAGAGGCAGGTTGATGAAAAAGATCCAGCGCCACGACGCATGCTCTATTAACCATCCGCCGAGGACCGGACCCACAGCAGTTGTCATAGCCGTGAAGCCGGACCATGTACCGATGGCCCGGCCTCGATCGCGCTCCGCAAACGAGGCGCTGATGATCGCGAGACTTCCCGGAACCAGCAGTGCCGCGCCGATCCCCTGCACCGCTCGCGCGATAATCAATTGGCCTACATCAGGCGCGAGTCCACACGCGGTTGAAGCAGCCGCAAAAAGAATCACCCCCGCCGCGTATATGCGCTTGCGGCCATAGATGTCACCGAGTGATCCACCGACCAACAGTAAAGCAGTCAGCACAAGAGTGTAGGCTTCGACCACCCATTGCACGTCAACCACCGTTGCATGGAGATTGGCCTGTAGCGCCGGCATGCCGACATTGACTACGGTACCGTCGATAGACGCGAGGCTCGAACCGAGAATCGTAGCAGCCAAAACCCACGGTCCTGACTGAGGAGGGCATGGAGCGACACAGGGCGTACAAATAATGACGCCTGCGTCACAAGGTTGCGTAATCGAGCCGTTCCATTTCATCGCTTATCAGCGGGTGTATCGGCGCTCACGTTTCTAACGATGGAAACCCTGGGAAGCGTAGTCGCCTGAGAGCGGGCCGCCACTAACGCGCCGGGGCGTCACCAGAGGGTCCGTAAATACTTGGAACTTTGCCGCCCATGGGGCGGAGGTAAGTACTCAGTTGTCCGCGGTGATGCACGGCGTCGAACAGGGCAAGCCACAACAGGCCGCCGATAGTGTCCTTGAGAATGATTTCTTGTTCTCCTCGTTTCAACCACGCCGCGCGATTCCAAGTGGTGTCGTCGAGATCATTCAATTTCACGGCGAGTGCACGGTGATGCTGTTCGTAGGCTGCAATCATGTCTTCCAGTGTGGTGAAACCGCTCGTGGGATGCCAACGCAGGCCGCTGGCGTACGAAGTTCGTCCGCTTGCGCAGAGTTCAACGCAACTCTGCTCCACCGAAACGAGTAACGCGACTAATTCTCCCGCTGAACGCGACCCGGGATGCGGCCGATAATCGAGTTTGGCAGGCGGCAGCGCTTTGACTACATCGAGAAAAGCCGGATATTCCTGTTCCCATCGGCGGATGAAGAACTCGCGATTGCTCAACTCTGTTCCATACCGTTGTGTCGACATAAGAATTCCAATAGTCTGTTACGCCCAGATTAGTGAGAGGCACTCGCGGCCTTGGCGCGACTCACCTCTGGAGGTTTTAGGGGCGTATCGACCGCGCCGCGACGGAACCTGATCACCGTGACGATTCCAAGCACGACGAAAAGCGCCATAACGACAAGCTGTGTGACCACAAATGGTGGTTCCGATTGCGTCGGAGCAACCTCCTTCAGGGCCGGTACTTTCAGAAAGGACTGCACGACCAGGACGAAGACATTGAAATAGAGCGCCGCCACCGCGCCGACCACGTAAATCCAGCGCCAGGCACCGGCCAGGTGGGAACGGTACCGCGCGAAGATGGCAACTGCCAGCACCAGCAGCGATATGATGCCGACCCCGTGGGACGGCAAGAAATGAACGAACGGGAAGCCAAAACCTGTCAGGCTTGTGGCCACGGTGGTGGCCAGGAAGAGCGCTGTCCAGCCATCGAGCCTTCGTCCAGCGATCAGCCCGAATACCACGACGAATCCCGAACAGATCCCTACGAGGCTCAACACAACGTGCGCAACGGTGTAGATCGTCAGGAACATGAAGCGTCTCCCTTCAGAAGCGGTTTGTTGTTTCGAAATCTCGAGCCCTTCATTCGTGCAGCACCTGGTGGACGAAGGCGACCGCAATCGATCCTTCCCCGACGGCTGACGCGACACGCTTGATATTGCCTCCCCGCACATCGCCAACGGCGAAAACTCCGGGAAGACTGGTCTCGAGAAGATGAGGAGCCCGGGCGAGCGGCCAATGAAAAGCAGCCAGATCGTCCGCCGACAAATCGGGGCCTGTCTTGATGAATCCCTTGGCGTCGAGCGCGACACAACCCTTCAACCACTCCGTGGTGGGAACGGCGCCTGTCATCGCGAAGATGTGTCGGATGTCATGGGTTTCAATGCTTCCGGTCTGATTGTCACGCCAGCGCACACGAGCAAGATGATTGCTCCCTTCCAGAGCGACGATTTCGGTATTTTTTCGTAAATCGATAGTGGGACTTTGTTCGATTCGGCGAATCAAATATCGCGACATGCTCTCGACCAAGCCGTTCGATCGAACGAGCATGTACACGCGTTTGGCAGTTTGCGCGAGAAACACCGCCGCCTGACCGGCGGAGTTTCCGCCGCCCACCACGATGACCTCTTCTCCGGCGCATAACTGAGCTTCGATGAACGTGGCGCCGTAGTAGACGCCCGCGCCTTCAAATTGCCTCCGGCTCTCGAGCGAGAGTCTGCGATACTCCGCTCCGGTTGCGATGATGATCGTTCGAGCAGGCAGGCGGGCACCGTCGTCGATCTCAACGCTGTATGGCGTCCGGTCACACTCGAGACGCAGGCCAGTTTTGGCGATCATCAGTTGTGCCCCGAATTTTTCCGCCTGCGTGTAAGCGCGAGCCGCAAGTTCCTGGCCGGAGATGCCGGTTGGAAATCCGAGGTAATTTTCGATCTTGGAGCTCGAACCCGCCTGCCCTCCGGGCGAGTTGGATTCCAGCACCAGCACATCCAAACCTTCCGACGCTGCGTACACTGCCGCCGCAAGGCCGGCAGGTCCCGCACCTACGACGACAACATCGCGGACTTGCGTCTCATCGATGGCGTCGTTGAAGCCAAGGCAGTCAGCGATTTGTTCGTTGCTTGGGTTGCGAAGCACGACTTCGCCGCGACATATCACGACGGGGACGTCCGACAGAGAGACGTTGAAATGATCCAACAAATCCTGGACGCCATCGTCACGATCGAGATCTACGGACGAGTAAGGATGGCCGTTCCGGGTCAGGAAATCCTTGATCCGAAGCGTCCCTGCGCAATGATTCGATCCGATCAGCACAACGTCTCCGAAGCCGTGCGCGATAATCTCGACTCTGCGGAGGATGAAAGCCCGCATGAGAATGTCGCTGAGTTCGCTATCCGCCTGTATCAATCCCATCAAGTGTTCGCGATCGACATCGAGCACTTCCCCAGATTCACTTGCGCGTACCTGCACAAAACTACGCCGGCCCGAGAGCATGGTGATTTCGCCGGTGAACATACCCGGTTTAAAAACCGCAACGAGATCCTCGGCTGTTCCCGAGGTCCGCACAACCTCGATTTCACCGGCAATAACGACGAATAAGTGGGCAGTGTGCTGGCCCGATTCGACCAATACCTCACCGCGACTCACCTGCCTTGAGCGGCCATGTGGAGCGATACGAGCGAGCTGCGCAGCCGTCAACACAGGAAATATCGTTTCAAGACGCGGAGTCGAGGCAAATGCTGGACTTTTCTTGCTCATGGGAACTGCTTAATTGTGTAATTGGTAAATATGTATCATACAGTACAGAAGTGAAGACACAAGCAAATAGCGGTAGCCGTTATGCGATCACGCTATCGTCGTTTTAATGTCAGTCCCATACGGGTACAACTGAATTGACAGTTGGATTGACTCCCACTGCGACCCCTCTTAAATTTGCCGTGATTCTTCATACTTGGAACGGTACACTTGCCGCCATACAGCCCAGCAAGGTCGTTGCCCCGCTGGCCTCGCTGAAGGAAGGAACCGCCTGACCATGCATGACCGATGGAAGCAAGGCCGGAAAATAGCGCTCGTATCCGCGGCCGGATGGATCTTCTGTCTCGTGGCCGGAATCGCCAGCAGCCAGATACGGAATCGAGGCCGCGTTATAGACGAGCCCTCGCCTGAGACTGAGCTTCATCCGGGAGCCGAGTTCCATATGGCGCGCGTGAAGTACCGGACCTTTGGCGGTGCGGGTTCCCATGGGCTCATCCAACCGTGGTGGGCCATCGACTACCCATATGCCGAAGAGCACTTCTTCGCGGCCCTGCGACGGGTGACGAACCTGACGGTATCCGATGAGGAAGCGCAATTGGAACTGACAGATGAGCGCATTTTCCAATATCCGTTCTTATTCCTCCAGCAGCCCGGGGAGGGAAACTGGCGGCCCACTCGTCAGGAAGCCGCAGCCCTGAGAGAGTATCTCCTGCGCGGCGGGTTCTTACTGGTGGATGATTTCCACGGCGAATATGCCTGGTCCATATTTGAGTCCGCCATGAAACAGGTGATGCCGGACCGGCCGATTATCGAGATCCCGGAAGACGACCCGCTCATGCATATTTTCTATGACCTGGATGAGCGTAACCCAATCCCCGGTTTGCGGCACCTGCGGAGGGGGCCGGGAGGACAGATCGTTGCGCGGATGGAGGGGCAGCCGCATTGGCGCGGTATATACGACGATCACGGTCGCCTGATAGTCGCCATCAATTTCAATATCGACATGGGCGATTCCTGGGAGCATGCAGACGACCCGTATTATCCGGTCCCGATGACCGCACTCGGGTATAAATTTGGGGTGAACTACGTCATCTATGCGATGACACATTGAACGGCGATCCATCCTGCCATGAAGTGAGTATCGACGCTATAGCCCGGCTGAGCCGCTAAAGAGATTGCGATGCGTCTGATATACTGGCGCGACTCAGTCAACCCGAGAAATCTATTCCACGACGAAAAGGGGGCTTGCATGTCCAGACGCATGGTTATCGCATCGATAGTGAATTGCTTAATCCTTTTGTCGATCGCTTGTAGCGCGTTCGCGCAACAACCCGGTCAGGGCGCCGCAAATGCGGCGCCGGCAGAAAGGCGCCGTCCTGGTCCCGCACCGTTGTTCTTCCGCGAAGATTGGAAGACCGTACCTGGCTTGCCGGTGGAGCATCCGGTGAATCAGGCCGCAGTGGGGAATCCGAATTTGGAACTCAAGTTATATGGCGTTGCCAGTAAGGATATTCAGGAGAATGGAGCCCCGACCAATGTAGATAATCCGCTCCACGTGTGGACGGGACTATGCGAGGGACCGTGTGCTCTGGCGTTTCGCGAGAAGAACAGTTACGTCGATCTCACAGGTAGTGCGAAAGTCCGCTGGTACATCAAAGTATCTGGTTTCCATCAGGTCCGTCCGCTGATCAAGCTTGCGGATGGCACCTGGCTTGTAGGTGATCATGCCGATGGAACCGTTTCGGACTACCACACCTATGAATTCTCGATCAACGACGTCCGCTGGATAAAGTTGGACATTAATAAAGTCTTCACGCGGGGCAATTTGCTCGACAGTGTGGACCTGACTAAGGTTGATGAGATCGGTTTTGCGGATCTGATGCCCGGCAGCGGCCATGGTGACGGCGGATATGTGGATGTCGGCTGGATCGAAGTCTACGGCAAGCCGGTTAAGCGGGATGCCGCCACATCGGGCCTACGGCAGTAGAGCCCGAGCCGATACCGTTTTCAGCGCAGAACTGCCGCAAGCGCTCGATCGCTCTGTCGAGCGCTTGCCACAGTTCGCTTGTCCCCGGCCACCTAGAACACGTACTTCAACGCGAGCTGCATGACTCGCGGATCCCCCGCGGAACCGGTGGCGGTAGATAGGATCTTGCCGAAATTTGAGCTGCTCAGATTCAAATTCGCGGCGCTCGGATTGCCGAGATTGACGTAGTTCGGCACGTTGAACGCCTCGGCTCGGAACTCAATCGACTGCTTCTCCCGAACCTGGAACGTTCGCGTAAGGCCCATGTCGATCCGGATATTTCGCGGACCGGCAACAGTGTTCCTGCCGAGATTTCCATATGTACCGGTCGCCGGCTGCGCAAATGCCGCGGGGTTGAGGTACTGCGCGGCACTCTTATTCGGAGCGTAAGGATCGGAGAGCACCAGGTCGACCCTTTGGTCCTGCGTCGCTGTCAGGGCCCGGTCCGTGCCGGGTGTGACCGACATGAAGCTTCCCGATACGAGCCTGACAATTCCCGAGATCTTCCAGCCAGTGCCAAAAGCCCGCAGTGCTGAGTTGGAAAACCGCGGTGTTTCGTACACGGTGGACACATTGGCGTTGTGCCGCCGGTCCTGATCGCAATGACGCTGGTACCAAGGTAATTTCCAGCCAGTAGCCAATCCGACCCGATTTGCCTCTGGATGCTGAGGTTCCACTGATTGGTGTAAGGCATCTTGAGATCCCGTGGGATCGTGACGAAAGTTCCAAAAAGAGGGAAATTGACATTGGGGCTGAGTGTAATCGGAAAAGGATTTCCGCCGGGATAGCCCTGCCACGGATCGTCAAAAGGACCAGGGCTGTCAAGAGTCACTTCAGAGCCCCAGGGGGGCTGGTCGCTGTAACCACCGTACTGGTAGAAGTGCGGGTAGTCGGTGAAGATCCCGTATGCTGCCCGAACTGTCATCATGCCATTGCCGCTCACATCCCACGCCATTCCCAAGCGCGGCGCCAGACGCAGCCAGTTCGACGGACCGATATGTTTGTCGTTGGGTATTCCAGGATCGCCCGGAAAAAGGATTCCCGCCGGAGCGTTCTTATACACCGTACTCCGAAGACTCTGGTCAAACCATGCCTGATCAAAATATAGAACTCTGCCCCGCTTGTTCGACGGCGATTGGAAAGGCTCCCACCGCAGCCCGCCGTTCACTGTCAACCTGGGCAACGCCTTCCAGGTGTCTTGCACGTACGAGCCGACGTAATTCTGGCGGTAGTAGAACGAGTTCAGGTTGCCCTGGCCGTACGAGATCAGTCTGCCGAGCATGAAATCGGCCAGCGCCAGCCCGGTGTAGGTGGAGTCAAATGTCGCACGGGGTCTCGCTGGAGAGCTCTTCTTGTTATTCATCATCGAATGGATATAGTTCGCTCCGAGACCAATCTGGTGGGCTCCCCGCACCAGACTGAGATCCTCGGAAAACTGAAACACGGTCGAGTTCGTGTTACCGGGCATCCCTGGATCGGAGTGGATGGCGAACGCGCCCGAAACGCTGACGCCCGGAATCTTCGCCAAGCCCTCCGGGTAAACAATTCCCTTTACTCCCAAGTCAGTCAATGTGAACAGATCCTGCATCGTCTTTACGTTGACCGTTCGAAGCAGCGTCCCACGAAAGGAGCTGACTGTGCCGGCGCCAACCAAATACGTATCACCCAGGACGAAGGAATCGGCTCGCCGCCTGTAGTCCGCTTCAGTGGATGTGAGCAGATTCACGCCATCGTAGTTGGTTGGCTGAAGCAGATGCGCTGACTGAACACGGCCGAACAGTG
>WNGM01000802.1_pt1 | contig 27397 bp, 24 predicted proteins | sample 5400571 | NCBI WGS metagenome assembly WNGM01 (sample SAMN13153378, study PRJNA577476) | soil metagenome | isolation source: 100 cm soil or saprolite under Garry oak tree replicate 2 | place: USA:California | collected 2016-06-15 | reverse complement strand
GCGAGCCGGTGTACTTCCCGTAGACGACCCGGTCGCCGACCTTCAGCTCCATCGGGACCCGCTGGCCCTTTTCCAACCGGCCGGGCCCGACCGCGATGATCTCACCCTGGATCGGCTTCTCCTTGGCCGTGTCCGGGATGTAGAGACCACCTTTCATCTCCTGGGTGTCTTCGATCGGCCGGATCGCCACGCGATCAGCGAGTGGGAAGACCTTGAGCCGCGTCTTCGTCGCAGTAGCCATGATGCTCCCCGTGTGCGTGCTCGGTAAATTTCTATGCTCTCCGAATAGCGGGGAGAGCGGCCCATGCCGCCCTCCTCCCTCGTACTCGTACGGTCAGGCGTTCAACAACGCCTTGTCAGGCGTGACCTCGACCGTGATCAGATGAGGCTTGGCCGTCTCCGCCTTCGGCAGCGTGATCGTCAGCACGCCGAGGTTGTAGGTCGCCTTGATCTTGTTCGCATCGATCGAGGCGGACAGCCGGAACGACCGCTCGAAGGCGCCGTAGGTCCGCTCATAGCGATGGACCTTCTCGGCCTTCTCCTCCGGCACCTGCTCCTTCGTGCCCCTGATCGTCAGCAGGTTGTCCTCCACCGTGATCTTCACGTCCGAGGGCCTCACCCCAGGCACCTCCGCCACCAGCCGAATGGCATCGGGCTCCTCGAAGATGTCCACCAGCGGCAGCCAGGCGGTGGTCTGGTCACGGCCTCGGGTACGGGCCATTCAGATCCGCGCAAAGGCTCGTTGAAGGTCCGGCCAATCCGGTGCTCCAAGTGATGCAGCAGATCCAGCATCGGGTCCCTCTGTGTGGTACCGAACATGTCAGTGCTCCTTGCCGTCGTTGGAGGCCTGCACTTAACTAATTAAGTTCACAGCGTGCTGTCATTCGTTGCGTAACGTAGCGATAGTGTACTGTACTTGTCAAGTACACTTGATAGTCTTAGATTGATTGTCGGCAGGAGTTAGAGTACTTGAGAAGTTAATCCGCAATGAACTCGGCCTCAGGAGGCCCTGTGGACGTACCGTTTGTGATCCTGCACCGGTTAGAGGAATTGGGATTGGAGCAGCAAGCGCTCGCCCGCGCCGCCCACGTGACCGAGTCCTACATCTCGCAGTTACTGACGCGGAGAAAAGCGCCCCCCGCGCCGACCCGCACGGACATCTATGACCGCATGGACAAGTTCTTGAAGCTTCCGAGCGGGGAACTCGCCAAGCTGGCGGATCTCCAGCGCAAGGAAGAATTGAAGCGGGAATTGGGGGACGAGCCCGCCCCCCTGTTTCACGAAGTCCGCGAGCTGATCCTGCGCAAGTGTAATCCCGAGAAGCAAAAACATGTCCGCGCCATCTTTGAAAGGCAGCCCTTCGGCGAGCTCGAACGCCTCGTCACCCAGACGCTGCTGGACGTGGTCAAGCGCGTGGCGAAAGACGAGCTCGAGAATGACTACTGGCTCCGGATGGTGGCTCAGCTCAGTCGCCGCAGCTATGAGGAGATGCGGGTCGTCGTGCTCGAGTTCCTCGATACGGACATCTTCCACGTGTCCGCTGAGAACTGCGTCTCGTTCTTGGATCCGCTGATTGAATCCTGGGACATCGACCTCGCGACGTTCGGTCTGGAGATTGTCTTAAACCACAGCGTCGTCCCAGGGCAGGCGAAGCGATTCGATTATGTCGAGCGGGAAGCTGAAGAGCCCGTCGCCGAAGAGCCGGGGCTCCAGGAATTCCTTCAGGATCCTTCCCTGAGCGGCACGGCGACCGCGAAGGAAGTCGAGTTTCTCAAGCGGCTGAAGTTCCAGGGCCGGCGGCCGACGCCCCTCTACTATTACCGGGAGTTGCAGAACCTCAGAGACCCGCTCCATTTTCGCACCCCATAGGCAGCCCGCGGAGCCCGTGGAGTCCCTTGCCTCGAAGGATTATTATGTCGCCACGTGCTGAACCGGCAGGGAGGTTTGCACCTCAAGCTCGATGCCTAGATCAGGATGGCGACGCCGCCCGGTGGCGCGGAGGTCTAGCGGACCATGACACCGCCTCGCATGCAGGACAAGCGATTTCGGCAGATGCTCGACGCCGCCCCCGATGCCATGGTCATCGTCGACCAGCGGGGCAGCATGGTGGCGGTGAATCGGGAGGCCGAGCGGCTCTTCGGGTGGACCGACGCAGAGCTCCGGGGCGAGCCGTCCAGTCGGTTCATCGCCGAACGCTTCCAGCGGCTCTACGACGCGTTGGACGAGAGCGATGACGAGTCATGTGAGACCGCGCCGAAGCGTGCACCGGTCAGGATCTTCGCCCGACGACGTGACGGCGGCGAGTTCCCAGTGGAAATCCACCGCCGCCCTCTCGGTCCCAGCGAGGACGCCCTATTCTTGGTGACGATGCGCGATCTCACCGAGTGGCGGGACGTTCAGGAGAGCCTGTTCCGGCAGAAGGAGCAGGCCATCGTCGCCCTGGCATCGATCGCGGAAGCCGTCATCACGACCGACCTGGCGGGAAGGATCACGTTTCTGAACCCCACGGCGGAGCGGCTCACCGGTTGGCGCACCACCGAAGCGTTGGGGCAGCCAGCGGACACCGTCCTCGCGCTCATCACCGACGCGACGCGGCAGCCCATGGAGAGCATCTCAGCCCGCTGTCTCCGCGAAGGGCGCGCGGTGGACCTGGCCGACGGCGTGCTGCTGCTGCGCCGCGGTGGGACGGAGGTGCCGATCGGGGGCTCGGCGGCCCCGCTCCGCGACCGCCACGGGGCGACGACCGGGGTGGTCCTGGTTCTTCACGACGTGACGGAGCGGCGGCGCGCCGCCCGCAAACTCTCGCACGAAGCCACGCACGATGCCCTGACGGGCCTCGTCGCCCGGAAGGAGTTCGAGGACCGCCTGGCGCGCGTGCTGGCGGAGGCCGCGGCCGGTGTGGTGGAGCACGCGCTGTGCTACCTGGACCTGGACCGATTCAAGCTCGTGAACGATACCTGCGGTCACGAAGCCGGGGATGACCTGCTCCGCAGGATCAGCCAACTGCTGAGCAGTCGCTTGCGCAGCCGGGACACGCTCGCACGCCTCGGCGGCGATGAATTCGGTGTCCTCCTGGAATATTGTTCCTTGACCAAGGCGGCAGAGATCGCCGGGAAGCTCGAGCGAGCGATCGAAGAGTTCCGCTGCGTATGGGGGGAGCGGAGCTTCTCGCTGGGCGTCAGCATCGGCGTCGTCGCGATCACCGCCGCGAGCGGACGCACGGCTGACGTCCTGCGCGCCGCCGACGAAGCCTGCTACGCCGCCAAGGACGCGGGAGGCAACCGCGTCCATGTCGCGCAGCCGGAGGCGGCCCCTGGGCTCCAGCAGCAGGTGGAGAGCCGACGGATCATGCGCCTCACCCGAGCGGTGGACGAGGGCCACTTTCAGCTGTACGCGCAAGCGATCGTACCCCTGGCGCCGGAGCACCCGGCACGTCCGCGGTGCGAGATTTTGCTGCGCCTGCCGGACGAGCATGGGGGTGTGGAGACCGCCGACGCCTTCCTCCCGCAAGCGGAGCGCCATCGCCTCATGCCGGCCATCGACCGCTGGGTCGTGCGCCAGACGGTCGCCGTCCTCGGTCAGTGGCATCGCGACCACCCGGAGTTCGAGTTACCCCTCTGCTCGATCAACCTCAGCGTTTCCTCACTGGACGATGCGGACCTGATCCCCGCCGTGCGAGAGTACTTGACGCAGCACCGGCTTCCGCCGGAGGCGCTGTGCTTCGAGATCGCCGAAGCCGCCGCGCTCGGGAACTTTGCGCAACTGGTGCGCCTCATTTCCGAGATCCGGGTGACGGGGTGCGGCGTGGGGCTGGACAACTTCGGCAACAGCCTGGTCTCGTTCGCCCACCTCAAGGCCCTGTCGGTCGACTACGTCAAGATCGGCGGGCACTACGTCCGGGGCGTGGCCGACGACCCCGTGTACGGCACGCTCGTGAAGGCCGTCAACGAGATCGGTCGAATCATGGGCATCACCACGATCGCTGAAGAGGTAGAGAGCGAAACCATTCTGCAAAAGCTGCGGGGCCTCGGGGTGGGGTATGCCCAGGGGCATGCGGTGGCGCCGCCGGCGCCGCTGGTGGACAAGGACGGACAAGTGGCACTACCCCACGTTCAACCAACGGGTTGATCTGAATCAGCGGCTTCAGAGTCGACGCGCGTCCTCGTGGGATTGCAGGGCGCGGTGCTTACGGACGAGGACGCCGCGAGCTCCTCCATCTCGTAGTCCTTCATCCCGTCGCGATTAGACCACACGATCTCGCCTGCCTTCGGATCGAAGAAGGCGCGATCGTTTGGGTTCGCTTCGTCCTCCGAGCCAGTCGAGGGCGGCGTCTTCGACGAGGGGCTCCGCGGAAGTGGCCTGAGGTTGCCATCAGGATCTTGTCTTCGGTGCTTCGAGTGGGGGCAGCTCCTTGACCCCCTTCAGCACGAGTTGGGTAGCTACCAACAAGTCTTTCAGTAGCCGCTCATCCACGTCGAACATGCCTTCGTATTCCGACAGGTTCCGCCGTTCATGTGCCTTGGCAAGGACACGCCACGTTTCGGGGGGGAGGCCCAACGTGTGCGCCAGAGCCTGAAACACGACGTACCGATTCTCCGACCGGTAGCCGCGATGGCGGAGCGCCGCCAGCGCGAGCGCGTGGGCGGCGTTGTACGCCAAATCGAAGCGGCCCTCGATGGAGAGGACGGGGTTGGCAGCATCCGTAAGGCGCGCGGTACCGGACTTGACCAGGTTGTCGAAGTCGCGCTGCGAACACGCCTCCCGTTTGAGGTGGCCGAGGCGGACGAGATTCTCGAGCTCAGGCGAGGTCATCGTCGGACCCGATCAGGAAGAGGCGAGGCTGCGTCGCGATGCGGGCGGCAAACGAGCCGGCCTGGTCGCGTTTCGCCCGCCATTCGGCGCTCGTCATGACGTTCGGGTTGACGGGCCGGGCGAGCACGCGCTCCGTCGCCTGCAACGCCCGGAACAGATCCGGGTAGCTCACGTTGTCGCTGATCACCATGACGTCGATGTCGCTCTTGGCCGTATCGGCGCCTTTGGCTACTGAGCCGTACACGAAGGCGGCTGCGATACGCTTCGCGAATGGCGCAAGCGCGCGCCGAAGGGGGCCGACGACGCCAACGGTCTTGACGACAAGCCGATGCAGCTCGCTAAAGATCGGGCTGTGCCGATTGGCCTGATAGTGTTTCTGATTCCCGGAGCGGCTGACGGTGACAAGTCCGGCATCTGCCAGCCTGGTCAGGAGGCGGTGCGCTGCGCCGGTCCCGCTGCCCGCGAGGCGGATCAGCTCAGCGCTCTGAAAGCGGCGCTGCGGTTGTCCGTAGAGCAGTCCCAGCACGCGCTGCTGCACCGGGGAAAAGAGGGCGTCGGCCAGGCCGCGCGAGGGTCCTGATTTCGTTCCCATATCGGGTATGATCATACCCATTTTGGGAATGTTCGCAAGACTTCTAGCGTCGGATGCGTGGCAAGGCGGTGGTGCAGTGCTTGATCCTAGCGATCTGGTGCTTTGAAGGAGAAGCTCGCAAAGCTTCCTGATATCGAGCGACTTGGCAGGCGTCCGGTGGACCGCGCCGTGGTACAAGTTGAAGCCATCGACGTACACAAAGGTTTTCATGCAGGCGCCGGGGAAAAAGCAGAGGCCGGCCTTTCGGCACGGCCTCGCGCCCAGCTCCCGAAGGAACTAGGGGGGTGGCGTCGCTCTGAACATAGGCCTGACGGGGGTGGCGGGGAATCCTCCCTAAGGCTGGGGCCATTCACAAAGCGCGGCGCTGAGCATACCGTGGCACGAAGAGGATCGGGATATCTCGGAGTGCACTGACTTCAGCCGCGTTGTTTGTTGTGCAAGCTAGTGCGCAGATATCGGTGCACGCGCTGGTGCGCGGCCCCGAATCTGCGCAAAGAGGCGCATTCGCACCCTGATGGGTGCTCAAGCGCGGAACCTTCCCCCACCACACCCCCGTTGCCCACCCCTCACTGCGCGGCCCGGAGCCTCGGTCGGGCACGCTCGGGGTCATCCGAGGCTATTCCCTTATAGAGGGGCCTACGATCCACCGTCGCGCGACTTCGGAGCGTCGATGCCCGCCACTCGCCGCCGAACCACCACGAAGCTCCTCCGGCTCCACCCCGAGGAACTCGCCCGCATCGCGGCGCGCGCCGAGGCCTGCGGCTTAAGGCCGGCGCGCTTCATCCGCGAGACCGCGCTCGGGGCCACGCCGAGAGCCCGGCGCCACCTGGATACCGACCGGCTGCTGCGCGCGCTGGCGCAGCTCGGCGGGAAGCTCGAACGAGCCATGCGGGACGCCCGGGCGCGTGGGGACACCGAGCACGCCGAACAGGTCGCACTCCTCCTGGACGACCACCGCGCGCTCGCGGCGGAGGTGCTGGCCCTCAGCGCTCCTCACGATCCGGCGGCAATCACCACCGCGCCCCCCGCCAAGGTAGCATCGCGCCGGCGCACACCCCAAGGCACGCTGGAACACGGGCGGGTTGAGCCCCTCGGCGACCAGTTCGCGATCAACTTCGATGCCGTCAAACCCGCGGCGGCCCGGTGACACACGAACCCGCAGGAAAGCCAAGGACCCGGGAAGAACGATGAAGACCCTCGCGCAGACCCGAAGACTCGAGCAGCGCGTGCGTGCGCTCGTCAGGTCCTGGCGTCTGCGAGCGGAGCCCTTCGCCGACCACCATTGCGACGCGGTAGCAACAGCCTATCGCCTCCTGGCGAGCGAGGTGGAAGCGGAGCTCCGTGCGTGGGACAATGAGACCCTGCCGGTCCGGGACGCGGCCGCCGAGAGCGGATACTCTGCCGAGCACTTACGTCGACTAGCGAGGGGTGGTAGAATCCTGAGCGAGCGGGGTCCGGGAGCCAAGAGTCACCTGCGCGTACGACGCGAGTCTCTCCCCGCCAAGACTGAGCGAGCTGCGAGACGCACTCCCGCGGCCGTCTCGGTCTACAATCCGGACGAGGACGCCCGAGACATCGCCAAACGGCTAGGAGGCAGCAATGCCTAAGCTGTGGCGGGAATCCTTGGGCGAGCGCGGGTGCCGGGTGATGCTGTTCGAGAGAACACCGGGCGGCCCGATCTATCGCGAGGTGTGGGTCAATGGCGAGCGGATCGCGGCGCAGCGAAGTATGGGTCACCGCGACCGAGAACAAGCGAAGGCTGAAGCGTTTACGCTCTTGGCGTCGCTGAAAGCTCGACGTGAATCACTAACCAGCGGCCACGTCACCCTCGCGACGCTCTTTGACAAATACGACGGATCACCAGCATTCCGTGCGAAGAAGACGAGGACCCAGGCGGAGGATCGCCGGAAACTCGAACGGGTGATGGGGTTCATCGGCCGCGATCGGGATGTGACGACGATCGCTCCTTCGGACGTGCAGCGATACGTCGAAGCCAGGATGTCAGGCCAGTGCAGCTCGAACGGGAAGCCGGTGCGAGCACGGGCGGCGGCCGCAGACCTTGTGGCCCTGAACATCATGCTCAACTGGGCAACCCGTGAACGCAAGAGTGACGGGTCACCGTTGTTGGCGCACAACCCAATGCGCGGCATCCGACGTCCTGTGGAGAAAAACCCGCGGCGACCGATTGAGACGTACGACCGGTACCTCAAACTGATGCGGATCGCTGGCGAAGTCGATTGGCGCTTGCCGTTGGTGCTTGCCTTGGCCGAATCGACGGGCCAGCGAATCAGCGCAGTTCTCCATCTGGGGCGCGAGGATCTCGCACTTGAGCGGCTGCCGTATGGATGGGTACAGTTCCGCGCGGAGCATCAGAAGAACGGGTGCGACCACTGGGTGCCCCTGACCAGGAACACCGCACGGTTGATTCGAAGGCACTTGCGGTGCTTGCGCGGTGAAGCAGCGTCGTTTTTGTTTCCCGCAGACAAGGAACCGACGCAGCCGGTGGATCGCTGGTTCATGAGCAGACGGCTGCGTGCCGCGTATGAGAGGGCGGGGCTCAAGCCGTTGAGCGGTGGTTTGTGGCATCCGTTCCGGAGGAAATTCGCCACGGAGCGGAAGCACTTCCCGCTGCGGGATGTAGCAGTGGCTGGCGGATGGAAGGAGGCGCGGACGTTGCTGGAGTGCTATCAGTTGGCCGACAACGCCACGCTGCAGGGGGTGGTGCTCGACGCCCCGAAGCTGTTTACTGACGGGCTGAGAGCAGTTACTCCAAGTGTTACTCCAAACTCCAGGACCCGCACGACGCACGGCAGGCGGAAGTCGAGATTGGAGAAGGCAGTACCGGTTTTCGGGACGTAGCGCAGCCCGGTAGCGCACCTGAATGGGGTTCAGGGGGTCGCGGGTTCAAATCCCGCCGTCCCGACTAGTTGAAGAGCAAGCCTCACATCGACTTCTGGTGTGGGGCTTTTTCCTTCCCCTGCCCCGTGCTGTGAGTAATGCTGTGAGTTTCTCCCGGCCCTACCGGCTCACAATCCGGTTGGTCGGGTGCAGCACGACGTTCTTGATCGTCTCAGCATCGGCGAGCTGGTACGAGGTCATCAGCACCTCCTCAGTTTTCCAGCCGCCCGCCGCGGCGACGTCCTTCACGGGGTAACCCTTCCGCTCGGTCGCCCACTTCCGCCGAATCGGGTGCCACATTCCCCGACGCGGGGGCACAATCTTGGCGAGACGATGCGCCCGCCGCAGCCATTTATCAAAGAGGTGCCGACTACAAGGCTTCGTCGGATCCTTCGGTGACGGGAACACGGGCGCCTTCCCGATCGCCGCCTGCGCCTTCTGCTGCGCAAGGAGAGCTGTTCGCACGCTGCTGCTCATAGGCATGACGCCCTCGAACCCCTTCTTGTCGTGCTCGGCACACCAATGAATCGTCCCGCTCTCGAAGTCGACGTCGTCCCAGACCAGGTTTCGCCACGCCGAGATGCGCCGGCCAGTACCTTCGGCCACGATGAGCGCCAACGGCAGTAGCGGATGCACGCGCGGCGCGACTTTCAGCAGCTTGAGATACACGTCGTGCGACATCACCGGCCGCTCGGGGTTCTTCTCCTTCGGCAGCCGAACCCCTGTGAGGGGGTTCTCCCGCAGCAACCGCCGTCCCGCTGGCGTACGCTCCCGCGTCGCCCAGTTGAGGGCCGTCATCAGCATCACTAGGTCCAGCTCGACAGCGCGGTCCCGAACTGGCCTGCCCGGTGTCACGCCCTTGAGCCTCTGGTCGCCTTGGCGCCTCGCCAGCGTGTAGCGCCGCACGTCCGACTCGGAGAGGCTCGCTACATGGCGCGTAGGTCCGAGGAAGGCGACTACGCGCTCAAGGCAAGGCCGGTCGGCCAGCTGCGTGCGGACCTTCTTGCTCAGGTGCTGGGGGCTTTCCAGGTAAAGCTGGGCTAGCATGCCGATGGTGAGCGTCTCCTGGTCTAACGCCTGCTGGTTCGCGAGCAGGGAGTGGAGCAGCTCGTAGGCCTGGCGGATTGCCAGCTCCTTGTCGCGGTGCCCCAGCGACTTCCGAACCTCCTTTCCGTTGACGTAAACGGACCGGAACAGCGGGCCGTCAGGGCGGTCTTCATACAACCGCACCCTGGCACCGCGCTCGCCGACGGACTTCGACCAGCATTTCCGGTGCTTCATAACTTCCTCCGGAGTCTGGCGATGTCCTGGGCATCGGCGTCCGGATCATACGCCCGGCCGGAGGGAGTGGCAAGCTTCTGGAGGTCGGCGCGGCGGATCTTGTGGCGTCCACGGGGATTCGCCCGGCGGTCAGGGATGGCCCCGTTCCGCACGGCGCGCCGGATGGTCTCTTCACAGCGGCCGGCTTCCCGGGCTGCCTCGCCGGCGTCGAGCTCTGCGTCAAGGTAGGCATGGGCGGCGCCGAGGAGCTTCTTGAGTAAGCCAGTACGCGCCGCAGCCGCCTGCTCCGCACCGTTCTCGCAGAGCGTATCCGTTTCCTGTGCCGCCTCGCGGACAAAGCGGGCCAGCCACGACGGCAGGCCACCGTCGACGGGAGCATTCTGGGTAGTGGGGACGGACTCCTTCGCGTGGAAGAGGCTCAATTGGGTGGGGATGCGGGACGGAGTAAGCGGCATGGAAACGCTAGGATCCTTGGTCCTCTCACTTGTAAGTAGTCCCGCATGGGGTCGAGCGTGTCACAGCGGGGGGTCGAGATGAGTCCCCTCACTAAGAAATAGGCCCGGATGGGGGTCAGCGTGCCCGACCAGGGCTCCGGAGCGGCGGGGTCGGCGTGCGAGCCCCTCTCACTTAAGTACTCCGACACGGGGGCCAGCGTCTCATGAGACAGTGCGATCGGGGCGCGCGACTCAAGGTTAGGGGTACCCTTGAGCGCCCACTAGGCGCGAATGGGCGCGTTGGGGGGATCGGTGCACGCGCACCAGCGCGTGCACCGATATCTCCCCCACTAGCTTGCACACCAAGTAACGCGGCTGAAGTCAGTGCACTCCGAGGTATCCAGATCCTTCTCTCGTGACAGGTATGCTCGAGGCGGCGGCTCGGGAATGGGGCAAGCGGAGGGAGGATTGAGGGCCGGCGCAGTCAGCCCTATGTTGAGTGAGGTTACCCCCCTAGCTCCTTCGGGAGCTGGGCGCGAGGCCGTGCCGAGAGGCCGGCCTCTGCTTTTACCGTCTTGGGTAATGCGTCAAGCCGGCACCTTGCGCTTCCCCCGACGCTGGCGGGCGACCTGCTCCGCGAGAAAGACCTTCATGAGCGACTGATACGGGACGTCGCGTTCGTTGGCCAGGGCCTTGAGCTCCTCGAGCAGTGGAACCGGAAGACGAATGGAGATGGCCGCCGTGGACGGTCGGAGGTCTGGCAAGGCCGGCCGGACCGCCTTGCTCCAGTCGAAGTAGTCAGCGGTGTCGTGCTTCGCCCAGAAGCGCCGCTCCCGGTCCTCGTTCGCGAAGCGCGGCAACGGCTTCCTAGCCGCTCGCTTAGCCTTGCTCATAGATCCTCCGCTCTCGTCGGCTCATGTCTCGGGCTGAAATCACCCGCACCAACGTCCCCCGAATCGTGAAAACGACTGCTAGCTGGCGCGCGGCGTTGGTTTGTCCCAAGGCGGCGTAGCGTGGCTCGCGCTGCGAGTGTTCGATGTCTGGCGCCACCAGGAGCGGGCGGTTGAAGAACACCTGCTCGCACTCTCCCTGCGAGACCTGGTGCAGGTCCCAATTCTTGTCAGCGTTGCCGACGTCCCACTGAAAACCGGTGCACTGAGCCAGGTCATCGGGGAAGCCGGACACGTTTGATGTATATGCTGAATATATACGCTTGTCAAGCGCGGGGAGAATTCAGCAGACGGGTTGCGTGCGAGAGTCCGTCCTTAAGGGCTGGGAGCGGTAGCCCTTCCTGTCACGCGAGGCTTACTAAGCCCCCTGTACGTGCAGCAGGCGGTCGCGTAGCCGCTACTGTTCATTCTCTGTGCCTCCTAGCCAGAGTACGACGGCAAGGGTACGGGAGCTTGACGATCAGCGCGTAATGTAGAGGAAGTGCAGAGTCGGCAGAGGTTGACCGGCGGACTGCAGCCGTCGCACCTTCGGCAGGTCGCGGAAGACGATGTACGGCTGGTACACTCCTCCGTCAACCCGCCTCTTGCAAGGCGCACACCGGCCGGCATATTGGCCGGTGCGCGGGCACCGCGCTGAAGAGGCTGCTCAACCGATGAGTATGAGCACGCGTCCCCCCCCGCCCGGACCGAAGGGGCATTTCCTCCTCGGTAACCTGCCCGAGTTCAGCAAGGATCTGCTCGGCTTCATCACCCAGTGTGCGCGCGAGTATGGAGACATCGTCAGGCTGCGGCTCGCGAACCGGGTGGCCTATCTACTGAATCACCCCGACTACATCGAGTACGTGCTCGTCACGAATCACCGCAACTTCGTCAAGAACTCGTTCTTTTGGCGCCACGTGAAGGCCGTGTTTGGGAGCGGACTGCTCACGAGCGAAGGCGATTTCTGGCTGCGCGAGCGCCGATTGTGTCAACCGGCCTTCCATCGCGAGCAAATCGCCGGCTACGGACAGGTCATGGTGAACCTCACCGCGCAGATTCTCGCCGACTGGCATGACGGCGAGGTGCGTGACGTCCATCAGGACATGATGCGCCTCACATCGCGCATTGCATCCCGCACCCTCTTCGGCACTGACGTCGGAGCCGAGGTGGAGCAGATCGAGCCGGCGGTGAACGTCGTGATCAAGGAGATCGCGGTGCGATTCCGGCGGCCGTTCCCCATTCCCGACAGCGTCCCGACGCCGCGCAACCTGCGGTACCGGGCCGCGATCAAACGCCTGGATGACCTCATCTACCGCGTGATCCGCGAGCGCCGGGCGGCAGCGGGAGCCGGCGGGGAGCGGGGCGACGACCTGATGTCGCTGCTCTTGCACGCGCAGGACATCGACGGCACCCGGATGACCGATCGCCAGCTGCGTGACGAAGCCATGACCCTCTTCATCGCCGGTCATGAGACCACCGCATTAGCCCTGTCGTGGACGTGGTACCTGCTGTCGCAGCATCCCGACATCGAAGCCAAGCTCTGGGCCGAGCTCCAGACGGTCCTCGGAGGACGTCCGCCCGGCGTGGCGGATCTCGCCCGGCTGACCTACACGGAACGAGTCGTGATGGAGTCGCTGCGCCTGTATCCGCCCGCCTATGGGTTTGGGCGGGAGGCGCTGCAAGACTGCGAGATCGGGGGGTACTCGGTGCCGAAAGGCACCACGCTCTTCATGAGCCAGTGGGTGATGCATCGCAGCTCCCGCTACTTCCCTGATCCCGAAGCCTTCCTGCCGGACCGCTGGGCCGACGGCTTGGCCAAGCGGCTCCCCAGGTACGCCTACTGCCCCTTCGGGGGCGGCCCTCGCACCTGTATCGGCAGCGGCTTCGCCATGATGGAGGCGGTCCTATTGCTGGCCACCATTGCTCAGAAATTCCGGCTTACGCTTGTACCAGGCCATCCGATTGCGCTGTACCCTTCGCTCACGTTACGACCTGCCCACGGGGTGCGAGTCGTGCTCGAGCGGCGACGGTAAGCCCATCCGCTTCCGGATCTCCGCAAAGCGCGGATCTTCGCGGAGCCGTGCCGTGGTGGGGAAGCCGTAGAGTGTAAAGATGAGATACAGGTCATGCTCATCGCACGCCCGGTGCAGCAGCGCCAGCGCCTCGTCTCGCTCTCCCGCTGCGGCGGCTACCATCGCGAGGGTGGTAGGCTGGACGTATTCCCGCTGGGAGCGTCTGACGAGCTCGTCTCGCATCGCCCGCGCCTCGTCTGGTTTGCCCGAATCCGCATAGACAACCGCTTGGCCCGCCGTCCCCCATGGGTGTCGGCCCGAGATCGCGAGCGCCCGCTCGTATACGGCCAGAGCGTCCTCCAATCGCCCCGCCCCGTGATACGCCGCCGCCAGAACGATCTGCGAGAGGTACGCATCGGGATCGAGTTCCGCGGCCCGACGGGCCTGGTCCACGGCCTCGTCATGGCGTCGCGAGCCCAAGAGCGCTAGAGCGAACATCGATCGCGGGTACGCGGCCAGCGGCTCCATTTCGACCCCGCGCGCGGCCTCCGCAACCCCCTCCTCGTCACGGCCGTGCACCCACTGAAGATTGATGACCCCATGCCAGCACCGCGCTTGCAGGTAGCTCGGGTTGAGCTGCAACGCCCTACGGAACTCCCGGTCGGCGCCCAGCCAATCCCAATCCCACACCCGTACGCCCGCCACCGAATTGTGGGCCTCGGCCAGCTCGGGGCCCAGCTCGACGGACCGCCGCGCGGCGGCCCGCGCCTGCGGTAGCGCATCGCGCGGACTGAGAGCCCCGGACATACCCAGGAGCGTGTAGGCGTCCGCCAGACCGGCGGAGGCGAGCGCGTATCGCGGGTCGAGCGCCAAGCTGGCGCGAAACGCTTCCAGCGCCTGCCAGATGGCGACCCCCCGCTTGTAGAGTAGCCCACGACCCTTGAGATAGAGAGCGTACGCCTCGAGGTTCTCCGTGTGGGGCCGCACCAGCGTCTTCTGATCGCTGCCGGCCAGGCTTACCTGCAACCGCTCGGCGATCGTTCGGGCGATCTCCTCCTGAATCGCGAACACATCCGCGGCCTCGCGGTCGAACCGCTCCGACCAGAGGTGGTAGCCGTCCGCCACATTGACGAGCTGCGCGGTGATCCGCAGCTGCGCTCCCGCCTTCCGCACGCTGCCCTCGAGCACCGTGCCTACCGACAGCTTGTCCCCGATGACACGCAGATCCTCACGCTTCCCCTTGAACGAAAAGGCGGACGACCGACCCGCCACCCGCAGCCCCGGCAGCTGAGCGAGTGCGTTGATGATCTCTTCCGCGATGCCGTCGCCGAAGTAATCGATCTCCGCGTCCGAGCTCATGTTGGTGAACGGCAGCACGGCGATCGACTTCTGGATCGGCGCGTCGCGTGGGGCCGGGCTCCCGGGCTCCGGGGCGATCAGTGCCGCGGCGAACTGCGCGGCGCTGGCGTAGCGTTCCGCCGGGTCCCGGGCGAGAGCTCTGACGACGGCTCGGCTCCCCCAGACGGGGACGGCGTCGCGGACGCTCGACACGTCCGAGGGACGGTGCGTGAACCGCATCGCCATGACCGACTGGGCCGAGGACCCCGTGAACGGTGGCGCTCCGGCCCACATTTCGTACAGCACGCAGCCCAGACTGTAGACGTCGCTCCGGCCGTCCAGCTCCGACTCGCCGGCCACCTGCTCGGGGCTCATGTACGCGGGTGTCCCGAGGAGTATGCCGGTCTGCGTCACGCTCTGATCCCCGGCAGCCTGAATCGCGCGCGCGATGCCAAAATCGGCGACGACCGCATGCCCGGCCGAGAGGAGGATGTTCTCGGGTTTGACGTCGCGGTGGACCACGCCGTGCTGGTGGGCGTACTCCAGGGCGTCGGCCACTTCCCGGGCAATGATCAAGGCCTCCTCAACCGGCAGCTGATGCTCTCGGACGAGCCGGTCGCGCAGCGACTCGCCCTCGACGTACGGCATCGCGTAGTAGAGAAACCCGGCCGCTTCTCCCGAGTCGAGTAACGGCAAGATGTGGGGATGGTTGAGCCGGGCGGTGACCTTGATCTCCCGCAGGAAGCGCTCGGCCCCCAGCGCCATCGCCAGCTCCGGTCGCAAGACCTTGATCGCAACGAGGCGTTCGTGCTTCGGGTCTCGCCCGAGAAAGACAAGCGCCGTCCCACCGTGGCCGAGCTCGCGCTCGATCGCGTACCGGCCAGTGAGGGCGACTTCCAAGCGACCAGCGAGGTCGGACAACATGGCCTGCGACGTCTAGGAACAGTCCATGATAAGGGCGTCAATTGAGCCGGACCAGGTGCTCTCCACTAAGGCCGCCATGCGCAAGCCGCCGAAGCCCGGCACCGTGGTGGACGCGACCCCCCCCGGCGCTGACTATTCCTTGTAGAGCGTTGGGAACTGTAGAGCGTTGGGAACTGCTGCCCCACAGGCGAGAGATCGCGACGGCATCGCGCGCGCGCGAGACGGCGACGCTGGAACACGCGCTCTGACAACCGCTCGCTCCGCTTGGGGGCAGGTGTCGCGCAGCGGATTGGTCATCCGCTGCGCGGCGCTAAGCGGCTCTGCCTATTTTGATTAGACGGCGCGATGCCGGAAGGTTTGCCGCAGGACGTAGCCGCCCCGCGCTGACCCCCTTGTACGTGCATCAGGTGGCCGACGGTACACGTCTGCTGTGAAGCCCATCACGGGATAAGAGCGAAGGGCGCTAGACGCTTCTCCCAACGCCACTCACATCGTTGCTAGCGGTAGCGTTCGATGTGACCGCGACCCCATCGTCGGACGTTCTCGACCAGCGGCTGCAGCGACCGCCCGTAGTCGGTCAAGGAATACACCACTGGTGTTGGAATGCGCTCGGCCGCCTTTCGTGCGACGATCTCATCAGCCTCCAGCTCCCGCAGTTGTTGCGTCAGCACTTTCTGCGAGATACCGGCCATCTTTCTCCGCAATCCGGCAAAGTGCATCGGCCCCTCATTGAGCCAGTAGATGATGATCAGCTTCCACTTCCCTCCGATCGCCGCCAGCGCTGCCGTTAAGGGGCAGTCACTCACGGGATTCGCCCGCCGGCGAGGACGGGAGTTACCGGGAGGTTCCTTCTGGCAAGGCATCGTCATGTCGACTAGGGTAGCCAGCATGATAGTAGAAGTCAGAAAGTCCACGATCAAGCCCGGCTCAGCGCGATCCCTTAGGCAGCACCGATCTATCCCCGATCATGAGCGATCCTGCGCAGGATGTGAACGAGCTCTTCGCAAACATTCTATCGGGAGCGGGACGGGCACATGATCATCGAAATGCGCACATACAAGACCAAGCCCGGAATGCGAGCGGAATTCATCGAGACATTCAGGACCAAGAGCCTGCCGGCACATCAGCAGATTGGGATGAAAGTACTTGGCCCGTTTCTTTCGGTTGAAGATCCGGACGTCTTCTTCTGGATGAGAGCCTTCCCGAACCTCGAAAGCCGCGGGCCGATGAAAGACCAGTTCTACGAGGGCGAACTGTGGAAACGGGAGCTTGAACACAAGCTCCTCCCGATGCTAGAGAAGTATGACGTGGTACTCGTCGAAGCAGAAGGCGGCCTGGGATCCTGGCAGTAGAGGGAAGACGGACGCGTGGTCCTGGGTTCGACGAGGCGGAGCTGCGCGCTGTGCTGATGCCACGGTCTAGCCACACAGTATGATGCTCGCTGCGGCCTATCTGTCGGTTGCTCTCGCTCGGGCGCCAGCCGAGACGCTGCACATCCGGGCGCTCTCGCACGCTCCCTCCTTCAGCGGACAGGTTGACAGTCTCGAGTGGGGCTCGCCGAGCTTGATGATTTCGAAGCCGAGCGGCCTTGTGCGCGTGTGGGTGCTGCGTTGGCGGCATGAGGTCTACATTGCGGCACTGATCGAGGACGCCACCCCCTACTGGGGAGACGACTTCGTCGTCAGCCTGGACCCGTTGGGAGATCGATCGGCCGCACCTGATCAAGATGACCATCAGTGGTATTTCCGGCGCGTGCTCGACAGCAGCGTCGTGTTCACGGGGCGAGGCGGGCGCTGGCGCCCACCTGGGGATGATCCGCGCTGGCGATTGGGGAGGCAGCGCTCCGGCCGGGGCTGGGCGGTTCGTGAGTTGAGCGGCCGCGCCCGGTGGTCGATCGTCCTCAAGCTCGACGCGCTATGGTTCACGCGTTCTGGGCAACTGCGCCCCGGTATTGCGTTTCGCACTTTCGATGACTCCCCAGATGGGTGGTATACCTGGCCGGCCACGCCCCTCGGCCTCGACGGGCGCGACCTTGAGCGCCGACCGGATTTGTGGGCCGTCGTGATGCGCGAATGAATGGTCCGGAACGTGGCGGCGTCGGCATCGCCCTGATTGCCTGGCTGGCGATGCTCCCGGCGAGCCTTGTCGGCGAAATCGTTGCGCGCGTCCTCTTCCATGCCGAGTTGCCGGGCTGGGTCGCCTTCGCCGGGCTTGCGCTCCTGCTCGCGCTCGTCGCCCTCACTCGCGCAAGCCTCGACCTCCGCCCGCTCGGCGGATATCTCCTCGCGCTCGTCGCGCTCACTGCTGGCGGCATGACAATGGCCGCGATCGAGCGCGGCGCGGCGTGGACCGCATGGACCGCGCGGGTCTCCTACGCTGCGGGGATGGTCGCGGACTCGTTACTCGAGTTGATCCCCTGCCTCCTCCTCGCGCTCACGGCGATCGGGGTCGGGCGCCGGACACTCTTCCTCACGCGCGGCGATCTGCGCGCGCGGCGCCCACTGCCCTTCGGCCTTCCCACGGTCTCGTGGGCGCTTCTCGGCCCAGCGCTCGCCGTGCTCTTCGCGGGTCCGCTCGCGCTCCAGCTCATACTTAAGGCGCCGCCCGATCCGCGGCTGCTCAGCAGGGCGCTCGCCAGCCTACCGCTGGCGCTGGCCTTCGCGGCCTTCAACGCGGCGCAGGAACAATTCCGCTTCCGCATGGTGTTGCTCGCGCGGCTCGCGCCCGTTGTAGGCGCCGGGCAGGCGCTGCTCGTGACCTCGACGCTGTTTGGAATCGGCCATTGGTTCGGTCACCCCTCGGGCGCGAGTGGCGTCCTCATGGCGGGGTTGGCAGGCTACGTCTGGGGCCGCAGCATCCTGGATACGCGCGGCTTCTTCTGGGCGTGGCTCAGCCACGGCATGCAGGACGTCCTAATCTTCCTACTGGTACTGATGTCTGGCCGCTGACCGTGCGTCGCGACGCGCTAAAGCACCTGCAATCGAGTCAAGGTCCACTTCGCACCACGACCGTGCTGAAGGAAACCGGCGAGAAGCGCGTCAAGATGGTGGCCACCCCCTGCACGTGCATCACGGGGCCTGCAGGCTCAGCCAGTCTTTGCGCAGCCCGCGCACTGATCATCAGAACACGTATCGCACCCCGAGCTGGGCCTGCCAACGCGAGGCCGGATCAAAGACTTGATCTCGGGGCGGTAGCTCAAGAACGTAAACGCCGCGCTGATTCACGGTGTCGTACCCTGCGAGCTTCAGCAGAGGTACGGAGGGATCGAGGGTGGTAAAGCGATGCTGCCCCCACCGCCGGCTGATGAGGTTCAGGACGTTAAAGACGTCCGCTCCCATCTCCAACGACTGCCCGCCGAGGGACACAGTTTTTGTCATCCGCGCGTTGAGCAGGTTGGTCCAGCGGTTGCGGCAGCTATTGCGCGGCAGCAGTCGACCGCGATTGAGCCGCAGGCAACCCTCACTGTTGATGAAGTCGTCCAGCTTGCCGTAGTCCGCCGGGTTCTGGAGCGTGATGTCGGAGGCGTTTCTGGGGACGTAGACGGCATCATTCCTCGGTAAACCGCTCACAACGGTTCCGTCAGCGTTCGCGTCACCGTCGATCACATAGGTGAACGGCGTTCCAGATGCGCCAGCATACAACAGCGAGAGCCAGACGTGCCGCGGAAGCCGCACTGTAACGGTCACCGTCACGCGGTGCGGCATTTCGAAGAACGACGGGCGGAGCCGGCGGTCCTCCAACGTACCGTCGAGCGGTGTGTTCCCCAGGAGCGGTCGCGTTAGAAAGTTCACTAGCGACATCAGGTCGCTCACGTGGGAGTACGCATACAGCGCGCTCAGCTCGGCGCGGTCGGTCAGGCCCTTGCGCAGCTGCGCTGCCACGATGAGGGCGCGGTCGCCGCTCCGGTTCGAAACCCGGATCACCTCCCCGAAAGCCGGATTCCGCCACGCAGGAGTGGCCGTGCCAGTCGAATCGATCCTGCCGTAGAGCGGGCGACCCCCCTCACCGGCTGCTGCGCCGACCGGGGCGCCGAGATTGGCGTCCGTGAAATACCACTGCTCCACCCCAAGCGTGTACAGCGCATCCAGGCTTGCGGCGACGTCTCCGGGGAGGCGCCGATCGACGCCCAGAGCGACCTTCAAGGTTTGAGGGAATCTGAGGTTCGGGTCGAAGAAGCCGATGCGGGGCACCGGCTTGGCGCCCGACCCGCACGTCGTGGGCTGGTTGAACGGGTCGAACGGCGGCACGGCGACGCCGACGCAGGTCAGCGACGCCTCCTGGCCTCCGGTGTCCCGGTAGCCGTTCCCTAGCCATCGATACGGCGGATGCCCGCTGAACAAGCCAAGCCCGCCGCGCAGCAGGGTGCGGCCGTCGCCGGTGAGATCGTAGCTCGCGCTGAGGCGGGGGGACCAGAGGGCGCTGCCGGAGGGGAGGCGTCCCGTGTCGACGCCGAGGGACGTTTTCAGCGCAGTATTCGTGAGCACGGCGTCTGGGAGGAAGGGGACGTCCAGGCGCAGGCCCAGGGCGACCGTCAGCCGCGCAGTGGGCGTCCACCAATCCTGGACGTACATGCCGAGCTGCCGCACGTGGTAATCGACCACCGGACCCTCGGGACGCAATAGCCCGGGCAGCCCCCGCTCGTACTTCGTTGCACGCCCCGCGGCGAGTGAGTCCAGGCTGCTGAACGTCCACCGACCTGCCGAGTTGAGGAGCAGTGGGTCATGGAAGTGGAGGAGCTCGTCGTGGGTCCCGATCGTGATAACGTGACGGCCGATGCCGAACGTCGCATTGTCGGTCAGTTCGAGGGCGTCCTGCGCGACAACGCTCGTGGAGCATGTGTCGTTGGTCCCCGCGACCAGCCTCCCGCTGTCGGCGAACACCAGGATTCTTGGAAAGGTCGCGTTGGGTTGGCATTCATCGCGCAGCCGCTCATAGCTCACGATCAGCTCGTTCGACCAGCGGCCGCCGACGAGGCTATTCCAGATGACTCGCGACGTGTGTGCGGTGGACCGCTCCTGCTCGGCGACAGAGGTGAGGGCGTAGTAGCCATACTGGCGGCCGGCGCTGAAGCCGGTTCCCAGCCCGGAGTCCAAGAAGCCCTGACGATCCCCGTGGGCATAGTGGTGCGACACTTCGAGGTGATTGTTGGTGCCGAGCTGGGCAGTCAGCTTGGCGAATAGATCCTGCGCGGGCACGCGCCCGTCGGCCGGACCCAAGGTGCCGGGATTCAGCCCGTAGGTGTCGGTGAGGATGCGCTGGAATCGCGCCGCGCTGGCGTAGCGGATACCAATCCGCGCGAGGTCGGCTCCCGCGGCCGTGTCGCTGACCAAGGGGCCGGGGTCCGGCACGACCCGGGACTGGACATCGGCGCTCAGGAAATACTGGAGCCGGTCGCGCAGGATCGGTCCGCCGAGGCTGCCTCCGGACTGCCAGGTCGTGAAGTCGGCAGGCGCCCTGCCGGCCGAGCTCTCGCCGACGAGGTGTTGGTTCTCCAGGAAAGCGAACGCCGACCCGTGGACCGCGTTCGTGCCGGACCGCGTGACCGCATTGAGCAATCCCCCCGCGAAGCCTCCTTCCCGCACGTCGAACGGCGCGACCAACACCTGGAACTCTCGCACCGCCTCCGGGGAGATCGTGCGGGGCTCGACTTGAGGCAGAGCCACGGTCCGAACGGCTCCTCCCGGCGCCCGATCGAAATACTCGTCCGTGTTCTCGCCGCCGTCGATCTGGATACTGTTGAAGGATGGATTCTGGCCGCCGATAGAAACGCCTCCCCCAGTCTGTGGGGCCACCTGGGGACTGAGCACCGCTAGGTCCACGAAGTCGCGGGAGATGTTCGGAAGGCGCGCGAGAGCCGAGTCGGAAACGGTCACGACCGGCCCGGTCCGGCTGCGATCGGCGAGCGTGCCCCCGGTCGCAGCCACGAGGAGCGCCGGGAGTTCGATGGGGGCTGGCGCAAGCTCGAAGTCCAGAGTGACCCGCTGGCCAAGCTCCAGCATGATGCCGCTCCGGTGCGCCGGCTGAAAGCCTACGGCCCGGATCTCGAGAAGATATGGCCCTCCTACAGCGATCGTCGGGAGGACGTACCGACCGCCTGTGCGGGTCTCGACCTGCCACCGTTGGCCCGTGGAGGTGCTAGTCACGCTAACGGTCGCCGCCGCGATGGGCAGGCCGTCCCGGCTGGTCACCGCGCCCTGGATCGCGGCGGTGGTCACCCCCTGCGCTGCGAGCGGCGCGGCTATCACGAGTGCGATGGCGAGTGGGCTGAGCGTCGGGCCTCTAACCCTTTGGCCGTAGCAGCTGTTCGAAGGGCGGATAGTCGTGGAGCGGCTCGAAGCACGGATCGGCATGAAGAGTGGCGATCGGTTGCTCCCAGAATTCGCCGATGAGCCACAATCCCTCCTGGTGTGCCTGGGCGATCAAGCGCACAGCTCTCGGTCGGTCACCCAGTTGCGCGGCGATGCAGGCGTGCCAGTAGGCGGGGAACCCCTGCAAGAAAGGGCGCGAGCGTGCAGCGAGGATGCTGTCAGCCTGCGCCGCCTCCTGCCGATCGCCGCGTTGCGCGGCGAGGGCGCCCCGAACTCCCTGATAAGTCAAGCTGTCCGGGTGTTCGCGCGCGAGCTCCTCAGCAAGCACCCGCGCCGGCTCCCAGCGTCGATCCGCGTACAACGTCTGGAGGCGCAGGCGTCGGGCGGGTTCGGTACCTTGCTCCTGCACGGGGCGCCCCTCGAGCCAGGCGAGGGCCCGATCGAGGACCGAGTCGCTCGCGGCACCATACCCGTGTGCCCGCAGCTCCAGGGCTGTTTCCCGGATGACCGCCACCGGGGTCCGCCAGGGATGCGGCCTCTGCGACGGGAGTTCATCGAGGAGTTCGTTGACCTCCCGGACGCGCCCGAGCGCGGCCAGGGCCAGCGCTTCCTGCCTGAGCGAACCGAGGTTGCTCGGGTTCAGCCGCCGCTGGAGTCGGGCGGCCTCGAGTTCCTGCTCATGTTGTCCCAGCGAATGGTACGCCGCAGTCAGCCAATAGAAATAGTACGGCCAGTCCCGCAGCGCGCCGCGGTCGGGATGCAAACGCCGGAGAATTGTTATCGCTTCGCGTGGGCGGTCGATGAGCACCGCGTCCCGCCCGAGGTATGCGGCCATGAGCTCTGATCCAGGCAAAGCCTCTACTAACAACCGGGCGTTCTGGTAGACCGCAGGCAGATCCCCGTGGCACTGCGCGACCCATCTGTCCAACAGGAGCCGGTCCACGCGCGCTAGGTGCTCGGGAACCGTCTCAAGCTTCTTACGGAGCCCCTCGGTTTTCTCGCACTCGAACCGCCACCAATGGGCGAATGCCGCCCACACGAGGGGTAGTGTGTACGTCGAATCGAGGGCGGCCGCTCGGTACAACAAGCGCACAGCCTCAGCGGTATTCAGCCGGTTCATCGCATCGACCCCTGAAGCAAACTCCCGATAGGCGGCGTAGCTCGGAGGCTGACTCGAGCGTCCTTGCCAGTCTCTCAGTCTGGGGTCGAGCACCACGGCGAGGCTCGCGATGATGCGCTGGCGTAACGCGCCGATGGCTGGCCGCGGATCGTCGGACGTGCCAAGCACGGGGCCCAGACTGCGAACCAGCTCGCGCCGGCGTTCGTCGGTGATTTGCGCTGCGAACTCGAGACTGTCACCAGAACGGAAGAACGCGCCCCACACGGCGACCTCGGCGTCAGTGGAGAGCGCGAGGCTGTGGGCGGCCTCGGCTTCGTTGGGCGCTGCCCCACGGCCCGGCGGTGGCTTGGCTCCGGGATCGGCGACTTCCACCAGCCCCGTCTCAGAGAGTCCCCGGGTGATCCAATCGGCCGCCAGCTCACCCAGCCGGTCGAGCGTCGTATCACCGGTCCGGTTCGCGAACGTCGCCACGACGACCCGGCCGGCGCGGAGGTGCGGCCCGCGCGTGCTGCGCACGTACAACGCACTCCCACCGAGCGCGAGTGCCAGGGCGATCGCGACGGTCCACCAGGCCAGCCTTCGCGGGCTGGGCGTTACCGCGCGAGCCCCCGGGGCGGCGAACTCGCCTAGAGCAGTCGTGATCCTCGTTGAACCCGCAGGCGCGATGGAAAGCGGTTCGGCCCGCGTACGGGCCGCCTCTCGTGCCCGCACCGAGCCGATCAACGCTGTGGTTTCCGGGGCCGGCCGAACCTCAAGCTCGTCCCCGACCCGCGCGGCGAATTGCTCGTATGCCTGCACGGCGCCGGCGCGGTCACCCAGACGATCCAGAAGCGCGATCAGCCGCCGCACGACCCCTTCGTCGAGCGGCATGAGCACCGCCGCCTTGCGGGCCCACTTGACGGCTGTCGCCATGTCGCCCGCGGTCTCGCACCGCTCGACGAGAACGTTCGCCGCCCGGGCGGCACCTTGCCGCAAGCGAGTACGCTGCTCCTCGAGCCAGCGCTCGAACTCGTCGGCGCCAGGCAGGAAGAATCCTTCGAGGAAGTCGCCGTGATAGAGCGTAAGCGCTTGCTCGGCGTTTCCGGCGGCCACGGTCTCGTCGAACGCGCGCGCATCGCACCAGAGGGCCGCGGGGTCCAGGCCGACTTCCTCGTCGCCACGGCCCGGCAGCGCGGCAGGGCCGAGCGCCTGCCGCAAACCGTGAAGCGCTTGGCGCAGCGCCGCCCGTGCGTGGTCCTGGTCCAGGTCGGGCCAGAACAGGCCGAGCAACTTGTCACGCCGATGAAAGCGGTGAGGTGTCGCGACGGCAAGGTAGGCAAGGAGGGCGACGCGTTTCGGCTGGGTGAGCACCGCGCGGTGCTCGCGTCCGTCCGGGCCAAGCAGGTCCAGCGCTCCCAGCGTCCGAAACTCGATCACGGACAGGTCGCCAACGCTCGCATAACGCCCCGATCACAGTCCGATGATGCGCGGACCGTACGTTCGCCCGGTCAAACGTACGAACGGGCCCCGGGCTCGGCAAACGGTCGCCACGATCTCGGGAAGCTGCGCGGACGGGCGGCCAATGAGAAAGGCAGAGTGTCATGAGTCGCTCATTCGCGATGTGCGCCAGTCTGCTGGCGCTGGGAACCCTCGTCCAAGCGTGCCGGCCCGACGCAGAATCCATCGGCCTCACCGGGCCACGCCTTGTGGCGGACGCCGCCACCGAGGAGGGGCCGCGTTGGTCGGATTGGACGACGCCCATCAACCTCGGCCCGCTGATCAATGCCGCCGGCTTCGACCAGAGCGGTCCCGCGCTTTCCAGGGACGGGCTCAGCCTGTACTTCGCTTCTAGTCGTCCCGGCGGGCTCGGCCGCAACGATCTTTGGGTCGCCCAGCGGCCAAGCCGCGACGACGCCTGGGGGACGCCGCAGAATCTGGGGCCCAACGTCAACAGTGGCGGGGACGACTTCGCTCCGAATTTCTCAAGAGACGGACACTGGATGTATTTCAGCAGCGACCGTCCAGGTGGCTGCGGAGGACACGACCTCTATGTGTCCTACCGCCAGCACACTCAGGATGACTTTGATTGGCAGCCAGCTGTCAACCTCGGGTGCGTCGTTAATACGCCCTTCAACGACTGGCTCCCCGATCCCTTCGAGGATCCCGAGACGGGTGTCACCACGCTCTACTTCTCAAGTAACCGGCCCGCGGGGATCGGGTTCCTCAACATCTATACGACCACTCTAGGTGAAGACGGCAGCTTTGGACCAGCGGTGCTGGTGCCGGAGCTGAGCAGTGCCGCGCGCGACGCGCGTCCGGTGATCGCGCGTGACGGACTGGAGCTGTTCCTGGCGTCGAATCGCCCGGGCGGCCTGGGCGACTGGGACCTTTGGGTCTCGCGACGCGCGACCACTCAGGACCCGTGGGGAACGCCCGTGAATGTCGGCCCATCGGTCAACACACAGTACTTCGAGGCCGCTCCGGGTTTGTCGGCGGATGGCACGATGCTGTTTTTCCGTTCCACTCGGCCGGGGGGCTTCGGCGTGGGCGATCTGTGGATGAGCACGCGCCGGCACGGCTCAGTCGGCGGGCAGGAGCCGATCGTCCCATGACGCACGGGACTACACGAACGGAAGAGAGGGCGGCCCCCCGAATGACTCGGGGGGTCGCACGCTGTGAGTTCTGCTGTGAGTTTCTCACGACACTCGGTTGATCTTCGGGACTCGTGTTACGACACCGATGCCCAGAACCTCGCGTGATTACTACTTGGTGTCGTAACTCGGTCCCCTAACGAGTTGCATGGGGTTCAGGGGGTCGCGGGTTGAGCTTCGGCGCCTGCGGCGCCTACGCTCCGCTTGCCGGGCTCAGCCCGGCACCGGCGGCTGACGCCGCCGGACGCGTCAAATCCCGCCGTCCCGACTGGTTGAAGATCAAGCCTCACATCGACTTCGGATGTGACCGAGGCCGACGTGACCTGCCCACACTGCGGCGAGACGATGACCATCACGCTCGATCCGGGAGGCGGGCGGGCGCAGGAATACGTCGAGGATTGCCAGGTGTGCTGCCGCCCGTGGCGGGTGCGGCTGTGGTACGACGCCACCGGAGCCGTGGACGTGCAGCTGCTCCCCGTCGAGTAGCTCCTCCCCCGCGGCGGTGACCGACCCCCTGTACGTGCATCAGGTGGTCGAACCGGTCTGCAGCGTACTCAGGACCCCAGCGGCCTCGCGGTGAGGTCATCGAACAGCGTGTACGAGTCCGCCTTGGTCCACACACCGACGCGACCGGAACCACTGAACGTGTGGTCGTGCGCGTCGATCCGCTTCGTGCCGTCCCAGTACACCTCCACATGATCCCCTTGGCGAGCTGGATTCGGCGTCCGTTCTTCACGTAGTAGAAGCGGACGTTGTCCTCAAGCGCGTTGGCGCGCGTCAGATAGTAGTTGTTCTCATCCCCGTACCGGAACACGAGACCGCACGCCCGGTCAACATGCCCCGACACCGGCTTGCACTTCACCGAGACGCTGCCATCCGTGAAGCTCGGCGACAGGGCGGCTGCGACGGGGAACCGGTAATCGGTGCGGTCGCTGTCGACCTGGGCCAGGACGTTCGGCGGGCTCGGCGCGTCTGGAGCTGACTGCACAATCCAACGACCCACGCGGCCGCCGCCGGTCCGGCCGAAGGAGAAGCCGGCCGGCGGCTGACCCGCGGGCAGCGAATCGAAATGCCAAATGACCGCCGGCGCCGTCTGCCCGCTCGGCCGCGCGGGCTCAGTGGCACTCGGGTTTCGAGGAACGCCAAAGACAATGCTCAGCGTGACCACGCCCAATCCAGTCACCGCGAATCGAGGGGTTCGCTCCATGTGCTCCTCCCGCAGTTGCTCATTGGAATCGCTCGGCACCTACACCCGTAGAACAGAATGACCGCTCACGTGGGCGAGTAGCAAGGAGACCCGGTGCGTGCCACAGTCGACCGCGACTGAGCGGGCGCGGGGCCCCCGGTACCAACCGAGCTGCACGACCGATCCATGCGCCTGGCGCCCCATGCGAACCGCGTGCAGGCTTGATGGGTGGCCACCCGGATTCGACACCATCTAAAAGAGCGCATCGCACGACTCGAGCAGCGCTACGGCCGTCCCCTACCTCCGCCCGCAGACCCCTTCGAGCTTGTGCTGCTGGAAAACTGCGCCTAGTTGGTCGACGACAAGCGGCGCGCCACGGTCTTCCGGCGTCTCAAGCGAACGGTGGGCACGAGGCCCGGCGCTATCCTCGGCACGCCGCTGCCGCTACTTGCCGACGTCATTAGAGATGGCGGGATGCTGCCGCTGCGCCGCGCCGAAAAGCTCCATACCGCCGCTGACCTCGCGCTCGAGGTCGGCGTCGCGACCCTGCGGCGGCTCGTCAAGCGGTCGCCCGCGGAGGCGCGGAAGATCCTCAAGCGGTTTCCCGGCATCGGCGACCCAGGCGCCGACAAGATCCTGCTGTTCTGCCGCGGCGGGCAGGGATTGGGGCCGGACTCCAACGCGCTGCGGGTGCTGGTGCGACTCGGGTACGGGCGGGAGAGCTCGGATTACCCGCGAACGTACCGCTCGGCCGTCGAGGCCTCGGCACCTGAACTGCCCACCGATGTCTCCTGGCTCATCCGCGCCCACCAGTTGCTGCGACGCCACGGACAAGAGGTGTGCAAGCGCGCGCGGCCGCTGTGCGATCGGTGCCCGCTCACTTCCGGCTGTCGTTGGTATCTCGCCCGAGCCGCGCAATCGCTGCCGGCCGGC
>WNGM01000675.1_pt1 | contig 27413 bp, 31 predicted proteins | sample 5400571 | NCBI WGS metagenome assembly WNGM01 (sample SAMN13153378, study PRJNA577476) | soil metagenome | isolation source: 100 cm soil or saprolite under Garry oak tree replicate 2 | place: USA:California | collected 2016-06-15 | reverse complement strand
ACAAAGTGTGTGATTACTCAGCAACCTTTCTGAGGAATTCGTCCCGGTCGAATTTCAGGGTATCGAGCACATCAGCAACGGTTTGGGGAGAAACCGGTCTGGTTTCTCCCATCAATTTGAAGAATTTCTTGAACGAAGCCAGATTGTTGAGCGATAATGATTCTTGCCGTGAATTGCATCATCTCTATCTTTGCACTTTTTGGTTGAGTTGGCTCAAACCGAGAAAAGTTCATACAAGGAGTCAGGCTCAATGCCGGATTGGAATTGCCCATGAAGCCAATCGAGCATATGATGACGATGGCGACGTTGGATTTCTCGCTGTGCCTGTCCAATGGTGACAGCGAATACTTTAGCCGATTATTAGGGATAACACCTGTTCTAAAGACAGCATCATATTGGAGTGAATCCATTTTACCGGTTCATCCGCAATAAGATGTCAAATAAGGTGTCAAAGACATGGTTGTAAAGAGTGGAGCAGCCCTAGAAGCCAATTTATCTCATCAAAAAGAGGATACTTATTGTATCACATCTGTTCGTCAAAAGGCGATAGCCATTTCAGCCATAGGGGGCCTGCTACTTTGATGGTTTGATTTTCAGATTATCCGGGTCACTTGTATAGAAGGTCGTGTATCCACAGTTCAGGCAGGCATATGCTCTTAATGTAGAGGTAACGCTTCCCTGATCAATATATCGCCTGATCCAAACATATGGTTCAAGGCCAAAGCTGCAAAGGATACGTTGACCACCGCATTCGAGGCAAGGTTTCGAGGGTTGTTGTTGTATTGGATTCTCCATACTGCTACCTATCTTCCCATGACTTTTTCCAATGATTTCTGTATATATTATACCCCATTTTCCACAAGAAGCGAAAAATGTCAATTCATTGCCAAAAATGGTGAGTTGCAAGACGGGGAGGTTACGACGTTGTATAATGTAACAGAGGAAAACCTGCGCAAGGAGGAGCGCGCAAAACTCATTGCCGCTCCAAGGTACGCAGATGTTAGCGAACGGTGAAAATAGAAATGCACACCAAGGAGGAATAGAATACAATGCACTGTCCAAATTGTCATGCTGAAAACCTGGAGGATGAACTGTATTGTCACCATTGTGGAGAAGACCTGACAGCACCTTCGAGAAACCTGGTGATGATAAACCAGCGTCTCCCGGCTGTTTTACACAATCCACAGCTGCCTCGCGTTGCAGCCGGTGTAGGAGCTGTAGCTGTGGGCGTCGGCCTTGAGTTGTTGCGTCGTAGTCTCCTGGCCCGCTTGACGCAGTCACCTCGACTACCTCAGTCTGTCACTAACACTCTACCCACCCTGAGCAAGTTGCGAGAGGTGCTTTTCCCACAGAACGAGAAAAATTACAAACTGCCAAAGAACTACGAAATCGAAGAAACAGTCGTCTACTTGAAGCGTGTGATACGCCGCAAAAATTAGTGGAGTGTAGAAAAGATTAATATGGCTTTGATATTACGTGAAGAAGATGTGCGCCGCCTCTTGACCATGCCTGATACCTTGGCAGTATTGGAGCAGGCATTTGGCGCGATGGCTGATGGATGTGTGGTTAATCTACCACGTAATCGTATTATGCTGGCAAACGGTGTGTTGAACATCCATGCAGCTGCTGCTCCAACGCTTGGTGTGCTTGGCTATAAAACATATACAGCCTTCCGGGAAGGTGTGCGTTTTGTCGTGATGCTCTTTAGTGCACAAGATGGGCAGCTCCTGGCTATTATTGAAGCTGATTGGTTAGGAAGGGTGCGTACCGGAGGGACAAGTGGGCTGGCTACCAAATACCTGGCACGTCCTGACGCAACAACCGTTGGCCTCATCGGCGCTGGCAATCAGGCTGTTACTCAGCTCATGGGCGTATGTGCTGTACGGAATATAACTGTCGTCTACGTCTACAGTCGCAATCCGCAGGCCTGTAAAATCTTCTGTGATGAGATGACGAGGGTACTCGGCATTCAAGTGATGCCTGTTGCCAATGCTCGCCAGGCGGTTGAAGCGGCGGATATTTTGATTACCGCGACCTCTTCATCTGAACCTGTTTTATATGGAGAGTGGTTGAAACAAGGGTGCCATATCAATGCCATTGGCTCAAACTGGGCCAACAAACGTGAAATTGATTTATCGACCCTGCAGCGCAGCTATCTCATCGTCACCGATTCACGAGACCAGGCACGTGAAGAAGCTGGCGACCTGATCATACCTGCCAATGAAGGTCTCTTCGACTGGAATAGAGTCTACGAGCTGTCTGAAGTTGTTGGCGCTCATGGTCCACAACGTGATTCATTAGAGAATATTACGTTATATAAGGGACTGGGGATCGCACTGGAAGATATCACTACAGCAGCCCATATCTATAAACTGGCACGCGAGCATGGCCTGGGCCAGGAACTGCACATCCTCCCTTAATTTGAGGCATATTATGAAAATAGCTGTTCAGAGAGGTAGAAACACTCAACAGTCGAGAAGGCCTTTACATGCTCGTGTTTCTCTGCTTGCACTTGTAGCCATTCTCCTTGTGGGTCTTTCTGCTTGTACTTCTAGTTCAGGTATTTTCGCAGGTGGCAGCTGGCAATTGAGCACTTTAACACATCAACATATCCGTACGCTTGCAGTTGACACAAATAATCCGCAGGCAATTTATGCCGGTGACGCGCAAGGAAAAATCTTTGCCAGTGCCGACGGCGGGCTGCATTGGACTGAGCGTAGCGCTGGTCTTCCTTTGCCGTCCTCCATCAATGCACTCTCGTTTGATGCCACGGGAAAAAAACTGTATGCTGCCAGCGCCAATGGTCTTTTTATGAGTACGGATGCGGCACAACATTGGAGTGCTGTAGGTAAGAATCAAGCACAGCTTCCTCTTGATAACTACACTGCATTAGCCTTCGACTTGAATGCGCCGCACACTATCTATCTTGGAACGGCACATCACGCTGTTCTGGTGAGTACGAATGATGGCAATACCTGGACTACAATCAGTAGTGGATTTCCTGGCGGCGCTGCAATCAATGGTTTGACCTTCGATACCGATAATCATCAACTATGGGCTGCGACAACACAGGGCATTTACCGCTTCAATACCAGGGCAACAACATGGCAGGCTTTAAATAGGGGTCTGTCGTCGCATATTGTGATTTACACTGTGCAGCCGGCATCGGTGAGTGGAGGTATTCAAGGTCTGATCTTCGCTGGTACCAGCCAGGGCTTCTTCCGTTCTCAAGATGCTGGCGCGCACTGGATGCAAAGCCAGGAATCGCTTTCCAGGATCACTGTGCAGGTAATCTATGTTGATTTTCGCAAACCAACCACATTGTATATTGGGACCAGTATAGGAGGCTTGCGTAGTGATGATAGTGGACAGAGTTGGGGTGGTATTGCTCCCGGCCTACCTCGCAATCAGCCTGTATATTCCCTGGCGTTGGGAGCGACTGATTATGCTCAACTCTTTGCCGCTAGCAATGATGTCTACCTTTTCCCAGGCACCAGTGGCGCCGGCTTTAATATTTCGAAAGTATTTCCACTCCTGCTTCTTGGGTTCTTTTTCTATATCCTCTATCGCTTGACCCGGCGCAACCGCACTAGCAGGCAAGCATTACTCAAACCAGAGCGTATTATCGAGCAACCCTCACCTGAGCAGGAGAACACGGTTGACCAATCTGAACCATCCCATCCGAGCTAGCGAGATAGGCGCATATTATACCAATCGTGCAAGATTTGTTTGTCCATGGGAAAGGCGAGGTCTGGCATCTCTTCGCGGGTAAAGAAAGCAAGTTCGCTCACTTCATCGGGTTGACCGGCCATCTTGTTGATATCGTCATTGACTACGCTCGCCCGGTAGCCTATCACCACGTGTGGATTGCCATTTTGACTATAGATGCCAAGCAAATTGTCCAGTTGCACATTCAGATTTGTTTCCTCTTTGACCTCGCGAATGGCCGCCTCCTCGACTTTTTCTCCCCGATCCACATACCCGCTCACAAAGCTCCACAGGCCCTTGCCTGGATCAATGTTGCGCCGCCCAAGTAATAGTTTGCCTTTGTACTCTACCACTACCACTATCACCAGTTTGGGGTCGAGAAAATTGATAAAGCCGCACGCAGGGCAGGTGGAGCGTAGAGAATGATAGATGGGCTTTTCAACCAGGGTTGTAGCACATAACGGGCAATATTTGAATGATGTAGACGACATGGCTAAACTTCTCCTCTCCTTACCTCATCAACCACTGCATCACGTGGCGGACATTGGCATCGTGTACCGAGCCGTAAAATGTACGATCAACCTCCCCAGTTGATCCGGCTATGGCCTCGTCGAGTCGATAATGAATCAGCCCGGCGGCATGTTCCAGTTCTTGAGGCGTTGGTCGACGTTTCAGCAGCAGGTCGTGACAGCGTTGCTCAATTTCACGCAAATATGCCAGGTTGGCTTTGACTATTTCTGGGCTTGTCGTCTTGCCATGTGAACAGAGTAGCCGTTCTGAATGCAAGGTCAAAAAATGTTCCAATGTAGCAAACATAGATGGAACCGCTGCGGCATCTTCTATGCAAGGGAGAGGTCTCTCTACTGCATCAAAAGCGAGCAATAAGCTCAATTGGGGAATCCAGGCGGCAATATGATCGAGATGATGTCCAGGAGCCGGAAAAAGTTCAATCGTCAAATTACTCTCATGAATCGTGAGCCTGTGGTTAAATGTAAGCGTCGCTGGCATAAGCTTCACGTTGCGAAAGATGGGGTAGCGCTGCTGGTAGTCTACCAGTTCTGCACGCGCCTCTTCTGACTGCATGCGTATCCTGCCATATTCATGAGAGATAATAGGCGCTGCATGCTTCCTGGTAAAGTAGGCATTTCCCCAGGCATGGTCCCAGTCGGCATGACTATTGACGACTAATACCTGTCGCCCCGCCAGTTGATCTTGCACCATCTGCATCATTGCGTCGGCGTCTTCGGGACACAGCAAGGTGTCAAATACTACCAGGTAATTATCGGTTATCACAATATAGGCATCCACCTCCATCCCTTCAAACTCTCCTGCAGCGCTGAATTTACGTCGAAAGACACGGATACGTGGATCGCTGCTCATCTCTGGAACGAAAAAAACTCCTTCGGATGCCGGCATTTAGAGCCTCTCTTTCACAAAAGGTGACTATTTGATTTTCCTTATCTTATCTGATCTGCGGAATTCGTCGTGATAGCAAGAAGATCAATGATGTGCGCCAAGATACGCCACAATAAAGTAGAGTGCACACAACGAGAGACAGACTAAGAGAATTGCGCCATAGCAGGTCAGCGCCCATGCGCGACGATTGTTCAGTGCCTGCCGCAGTTGTTCTCCCATGTCCAGAGGATCGAGTTGTAAATCGGGGCAAAGTTCGATAATATGTGGGAGCATAGCTCGAAAATCGCGTGCATTACTCATACCCTCCGCCAGTATGATGGTGGTGTCGTCATACAGATCAGCCATCAACACTAACTTGGAGGGGGTAGGATCGCCCGGCACCAGGATGAGCCGTTTAATGACGTCTAGTTGTACTCGTGTCTCTTGATCTTCGTCCTGGTCTGTGACAACCAGTTCATCAGTGTACAGTTGGATTTCTTTCCCCATGCCAAAGCGAACTACGCTGATGGGATATTTTTTGACAATATCATTATTACTCATGTGCAAACCCAATAATTTTTCATGCTTCCTTATTTCACCATTAAGATTGTACAGCATCCAGGTTCAAGCGTCGAGATGATAGTCTCCATCTACGATGAGATAAACAGGCTGCAAGCTTGACAGTTGATAGATTTAACTATTACAATTTGTTGGTAACCGTTGCTCAGGCAAACAAAGGAAATGCTATATTTATGGCTCAAATAGGTTTGCTAGAAGATAATGCTCGTATCGCAAAGCTGTGTGCTACCCTGTTGGAATATGCAGGTCACCAGGTCACAGTGTTTGATACATCTCAGAAATGTCTCCATGCCTTGTTGTCGAGTGGAAGAACTCTTGACGGTTTCCCAGCTTTATATGCGCCAACGAAATTGTCCACTTTGCCCGTAGAAGTACTTATCCTGGACCTTGCTCTCCCTGATATCAGCGGTATAGAAGTACTGCGTTCCCTCACATCTCATCCTCGTACGCAGACCCTGCCGATCATTGTGTGCACTGCTGCTACTAACACTGAAGTGGCACGGGCTTTACAGGTTGCTCCTCATGCTGGCTTTGTGGAGAAACCTTTTAAGCTGCAAACGCTCGTTTCCGCCATTTCTACCGCCCTGGACCTGGCAGTGAAGTGAAGCCATAGGACTTACCAGCTTACAGATACCCTTGCTCCAACAACCTCTCTGCAGTCCGTGCGAAGCCTTCTGCTGAGGGAATCGTGACATCAAGCGTATCAGCGAGGCGGTCAATGATGTTAAAGAGGGCGCAGACAACGAGAGCATCCTCGATGGCCTGCTCACTCACGCCTGCTGCGCGTAGGGGAGCGACGTCTTCAGGTCCAATCTCTGCAGGGGCCAGCGTGACCTTTTCCAGGAAGCCCAGGGTCACGCGTACCTTTCCGTCAATCGGGGCGGTCCGCCAATCATCCAGGACGGCCTGGACGAGACCATCGGTGAGCACCTTCGACGCAACTGCGCCGTGGGCTCCCGTTCAATAGGTACACTGGTTCTTGCGCGAGGCGAAGGCAGCGAACAACTCCCGCTCGCCGATGCTCCAGTCCGAAGGTCCACGAAGTGCCTCCTGAAGATATGCCGAAAACGGATGACCGAACAGTTCAGGGCGATAGGACAAGATTCGCCGAATGTCGGAGACGGGTTCGTCTCGCCTCACCTGCTCAATCTTCTGAAGCCGCATCCTGGCCTCCTTTCAGTGCGGCCAGACCGCACTCTAGCCGTGCCATTCCAGCACCGAGCGCTGCACTTAGCGTAAGCTCGAAGATCTCATCCTCGCTGTAGCCCACCCTTCGGAGAGCCTCGATATCATTATCGGTGGTCCTGTAGGCATGTAAGGCCACTTTTTTGAGATAGGGAACCAGTTCCTGGGGCACGTGACCGGCATGCTGAGAGGGACGACCGCTCAACTGAGCCGATCGCGCTTCGACCGCAAGCCGTAGCCCGGGATCAGTCTCACCGGGGCTGTTCAGCACTGCATCGATTAGTGCCTGGGTGTGTGTCGCGTAACGATTGTTCATGATAAGCGGGTTTTCCTCCTTCTCCCCCTGATCAGAGGTCTTGATGACGAGGCGTCTCAACGTCTCTGTGTTCTCTTCTTCCTGTTAGCAATACAAGCGAAAGATGATCCAGACACAATGATACCAAATTTCCAGGGGTCTATATTCCTGCCCTTGACTTGCGTGCTATACTGGCTGTACGGGCCTGTAGCTCAGGGGTTAGAGCGGGCGGCTCATAACCGCTAGGTCCCTGGTTCAAATCCAGGCAGGCCCACTTATATCTCATAATCTGCTCGTAATAATGCACTCCGAAGACCATCAGATCAGTCCAGTGTAGACAATTCAGTTTACCAAAAATACAAGAAGCATGCTTGCTGTTGATGGGCTCCTAAAGCCCGACCTCGAAACAAACAGCTCCCTATGGATCATTCTGTTATGAGCCGACTGCTCTGACCGCTGAGCTATGGGCCCTTGCGGAAGGTATTATATCATACCTCCTGCGACCTGGGAAGGGGTAGGTTTCTTCGCTTTAGTGTGCTATAATAACAAGAGTTAATGTGTAGGTAGGGTCTTGTTCCACTTTTTTCGATGATGGAACAGCGATAAAATTGAGAAAGCACACAGGCAGTTTGGAAACAATCATTACCTAGAAAGTCAGCCGGCCCGGTATTATGTTTCGCTGCCGTATGGAGAGTGGTAGAAGAATAAAACCTTCCATAGCATATATCTCGGTTCAGCCGGAGAGATATATACAGGCGCTTTTTGTGATAAATTTATCCACGGAATTGAGACCCGCTCCTTTAGGGCCGCGCCACTCGTCAAGTTTGGCGCGGTCAACAATTTGTCCCATTGAGGGAGGCATTCAAAGGTGAATGAAATAACGATTCGTATTGGCGGTGAGTCGGGCGAGGGAACCATTTCAGGTGGTGACCTTATCGCTCTGGGTGCTGCCCGCTGGGGGTATCATGTCTATACCTTCCGTACCTTCCCAGCAGAAATTCTGGGTGGACCTTGTATGTTCCAGGTACGTATTGGCAATCAGCCGATCAAGTCCATGGGCGACTCTGCTGATGTGCTGGTTTGCTTGAACAAAGAGGCCTATGATCGCAACATCGTCGACCTCCGTCATGGCGGTGTGCTGGTTTATGATCCCAGTGACTTTACTCCTGACGCCGGCGATTTTATCGCCTACGCGGTTCCATTCAATGAAATAGCTCGCAAAGAAGTCCAACTCTTCCAAACCAAAAATATGGTCATGTTGGGAGCTATTTGTGGCTTATTTGGTCCGCCGTTAGAGGCTATTGTCCAGGTAGTGGAATCCAAGCTCTCCAAGTCACGTAAAGCTAATCCTATCTTGATGGAAAAGAATATGCTGGCTTTGGAGGTTGCCAGGAAATATGTCACCGAGCAATTATCCAAGCGTGATCCTTATCATTTAGATCCCGCTGAGAAGGCTAACCGCGTTGTGCTCAATGGCAACCAGGCCCTTGTAGCCGGCGCCCTGGCCGCACAGTGCCGCTACTTTGCGGGCTATCCCATCACGCCAGCAAGCGACATTATGGAGGGATTGGCAAAAGAGCTGCCGCAGGTCGGCGGTACCTTCTTGCAGGCGGAAGACGAGATAGCCGCACTGGCTTCAGTCCTGGGAGCCTCATTCGGTGGTTTACGTGCTATGACGGCCACCTCTGGCCCTGGTTTCTCGCTCATGACGGAATTGATCGGCTATGCCTCGATGGCAGAGATACCTGCTGTGATTGTGGATGCGCAACGCGCCGGCCCTAGCACAGGTATGCCAACGAAGATGGAGCAGGCTGACCTGAGCTTTGCTCTCAATGCTGGCCACGGGGATACGCCACGCATGGTAGTTGCACCTGCCGACGTGGCCGATTGCTACAGCTTGATTATCATGGCCTTTAATATGGCCGAACGCTATCAGATGCCAGTGATCTTCCTTACCGACCAGTCCTTGAGTGCACGCGTCGAGAGCGTTGATCGCAGTGCTTTCCAGCCTATGGAGATCCAGGAACGCATCCTCTTTGGCGCAAACGGAGCCTCTACCAACGGCAGCAGCAACGGCCATAGCGAAACGACCCATGAAGCGGCTCATAGTTATGCACGCTACGCCTATACTGCCAGCGGTATCTCTCCCATCACTGCCCCTGGACCCGGTGCCGTGACCTACGTAGCCACTGGCCTGGAACATGACGAACATGGTCACCCGGACTATGAGCCGGAAGACCATACAGCAATGATGGAGAAGCGCTTCCGTAAACTCGATACTGCCGCTGAGGAACTGCCTCAACCTCAACGCTATGGTGATGAGGATGCCCTCATTGGCATCATTGGCTGGGGTTCAACAGAAGGTTCAATCCAGGAGGCGGTTGACCGTGCACGGGCAAAAGGGTACAAGGTCGCATCCCTGCATCCAAAGATACTTTCACCTTTACCTGATCGCACCATTCGAGATTTCATTCGTTCGGTCAAGACGGTGATTGTGCCTGAGTGCAACTACTCCGGTCAACTGGCAAATCTATTGGGCGCGAAATATGGTCTACAAGCCATCCGTGTGAACAAGTTCGGCGGTATTCCGTTCACTGCTGGCGAAATCCTGCGGGCAATCGAGGAGGTTAGTTAATCTTGTTACAGACACCTGTAAATTTGACGTTAAAAGATTATAAAAGTGATGTGAAGCCAACGTGGTGCCCCGGGTGTGGGGATTTTGGCGTACTCAACGCCACCTATCGTGGCCTGGCCGGTCTGAAAATGTCACCCGAGCAAACCGTGGTGGTATCTGGTATCGGCTGCTCTAGCCGTTTCCCACACTTCATGAAGACCTTTGGTTTTCATAGCGTTCACGGGCGTGCTTTGCCCGTGGCCCAGGGTCTGAAGATGGCTCGCCCTGACCTGGCTGTTGTCGCCGTTGGTGGTGACGGTGATTTCTTCAGCATTGGCGCAGGTCATCTTGTACACGCGGCCCTGCGCAATATTGATATTACTGTTGTTGTCATGGACAACGAGACCTACGGTCTAACTAAAGGCCAGACGTCGCCGACATCGCCACACGGCCATGTAACAAAATCAACCCCTTATGGGTTGCTGGCTTCGCAATTCAATCCGATTGCTACAGCGCTCACACTCAATGTCAGTTTTGTAGCACGCGGCTACTCAGCCAAACCAAAGGAATTAGCAACGCTCATTGAAAAGGGCATGCTGCACCGCGGCTTCTCGTTCATTCACGCGCTCAGTCCCTGTCCAACGTTCTACAACACGTTTGATGCTTGGGATGCCTCGGTAACCCCGCTGCCTGCGGATCATGATCCTCAAGACCGCATTAAAGCGTTGACGCTGGCAATGGATACTGAGAGGCAATACATGGGTATCTTCTACGAGGAAGAGCGGCCCACCATGGATCAAGCGGCTCAGCAGCTGGCGCAGCAGGGAAAAGAGTTTGATATCGACAAGTATATGTCACGCTATGCCTAGCATAGGGATGAGATAATATATCAGGAATCAAAAAAGCGAACAAGAGCGAGTATGCGGCTCGCTCTTGTTCGCTTTTTTGATTCAGTACACAATATGCTAGAGGGGATGCATATTCGAGTCGACTGTTGCTACATGCCGCGCAGCGTTAGCGATAACGGCCAGAGAGAATTGCTCCCCACAGGGACGGCAAAAGAGACCACCTTCATTGTGACTTATTCCACCGATAGCCGTTAGTTGCTGCTCGGCGGGGTTTCCACACCACTCACAGCGGCTACCTCGTGGAGCAGAGTCAACGGAGATTGGCCGAAGAAATTCATTGGTTGACATAAGAGCCCTCCTAGTTCGTGCTGGTAAAGTTGACCATTTCCTCACAAACAAGACTAAAGGCAGCACAACACAGCGGGGGAACGCGTATCTGGTGCTCAGTAACGTTAGAGAGTCCACGGCGATACGGCACTATCTACAACTAAAACACGCATCATCGCCCAGGAGCCTCTCTGCTCCGGTTAGTGGCAACATGAGGAAAAACTATCGTTTGTTGCCAGTGTAGATACACTATAGCATATTTTCGAGCAAAGTGCTAGGGTGCTGGCGGAATTGGCGGGATGTCCGAAGATTGTGGTTCCTCTTCCAGCGAAGGAAATCTTGAAGAAAGGCGATCCCCCAGAATCCAACCAATTATACCCAGGCCAACAGTCAGACCAAGCCAGGTCAGCAAGACGGTATTCAGGGCAACGTTATAAACGGCGGCAAGGATGCCAGCAAGCACGATACCAAGCGTCAAGCCTATCGTTGTTCCTATAAAGCATCCTGGGTGCGCAAGGTTGCGTCCACGTAATTTATTCATCATGAAGTCTTAACTACCCTGGTCACAGTATTCTTCTCTTCAAACCAGATCATAACGTCACAATGCCAGGGCGTCAAGAGAATTCTACAAAGACAAGGAAATTTGTCATGGACTGTAGCCAAGAGAGCTGTAGACGTGCTACATTAATAGTGAGACGCCGCAAGTTCAAGATTGGAACCCGAACGGATGTGCTGGCAAAGGTAAAGGAAGCAGTGCACGGTGTCGAAAAGTCGAGTGAGGTTGCAACTAGTAAATGCGGGAATTAATGACACTGATCGTCATGCGTGGATATCCTGGCACCGGCAAAAGTACCATAGCTCGCGCTATCTCCGCCGCGCTACACGCACCACTGATTGATAGAGACATCCTACGCCAAAAGGCTGTAGATATTTTCGGAAACCTGCCGCACGTTGGGCGTTTTTCATACGAACTCATGTTTGCTCTCACAGAAGAACAACTTAGCCTTGGGCTAAGTGTAGTCGTGGATACACCACTGACCTATCGCACTACGTACGAACAAGCTAAAGAGTTAGCACAAACCTTCCACGCTCCAATGCTGGTGGTACATTGCCAGTGTTCGCCTGAGGTGCAGAAACGCCGTTTGGAGGGACGTGTGGGAAAGGTTTCAGAGTTCCAGATCACCTCCTGGGAAGAATGGATGCAGTGGAAACCACGCTTTGAGGATTTTGATGATGAAGGATGCATTATTGATACCTCTAATCCACTTGATGATTCCTTAGCAAAAGTGATGCGTACCATCCATGAACTCCACTCCCAGCACAGTCAGCGCTAGCCAGGGCATCCGACAAGTTATTGCGCCCTCTGTATAATGAGAGTGTTAGTGGCTCAACTACAAACGTTGAGAGAACTAACGCGATATTTTGAGATGAGGGTGATCGTAGAGTAGATCACTTCTTCGAATGAAAGGATAAACTTGTCATGGCAAAAGCTATAAAAGATGCGGTTGCAGAGAAAATTGAACTTCTAGACCAGTTGGATGAGACCACCAGGCATAGAGGTTTTTATTTCTTCTGGATCGGTTCGGCAGTGCTGGCTTTAGCAACTACAACAGGTGGGATCTTCCTGGTACGCCGCCTGCTTAAACCTACGGAAAAGTAGTACTGATTAAATACAAATGAGAGCAAGGCATCGGAGTGGTGATGACCACTCCGATGCCTTGCTCTCATTTGTATTTAACCAATCTTGATGATGGCCTAAAAATCCTCCTTAATAATTAAGTTCTGATTCAGTTTCATTTCAGTTCCCTGCGTTATAACAGACTCAGAATATGATATGATTTGCACAGCCATTACTTGACGCAGCAAGCATTTATCAAGAAACATGAACGCACATATTCTCATCGTTGACGATGATAGCCGTGTTATCAGTGCATTACGTCGCACTTTTGCGTATGAGGGCTACCAGGTCTCGACAGCTCTGAATGGTGAGGGAGCATTAGCTATTGCTCGCACGAAGTCGCCGGACCTGGTAATCCTCGACCTCATGCTGCCTGGCATCGATGGGTTAGAAGTGTGTCGCCGGCTGCGAGCTGCGGATGATGGCATAGCCGTGCTCATGCTCACTGCCCGTGATGCAGTGGCGGATCGCGTGGCGGGCCTGGAGATCGGGGCAGACGACTATCTGGTCAAGCCATTTGCGCTTGAGGAGTTGCTGGCGCGAGTGAAGGCGCTACTACGCAGGCGTAACCCACCGGACGTCACGCGAGAAGTTTTGTGTTTCGCGGACCTCGAATTAGATACCGCTACACGGCAAGCAAAACGAGGGCATCGAATTATTGAGCTAAGCACGACTGAGTATGAACTTCTGGCCCTATTTCTGCGCAACCCCCGCGTCGTTTTAACTCGTAATGTCTTAATGGATCGTATCTGGGGCAGAGACTTTGAGGGTGGACCCAACGTCCTTGAGGTCTATATCGGTCACCTGCGCAATAAATTAGAGCAGCATAGCGAGAATCGTTTGATACAAACGGTGCGAGGGGCGGGATATGTTTTGCGTACTACTGAATAGAGGGGGAGAGGAGAAGTAGCCATGTATATTCCCCTTCAATTGCGCCTGACACTTTTCTATACCCTTGTACTGGGACTGGCTCTCTGGTTTTTTGGACATACCGTCTATGCTCAGGCGGAACAACGGGCTTATAATGACCTGGATAGTACTTTGAGTACGCGAGCGGCCAGTGTGAGTCTGGGCAAAAATCTTACGTGTTCTAACCCTGCTTCAAACCCCTGTACTCTTCCCAGTGTCGATGCTTTGGGAGCAGGAGGAGTGGCTATCGAGGTGCTGGATAAAAACATGCACTTGCTTGCAACAACGACAGGTGCAGAAGACCCTGGGAACCTGAGTCAACCAACTGTAGGAGGACTTGGCACCAGCCCCATTCCCTGGGATGAACGCGCAGCCCGCCGGGTCTTACAGCATCCTGTCTCCGCAGATGGAAACGCAGGTAGCATGTACAGCACTATTATGTACGCGGGTGAGCATGTACGTGTGTACACGCTGGCTAATAATGATTCTGGAAGTCTACATATTATCCAAACAGCGCGCTCAGAGCAGGCTCTCGAGCAATCTCTCAGTGATTTACAGTCCTTGTTATTACGTGGGGGTGCCTTAGTACTGGTATTTGCCATAGTTGGAGGTTGGTTTATTACGTGGGGAGTTCTGTCCGCCGTGCGCCGCATGACTAAAACGGCCCAAAATATCAGCATCTCGCGCAATTTTAGCCAGCGAGTGCCGAGCAAAACATGGCCAGGACGGGATGAACTTGCCACTCTTGCAGACACTTTCAACGAGATGCTTGCAAATTTGGAGGAGTTATACCAACAGCAACAACGCTTTGTTGCCGATGCTTCTCATGAGCTGCGCGCTCCCATCACATCTATTCGTTGCAATCTTGACCTGCTGGCCAAAGCACCCGACCTCCCTGCTGAAGACGCACAGGCGGCATTGGCCGACGCGCGAGCTGAAGCAGACCGCATGGGAAGACTGGTAAGCGATCTCCTGACCCTGGCTCGTTCTGATTCCATTGCCCAATCGGGGCGTATAAGAGTCAATGGCTATAGGAAAGGGGACGGCAAGAAAAAGCCTATCGACCTGGATAGTCTCTTGCTTGAGGCTTTCCGGCAATACCAGCCGGTTGAAGAGAATGGGAACGCTGAGACCAGAAAACAGGGGCCGCGCCTGTTGCTTCAGCATATTGCTCCGGTGAAAGTCTATGCTGATGCCGACCAGTTGAAACAGGTACTGGTTGCTTTGATGGATAACGCGCTGAAATATACGCCCTATGAAGGGACTGTGTCCCTATCACTGACGACAAGCGAAAACTCGGCAGTAGTGAAAGTAAGTGATACGGGTATTGGCATTTCCCCCGAGGATTTGCCACACATCTTCGAGCGCTTTTACCGGGCAGACCAGACCCGCTCCCATGATCGAGGTGGGAGCGGGCTGGGGCTGGCTATTGTTGAGAGCATTGTCCAGGAGCACCAGGGTTCAATCGAGGTAGAGAGTACACCTGGCAAGGGAAGTACCTTTATATTGAAGTTGCCTGCAGCAAAGTAGAAGGTTAAGGTTTCTCAATGCTGGATAGGTACTTTTCTGCCAGAAAATCACAGATCAATGCATGTCCCTCTCCCCCAATAGGGTAATATCCCCCATGTGTCATCTGTATTCGAGATAATTCAGAATGTTTCATCGCATTACAGAAAAGGGGAAAGAAATTTTTATGCAACAGCGATATAGACGCAAAGCTGTCTCTTCATTAGAGCGACGCAAACGTTTTTCACCGCTCATGCTCGTTGGCTTGAGCGTGCCAGTTGTACTGGCGCTTATCGCCTCGGCAGTGTTCATTCTGCCGCGCCTGGCTTCTCACGCGGCGGCGGTCAATGGCGATTGTACTTTGATTGTGCCTTCCAAGCCGCTTTCGGCTCAGGGGCTGGCCACGCCTTATCAACTCGTCGCAACCGATCCAGCGAACGGACCATGCAACGAGTCGAATAAGGCACAGGCAGCCTTTGTTCAAAGCGCGGTGATCGACACGGCAACCGGGCAAATCTCCATTTACAATCCGCTCGTCATTGACCAGGGAACCCGGCCCGCGGCAGCTCCCCTGGTGCCAAAACTCCCAGCCAATGGGGTCGTCGCGCTCTGGTTCGGGTTCAATGGAAACAATCTCACTCTGCAAAATACCAATGGCAGCTTGAAACAGGGTAGATGTATCAATGGGGCCAATGGCTCCATATTTGGGCAGTTTGCTTACTGTAACGCCCCGGCCTTCTTCAGAGCGGCCAACCAGGCTATGCAAGCAGGTTTACTGAACGCTCCACCACTTGGCAAGGCCAAGGATCGAAAACCCTGTCCCTCGGTTCGTGATTTTGGTGTAGTCGACATGGATCAAAGTGATAACGTAGTGACCACCTACCTTGTGACAGCCAATGGGCAGACGGCTCAGATGACCACCGCCAATAAGGCCGCATTGGGAGTTGCGCAGACGCAAGTCAATGGCAGTGATAATCGTCTCCTGGCGGTGGCTATGGATGGTGCATTAGGCTGCACTCCCTGGATGGCCCCTGATCTGGCTGATCCAGGCAAGATGTTGCCCGCGTTGCCGCTCAACGAACTTCAGGCGGCTGCGCTACAGGCCTCTCCTGTCGCACGCGTGCCTGCTGGTGATCCTATGGTACTTACAAACAATCAGCCCGATATCGACAAGCTCAATGCCTATCGCAGTGGTGTAGATCAGTTTCCTGTGCCAACCCTGGCAGCTGCCAGCACGACGGACCTACTGTAAGCACCTTCTCGCTATTGGGCCAAAGCGTATTCTGCTTGATATGCCACTCACACAGGGACAGCCTTCGCCTGATCCCGCCGTCGCCAATACCCTTTTTACCTTTCTCGCGCAACGTTTTGTTGCCAGTTACGGAGCCAATGGACTGAACTGTGCAGGCTTGTTGAATACGCCCGACCCGCTAACAGTAACAACCGATGCTAATGGAGTTGCGATCAGTGCAGCTCCTAATACTGGTAATACTGCCAGGTCGACCACCAGTCCGACAACCACTGTAGATGCAACTCCAACGACTGGAGTAACTGCCACACCGACTGCGCCTGCTGCGACTCCAACAGTAGACCCAACAACAGGTGCAGGTGCGACACCCACGCCAACGACTGGAGCGACTACTACGCCGACTGTACCGGCTACCAGTCCAACTGCTACGCCAACGCTGGGTCCAGGTAACTGATGTAGCTGTACAGCATGAAGAAAGGATACGTAGACGAGAAAGGTCAAGAAGGCAGAACTAGAGCACAACCGCAAGCTATCTCGTCCGTATAGTTTATAGAATGAATGTTTTCAGTACTTGTTTAGCGAAATCAAATGAAAAGAGTGAAAGCCTGCAATGCACCACTTCACCTTTACGAAGGAGCCATAAAGAATGTGGAATAGATATCAACCATATAGAAGGGGGATACGATTTTTCCCTCATATCGTCCCAATAGCGTTTCCGCTGATCTTCCCGTTGGGCTTTTGGTTGGCCGTCTGGCTGTTCCAAATGCTGTTCACTGTGCTCGGAATCCTGATCCTCGTCGCCCTGGCCTTTTTTATCATCCGGGCGATTACACTAGGGACTCCATGGGCAGCGTGGAATTCAATGAGGAACAAGGGCAATCAATGGCAGCAGAGGTTTACCTCTCAGCACCAGCAACCACCCTACTACCAGCCACAACAGCCCTACTACCGACCGTCGTCGCCAGCAGGAGTAGAGCAGCCACCTCAGTCGTATGGACAGGGCTACCACCCTGAGCAGCCCTCCTACTCCCCGGCAGGGCAATCCAATGAATTCGATCAGCCCCAGGCACAGTATCCAGAGCAAATGCCGCCAATGCAGCAGTAAGGGCAGAGAGAAGAGGCGTCAATGCCTGGAGTAGATTTCACTACTCTCGAAACGAGCCGATTGCGGTTGAGGCACTTTACGGATTCTGACCTTCCGGCATTCATGGCCTATCGCAATGACCCCGAAGTCGCCAGATACCAAAGCTGGGAGGGGATAAGTGAACCGGAGGCCCACGCTTTTCTTCAGGAGCAAAAGATGCTCCAACCGGGTGTACCTGGCCAGTGGTTTCAGATTGCCATCGAACTCAAGGAAACAGGTGTGCTGATTGGAGATTGTGCTTTCAAGATCAATGAACATGATGACCGGCAGGCCGAAATTGGATATACCCTCTCGCGTGCCCATCAGGGACAGGGGTTTGCCACTGAGGCGCTCTTGTGCTTCCTCACCTATGCCTTTCTGACGTTTGATCTCCATCGCATCATCGCGATTACCGACTGTGAGAATACCGCCTCTGTGGCCTTGCTGGAGCGCCTTGGGATGCGACGCGAAGGGCATTTTCTCCAGAACGCCTGGTTTAAGGGCAAGTGGGGGGATGAGTATCTGTATGCCATCCTCAAGGAAGAATGGCTCCGTAAGCAGGGCACAAAGGCGAGTTAGCATAGGAAGAAATACTTTATCATGCTGCCGTTGTTACAAGCTCAATCTCAACGGGGTTTAGCATTTTTTCGGGAACCTTTGGCAGTCGGTGAGGTGACTTGCAGTTGCGCATGAATAAACGCCGAAATGGGGCCAAATGCTGCCTGTGCAACTCGCTGAAACTCTTCTTCGAAATCTGTCCTGGTCCAGAAAACCTTTACAAGGAAGTCATAGCCATCTTCAATCGCGGTCTTGATCGGCTCTGCTCCGTTTGGATTCTCCTCCACAGCTTGGAGTCCTTCCCATAAAAAGAACTCAATTAACGGGAACGTGATGGCCAAATTGTGATTCAGGTAGCCAAATTCTATCAGTAAACGTGCGTAGCCATGTTGAAGGCCCTGTTCCGTGGCTGTGCCAGCCGCACCAAAAAAAGTGCCGAGCTTGCTCAACCTACTTGAGATACCGGTTGCAAAGGGGGTGATCAGCGCACCGATAGCAGTAATAATGACCAGTGGGCTTTTTATAAGGTCACTGAATGAGAAGCTGTGGTAGTTTGTCGCTGCAGCTACTACCAGTAGCGCTATGATGACAAAGATCACTGCTATAATACCTATCGAAAGGATCCTCAATACCTTATTATTTTTAATCTCGTCAATTATAGCCTTTTCTAAGTCCTGCATGAATTTATCTAAGATACGTTGAGTTACTTTTTCCATCGTGAAAGATTGCAAACTTTGTTGACAAAGTATCAGCGATTGCCAGACAATTGCTTGTTGGATCAGTTCCGTGCGCAATGATTTTGATAATTGCCACTTCATTGTCTGTGACGGGCTCGATATGCCAGTAGTAGCATCTCTCTGAGTTTGAGTATCAGCTGGAACTGAATCTATGGCTGGTTTGATTGTTTTACCGACTGAAGATGGATCCAACGCTGGTTTGAGTGCTGGTTGGTTTGTTTCATTTGATGAGCATATCCACGTTACTGTTCGTTGCCAGTAGTTAAGACTGTGCTTCACGGCCTGAATACCCTGACTTGGAAGATCGGGATTAAGAGGCGTAAGAGGATCATCCGCACCGGGTGGTTTGATATCTGGATGGACCCTATAGTAAGCCTGATCCAGGGCTGTGCAAAGTGCATTAATCTGGTACTGAATTTGATTGATGTCCCGATCATTGAAAGCTTGCATCCAGGTAGTTTGAGCCTTTCTCGTCAGGTAATCCTTAATTTTGGGATCCTTCTCTTGTTCAGGTTGAAGGGCCTTTTCCAGGGGCGCAGTAGCCATTGAGACATTCCATGATAAGGCAGTCAGGGAACGTCCTGCTTCGTAAGCGGCTAGCTCGATCTCATCGTCTCTCTTCAGTGCATTTGGATCATTACTTTTTGAACCCATGTCAGAGTAGAAACATTCGCGGAGAAAGCTGTCCCATGCTTCTAGTAAACGAACTACCAGGTCGCCGAGCGCTCCGACCGTCGTCTTGATCTTGTCAGGCCCTAGTTCAGGAATCTTTCTGCAATCCGGTTCTTGGCCAGGGATTTGAGTGTCTGCGAGGATTGCTTGTACCAATCTGCGTTGATAACAGCCTGTCATTACAGGCAAAAGGCTTTCCTCCGCCTCGTCTAACAAGAGGGTCAGGCAGTTGAGTGCGCGCCGTGTGACATCGTACAACTTAAAATTATCGAAAAAGTTTTGCTTGATGTTCCCACTAGAGGCGTCGTCCTGGATGCGGCCAATACCAACATTGGCGTAATCGAAATCGGCGATTTTACCATCTGGATCCAAAATGCCTGGATACAAATAGGGATAGGGATAAGAAGACAGGTCCTCTGCGTTCTGCGGAGGTTTTGCAAGGTCATAGATGGTGTTAGTGGTGGTGCTGTTAGGGAAACGATCTATATGCAGCATGACAATTTGCTTAAAGATGGCCCTCAATACGCTTGTAAGCCACGCGTGATCCCGCAGTTCTGCTGAGAGCTTTGGCGCAAGATCTTTCAAAACGATTTTGTTGAGTAGATCGTCTATCGCGTTTGGTTGCTGTTTTAGTGTAGACGAACCATAGAAGACAGGGCTAAAGGTTGAAGTACTGCTATCGAAGGTGACGGCACCTAGTAATGAATCACATACCGCGACCTCTATTCTGGCTTTAAGTTCCACGACGCTCGAGCCGATCAAATACGCGTTATGAATACCCTTAAAGATAGAATCGTTAAGCAATGCTGTGTAGGGCTTATCTGGTGTAGTTGAGGCAGGATTTCCGACAGGTGGATTTTGAACCATTGTAGTATACACTCCTTTTGGGATAAGGCTATGCATCAAGAAATCGGGTCCATCCTATGTTAAGATCAATAGGATTTTACCTCTTAACCGCCTATGATCCAGATGCGCTGAAACTACAGCTTGAGTTCTGTTGCGCAGTTTACAATGAAGCTATATGTCTGTCAATACACTTCTGCTGCGCCACTCCTCATTCTGGACAATGCCGACGACCTCGAATTGATCTACGACTACCTCGTCCCTGGTAATGGCCATATTCTGCTGACGACTCGCTACTCGGCAACCGGCCGCACATTGATGGGATTGAGTTAGTGAAAATGGACCAGGAAGACCTGCCACATGCACTCATCTGGGAGGACCTGATAGAGCTGTGGGATATGAAGTCCCCCGAAGGGGCTCGATTACTGAGCCGCGCAGGAGATCACCTGTACGAGCGCGGACAGTACAAGGAAGCCGAGTCCCTCTGCCGACGTGCATTGCTCATTCGAGAGCAGGTGCTAGGACCAGAGCATCCTGAGGTCGCACAAAGCCTCAACAGCCTGTCAGTACTCTATATGACTCAGCATCTGTATGAGCAGGCAGAACTGCTCATGCAGCAAGCACTGACTATGCGTGAGCAGGAGCTTGGACGTGAACACCCTGATATTGCAAATAGTTTGCAGAACCTGGCCAGACTCTACGTTGCTCAAGACAAGTACACTGAGGCTGAAGCCCTCTACCGGCGAGCCATCACTATCCGAGAACAGCGTTTAGGGCCAACCCATTACGATTTGGCAGTGACGCTCTATGACCTGGCACGGCTCCTGCTAACTCAGCAAGGCTATGAAATGGCAAAGCCATACTTCGAGCGAGCGCTGTCCATTTTCGAGCAGGTACGGGCAGCGGGTCATCCCGACCTGATGCGCTTGACGGAGGAGTATGCTGACCTGATGTTCAAGGTAAAGCGAGAAAAAGAAGTACTTACTGCGCCGTCCTCCCCCCATCAATCGCAACCACCTGTCCCGTAATATAGCTCGCACCCTCAGAAGCCAAAAAGAGGACAGTCGGGGCAATCTCGCCCGATTTGCCGATACGTCCCATCGGTGTTGTTGCATTGTAGATTGCCTCGCCGCGTTCAATGATAGCCTCGGTCATGCGAGTCTTAAACATGCCGGGCGCTATACAATTCACACGGATACCACGGCCGGCCCATTCTACCGCTAATGCACGTGTGAGGTTAATTACCGCAGCTTTACTGGCATTGTAACCCACTGTATTTAACTGTCCCCCTCCAAGACCTGCAATGGAGGCAACATTGACGATCGCACCCTTGTTACGTTCCAACATGTGCCTACCAACAGCTTGTGACATCAAGAAAGTGCCGCTGATATTGGCATCGATAACTTGCCGCCAGCGTTCGAGAGGCATACTTTCGGCAGGCGCGCCCCATGTCAAGCCAGCGTTGTTGACCAACACATCAATCTTGCCACATTTTTCCAGTACCAACTGTACTGTCTGCTCCACTGAAGCAGCATCGGCGACATCACAGGTCAGCGCGTGAACAGAAATAGCGCTATCTTTCAGTGATTTTTCAGCCTCAGTTAGCCACTGTTCGCGCCTGGCAGTAATCACCACTTGCGCGCCTGCATAACCAAAGGCAAGGGCAATTTCCAGGCCCAGACCGCGCGAACCACCTGTGACAACAACAACCTCGCCTTTGAAATCAAAGCTGACCGTACCCATAGATGCCTCCTCTGTATTATTATTTCACCGAGCAGTATTATACATCAGTTTTGTAGTGCCTTGCCTATCTTCTATTTTCCTCTCGGGGGCCCTCTTATTCCCTCAACCGAAGAGTAGTATTTTTGACCCTTTTTTAAGCTCTTCAAATCTTCTTGTGAAACAGATACTTCCTCTTGACCGTGATATAAACAATACCTCTTCCAGGAGACGTGAATGCCATATCTTCAAGAAGAGCAACCCAGCAAAGCTATGCTTATGGTGCAGGATGACGCAGGTATTGGCTCTTTGCTCGTTGAAGCCATCTTGCAAGCAACATCCTTTCAGTTGAAATATTGCTGACGTTGCTTAAGCAGAGCAAAGATGCTATAGTTTTGAAAAAGTATACATTGTAGGAGAGCCGGGGGCGAAAGTACATGGTAACCACATCGAAAAAAATTCAATTGAGCTCCCATACAGTAAAAGCACTCAAACATAACGAACAATTCTCTCATTCACTCATTAAAAACGGTTCAGACATCATTATACTTGTCAATGAAGAGAGCATCGTTACCTTTGTAAGTCCTTCCATCACACCCATTCTGGGATATGCTCCTGAAGAAATCGTGGGCTGTCATGTACTTGTTCTTGTTCATCCTGATGACCTTGACACCGTACAATGGATGTTAGGAGAAATTGGGCAATCACCTGGCAAGAGCCTGAGTGCCGAATATCGTTTATGCTGTAAAGACGGCTCATGGCGATGGTTTGAAGGAAGTGGAACGAATTTGCTCCATGTGCCAGGTATAGAAGCTATTGTTGGTAATTTTCGTGATGTTACCGAGCGCAAGGTGGCGCCGCACTCGCATTGGAGCGAGATGAGTGCATCTGAGCATTTCGTCCAGTTCTATGAGAGCGAGGTCTTTCTCCTTGACTCATTGAGCGGATTTATCGACACAGGTCTCAGTGCGGGTGATGCCTGCATCGTTATAGCCACGAAAGCACACAGAGAGAGACTTGAGGAACGATTGAAGGCAAAAGGACTGGATCTGATCGCCGCTCACTCGCGGGGTGAGTACATCGCGCTGGATGCAGGCGAAACTCTGTCGAAGTTCATGGTTGATGGATTGCCCGAGCCGCAGCGCTTCCTTGAGATCATTGGAAGCATTATCCGGCAAGCAGGAGAGCGCCGTCTCCGCGTTCGTGCCTTCGGGGAGATGGTTGCTCTCCTTTGGGAAGAAGGAAATCAGGCCGGTGCGATCCATTTAGAAGAACTCTGGAACGATCTGGCCAGGACCCATTCCTTCTCGCTTTTCTGTGCTTATCCGATGCACGGTTTTGGCAAGGCAGCTCACGGCACGCCATTTACCGAGATTGGCACACACCATACTCGGGTCATCCCCGCAGAGAGCTACAACGCGCTAGCGACTCCAGATGAGCGCCTGCGCGCCATCACCCTATTGCAGCAGAAGGCAGAATCGCTTCATGCTGAGATAATGGAACGCAAAGAAGCCGAAAAGGCGCTGCGGATTTCCGAAACTCGTTACCGTCGTCTTTTTGAAGCGGCCCGAGACGGCGTACTTATCCTCGACCCCAGGACACGAAAAATTCTTGATGCTAATCCATTTATGGAAGAGTTGCTGGGCTACCCACGCGAGGAGTTAATCGGGAAGGAGTTATTTGAAATCGGGCTTCACAAAGATGAGCAAGCCAATCAGGACGCGTTTCGGAAATTGCAGGAGAACCATTATATCCGCTACGAAGATTGGCCACTCAAAACTAAAACGGGTGAGAGGCGTGAAATTGAAGTGGTGGCCAATCTCTACGAGGAAGAAGATAAGCCGATTATTCAATACAACATCCGAGATATTAGCGCGCGCAAGAAACTTGAACGGCAGAAGGATGAGTTTATATCCATCGCAAGCCATGAACTGAAAACGCCAGTCACCAGTCTCAAAGGCTTCCTCAATCTCTTGCAACGACGCTTGACTTCACATGAAGATGAAAAAGAGCTTCATTACCTTGCCCGTATGAATGCCCAGGTACATAAGTTAACCAAACTCATCAATGATCTGCTCGATATTTCCAAAATGCAGACGGGCCAACTCGTCTATCGAGAAGAACACTTTGATCTGGATGCTCTGGTACAAGAAATCGTGGAAAACATACAGGGAACGACACAGACGCATCATCTGTTGCATGAAGGCCTGACCCAGGCTGAGGCGTTTGGGGACCGGGACCGCATTGGGCAAGTGCTGATTAACCTCCTGAATAACGCGATCAAGTATTCTCCTCAGGCGAGTACAGTGGTGGTGCGTGTCGCAAAAGACCACAATAATGCCCTTGTGAGCGTCCAAGATTTTGGCATTGGGATTGCCAAAGAGCATCTGCAAAAGATTTTTGAGCGGTTCTACCAGGTCACTGACCTTGAAGAAAGAACCTATCCCGGGCTGGGCATTGGCCTCTACATCTCCCTTGAGATTGTCAAGCGACACGGCGGACAGATTTGGGTGGAAAGTAAGAAAGGCGAAGGCACAACGTTTCATTTTACCCTGCCTCTCTTCCAGGAGAGACAAGTTTCTTTGTAGCTTTGTATATACCACAACCATTGACTATGCACAATAACGAATTCGAAAGAACAGCCACAACTGTCACTTCGAAATCCATACAATTTCATATGGACATTGGGAATCGGCATCACCTGGAAGGGCTCCCCTGGAACTTCCCTCTGGAGGAATGGCCAGGCCATGGCGTCGTGCCACTTTCGGTACGCCGGGGTGAATCGCGCCATCCCGTGATCTTTGTGGAGCGTGATGGTAGACGCTACGCCATTAAAGAAACAACGCCCCGTATGGCAGAGCGCGAGATCGCCAATTTACACGAGATTGAACGAAGGGGTCTCCCTGCGCTCAGCCCGGTTGGAAGTGTGATTGTACCAGGACGACCCCTTTTGTTAGACGAACATGGGCCTGGAGGTGTTCCTGAATATGTGAGTGGAGATCGTGGGTATACTGTGACAAGGCTTGCCCCGCGTGTTATCCCACATTCTTTACTTTACAGCATACCTTTTACCAGGAAAAATAAGCATCACCTTTTATCGGCTATAGCCGTCTTGTTGGTCGAGCTGCATGAGCACGGTGTTTACTGGGGCGACCCATCGCTAGCCAATGTATTGATCCGCATCGATGGAAAGCGCATCCTGGCAATTATGGCTGACGCGGAAACCGCGGAACTCTTCCCCGGACCCGTAAGTGACAATCTACGTGAACAGGACTTAGAATTATTTGGCGAGTCGCTTTTGTGGCAAGCGGAAGACATGCGCCAGGCCCGCGGGCTGCCTGAAGAAAAAGAAATTGTAGATGATAAAGATTTTCGCTATTTTAAGCGACGATATCGTTTGTTGCAGCGAGAACATGCACAACTGGCCTCATCTCCTGGCATTACCACGCTTTTCCAGGCAGAGCATATGCTAGAAGCCTTGAACGACCTGGGGTATTCCCTCCTCGATATGAGCGGGCATGCCTTTCAACAAGTCGCCACGGTACTCCCAGGTTGGTATCAACGGCGCATTCATGAACTACTGGGCATCACGATACCACGCCAGTATGCCCGCCGCTTCTATAATACCATTCTCGGCCACCAGGCAATAATGAGTAAAAATGAGGGACGTGATGTGAGTATTGAGGAGGCAGCAAAAGATTGGTATACGCGTTATCATCTCCCGGCTATTCTTTTATTGCGCCAGCAGTTGACTAATGAACAGGATCCTATGCAGGCATATTTCGCTATTATGGAACATAAGTGGAAGATGAGCCTCAAGGCAGGCTATGAGATTCCCATAGATGAGGCAGCACTGGACTGGGCTATGCAGCAGGCCGAGACAGGCAAACTTGGCGCGGTGGATCCGGCTGCCATAGCTACCTGGTGGAGAGAGCGCCAACCGGTTGCAGAGGCACTGGAACCGTCGCTTATTGAAAGCAAAAAATTGGAGCCGCTCCTCTCGAACGAAGAGCAGCCCCTTGTACATCTACCACTTCCTGAACTGGACCAGGAGTTAACGAAGAGGCTGGAACAACAGGAACAGGAGTGATACTTTTTTTATAACGGGTTTATAATTCCTCGTCGAGGTTATCTTCTTCTTCTTCTTTTCCTTCGACCTCGCCTGCCCTGAAGGAGACTATATTGCCACGAATCTGCTCTTCAATTGCAGAGGCAACATCGGTGTTCTGGCGCAGGAATTCTTTAGCGTTCTCCCGGCCTTGACCGAGGCGAATATCACCTACCGTGAACCACGCACCACTCTTCTTGACCAGACCCATCTCTAGACCAAGGTCAATGAAGCCACCTTCGCGAGAAATACCCTCGCTGTACATGATATCGAACTCGGCAACACGGAACGGGGGGGCAACCTTGTTCTTGACTACCTTGACACGCGTGCGGCTACCGACCACATCCTGCCCTTGCTTGATAGAGTCGATACGACGAATATCCAGGCGAACTGAGGCATAGAACTTCAAGGCTTTACCACCGGAAGTTGTCTCTGGATTGCCAAACATGACGCCAACCTTTTCACGCAGCTGATTAGTGAAGATAATAGAGGTGTTGGAAGTGCTAATGGCACCGGTGAGCTTACGCATGGCCTGGCTCATAAGGCGGGCCTGTAGGCCAACATGTGAGTCGCCCATTTCGCCTTCAATTTCGGCACGTGGGGTCAGCGCCGCTACAGAGTCGATGACAATTACGTCAAGGGCGTTACTACGCACAAGGGAGTCTACGATCTCCAGGGCCTGCTCACCTGTATCAGGCTGGGAGATCAGGAGATTATTGGTGTCAACGCCGCAGCGGCCCGCGTAGGTACGATCTAGCGCATGTTCGGCATCAATAAATGCAGCAAAGCCACCCGCTCGCTGCGCACTGGCGATGATGTGCTGGCAAAGCGTGGTCTTACCAGAAGCCTCAGGGCCATATATTTCTGTGATGCGCCCTCGCGGTACACCCCCTATGCCCAAAGCCAGGTCCAGAGCAATTGATCCTGTGGGAATTACCTCAACTTGAATATGCGAAGCGTCTCCCAGTTTCATGATCGCGCCCTTACCAAAGCGACGCTCGATCTGTTGCAAGGCGAGGTCTATCGCCTTCTCACGCTCGCTGCTGGCAGCTGATACAGCCGTACTACTTCGATCTGCCATGGATTTTTCCTTTTTAGTCATTGGCATGCTCACTACAGGGTACAGGCAGGGTTGTTGCCATCCCGCTTCACCGCCCCTGCATTCCTCCTTTTTTAATGGCAAGAAATAACAAACAAGCGCAAAGTTATTTACTGCACTTCCTCAGTTCCTTGGTTGATACACGTAGTTATTCTTTCGCAGGGCTGAAAAAGCGGAAATAGGCCTCTCTCCATGCCTACTTCTCGAAACTAGAACAAGGGTACCATAAGTACATCTGTATGTCAATCAGATTTTCGACGA
>WNGM01003242.1_pt1 | contig 27420 bp, 34 predicted proteins | sample 5400571 | NCBI WGS metagenome assembly WNGM01 (sample SAMN13153378, study PRJNA577476) | soil metagenome | isolation source: 100 cm soil or saprolite under Garry oak tree replicate 2 | place: USA:California | collected 2016-06-15 | reverse complement strand
CCGGGCGGCCGCCGCGGAGCTGGACGCCGGGGCCGACGCGGGGCTGGCCGCGCTAGAGACCCGGGTGGCCGGGCAGCGGGCCGCCGGCCGGCCCCGGCGTGGCCGGTGACCGGCTGGCTGGCGGTGCTCGGGCTCACCCAGGGAGTTTTCACCGCCCCGGGCTACCGCCTTTTCCGCGACCTGATGACCGGCTGGGTGCTCACCCCGGGGCGGCACACCATCACCCGGGTGCTCACCCTCGCCGACCCGGACGGCCGGCGCGCTCACGACGCCTGCCACCGGTTCGTCCGCGCCGGGCGGTGGGCAACCGCCAGGCTGTGGCGCGTCCTGGCAGTCCATGCTGTCGCGCTCACCTGCCCCGACGGCGTGGTCGAGCTTCTCGTCGACGACACGCTGGCGCACAAGAGCGGGCGGAAGGTGGCCGGCGCCGGGAGCTTCCGCGACGCGGTGCGCTCGACGAAGAACCGGGTCGTCTACGCCTGGGGCTGAACGTCGTGGTGGTCTGCCTGCGGGTGGACCCGCCGTGGGGCGGTACCCCGATCGCGCTGCCGCTCAACCTGCGCATCCGCGCCAAGAAGAACGGGAAGAAGACCACCGAGCTGGCCGCCGAGATGGTGGCCGAGATCGCCGGCTGGCTGCCGGATCGCCGGTTCCATCTCACCGGCGACGGCGCCTGCGCCACCCTGGCCGGCGCGGGCCAGCCCCGCACCCACGTCACCTCCCGGCTCCGCCGCGACGCCGCGCTGTATGCACCGGCGCCGCCGCGCACCGGCCGCCGCGGCCGGCCCCGCACCAGGGGCGCCCGGCTCGGCAGGCCGCCTGAGCTGGCCGCTGCCGCGGCGGCGAATGACTGGCAGCAGGTCACCGCGGACATGCGCGGCCGGGAAGCCGCCCGGCTGGTCGCAGTGTTCGGACGTGCTCTGGTACCAGGTCCGCAAGGACGCCCTGGTCCGCCTGGTCATCGTCCGCGACCCTTCCGGCATCGAGCCCGACGACTTCTTCGTCACCACCGACCTGTCCGCCACCGGAGCCCAGACCGCCACCCGTTACGCCGGCCGCTGGCCCATCGAGTGCTGCTTCAAAGAGGTCAAGCAGCACGCCGGGCTTCACACCGCTGTCTGGTGCTGCTACCTCGCCAGCTGGGACGGCAAGCCCACCTGGCGCGTCCGGCCCTGGTACACCCGCAAGGCCACCCCGAGCTTCCTGGACGCCCTCGCCGCGCTGCGCCGCGACCTGTGGCACCAGCGAATTACCGGCATGTCGTCCAGCGCGCCGCTCCCCGGCAAAATACTCGGCCCGCTGCTCGACACGCTCGCAGAGGCTGCATAGGTCAACTTCAGGAGTGCGAAACTTCACTTCTATGGGCACCGCTGAATTTCGCCACCGAATGCCTGCACTTCATGACGTTCGAGGACGCCGCGGGGAAACCCTGGGCCAAGACCGCGGCGGTCCTGCCGGTGATACCCAAGGACGCGCCCGTCTTCGGGCCGGGCACCGAGGCCGAGCCGATCGAAGAGGCGCGGCACCAGGTGCGCTGGGCGGCGGGACTGCGTCGCAGCCAGGACGCAACGCTCACCTTCAGCCGGGCAGGCGAGCCTCAGAGGGTCCAGCTAAAGCCGCTGCTGACCTTCCGGATGCGCGGCGCCGGGTACATGCACCCGACCTGGGGCACGGCCGCTGGCATGATGAGATGGCGGTGTCGGGCGAGCAGCACCGGGTCGAAGAACTCGACACCCTCGATCCGACGTGCATCCACGTTCAGCAGGTGGTGCGCGCCACCTGGGCAGTCAGGCCGGGCTCGGCGTACTCGAGAAGCTGGCCATCGGCCCGCATGGGCCCAGCGGTTTCCGCGAGCTGTTCGACGGTGCCGCATCCTGACTGCGGCCGGCTGGAAGGAGCAGTAGATGCCAGACGCGCTGGCGGTAATGGCGAACTCCGATGCGGAGTACGAGCGTCTCGGTCTGTCGCGCACTTCTATCGCGCCATGGGAAGACGGCGCACGGACAGACGACTCGGCGGGCAGCTACGAATGGTGGTACTTCGACGCGCACCTGGCCGACGGCGCGAAGCTGGTCGTGACGTTCATGAACAAGGACATTGCCGAGCCGCAGAAGCCGTTGTCGCCGTTGCTCCGGCTGGACCTGGATCTTCCAGATGGGCGGCACTTCGAGAAGATCGTGCACTACCCGCCGGGCGAATGGTCATCGGCCAGTGACCATGCCGACGTACGGCTTGGCGAGAACCGATTCACCGGCGACCTGCACACTTACCAGATCCTGGCGAGGGCGGAGGAGATCTCCGTTGACGTCACGCTGACCGGTGGGGTGCCGCCGTGGCGTCCATCGACCGGGTACATGCTGTTCGGCGCGGACCGGGCGAAGGAGTTCGCCTGGCTTCCCTCGGTGCCGCAGGGCGCAGTGACCGTTGCGTACTCCGTCGACGGCGAGCAGCACGAGACGACCGGGATCGGCTACCACGATCACAACTGGGGCAACGTCGGCCTGATGAAGGTGGTGCACGACTGGTACTGGGCCCGCGGCCAGGCCGGGCCGTACTCCGTCATCGCCTCCTACGTCACCGCGGCCAAGGCGTACGGATTCGAGGCCATACCGATCTTCATGCTGACCCATGACAACGTTCTCGTCGGCGATGACCCGGCCAAGGTCACCTTCGAGCGAAGCGGGATCTACACCGACGAGGCAACCGGCAAGCCGGTCGCGGCGACGACCCGGTACACCTATGACGCCGGCGAGGACCGATACGTGGTGTCATTCACCCGCCGCCACGACCTGTCGGCAAGCCGGATGATCGATTCCGTCAAGGGCGTCAAGCGAATCGCCGCCAGGCTGACGCACTTCGACGGCGCTTACCTGCGATTCGTGGGCGATCTCAAGGTCGACCGGTACCGCGGCGATGAACTGGCGGAGTCCTACACCGACGATGCGATCTGGGAACTCATGTACTTCGGCCACGCCCGCGACCAGTAGCGGAGGGCGGCGCAGTGGCTGCCGGCCCGGGCGCGGCCGCGAACCGGCGGGAGCAGAGCCTGCAGGCCCGCACCGCTTCAAAACTCATCGCGTGGCGTCTGACCTGGGGTTCGTAAGATTCAGCTACGCGGCCTGGTAATACGGACCGCGCCTCCGCTATGTTCCGGCCCCGTCAACCGGCCCCGCCCCGCAGCCCGGCTGGGTAGTCAGCTTCCCTGACGGCAACCTGGCCTTCCTCATCAGCAACGGAATCGTCACCACGATCATCGGCGGCAAGAACGCACAGCCCAGTACCTGCTGACTACACCGCGCGAAGACGGCTCGATCTGTATGCGCCGACGCGCTCTTTATCGTTCTCCGCGCGAGTACAGAAGAGTGATTTTGTGTGGCTAATAGGCCGACGCGGTCTGCGGGGGCAGAGTTCCCGGAGCCAGTTGTGACGTGGCTCGCGTCATCATGAATCAATCCGGAAGTGGCAGGAGGGCCCTTGAGCTGATATCGCGATGGCGAGCACGCGTGCGTATGCGCTGGCGCTTGTAACCCGAGGGGTCGGCCATGGCGCCGACGGCGGTCTGAAACGGTATCAAGCATGCCCGTTCGTCGCGATGGCCACCACAATGCCGAGGACGAGCGCGACAATGCCGCCGATCCATGCGGTCTTCGCCAGGGAGTCCGGCCGCCCCTGGTTACGGAACTGGTTCTGGGCGACGATCCCAAGGACTATTGCGGCCGGTGAGCAGAGGAACCAGCAAATGATCCCGATCACGGACAGCACTGTCGGCGTGCTCGACGGCGGGTTCTGCGGGCCTGGGAAGCCCCCGTATCCGGGGCCGTAGCCAGGAGGTGGCCCCCCATAGCCGCCGGCGTCGCCCGGCCCTCCGGGATAGTTGGGCGGCTGTTGCCCGCCGTATCCCGGCGGTGGGTTTTGGTCTGCCATGACTCCTCCGAATGCCAAGTCCGTTTACAGTAGACCGAAGCGCACTAGCTGCCAGACCTCGGAGACAGCAAGGGCCGCAACAATACCGGTAATGGCTGCCGTGTTGCGTGTTTTCGCGGGCAACTGCCGCCACCGCTCCGCCAGGCTGGTCTTGCGGAGCATCGGAAGGGTGATTACGGCGACGGCTCCGCACACGGCCAGTGGCGAGGCGCGCAACGCCGCGACCGGATGGCCCCGCCCAAGATCGATCCCGGCGTGTGTCCCGCCGCAGAACGGGCACGGAAGCCCGGTCAGCATCCGGAACGGGCATACAGTGTGTGGCATCGGCAGCCAGGCGAGAACCAGCAGGCCAGACGCGACAGCGGTCAGCCGCGCCAAGGCGTTGTGCCCAGGGCCGAGCCCACGCCACCATGCCGTCATGCCGCAGAAGGCCATGACCATCCCGCGCACACCTCGTTCGCTGGCTTCACGGCTTGGGTAAGTATGTCACGTCTGGCATTCGGCCGACGAACTTGTAAGCCTCGCGATCAAGCATTTCCCGCGTGCCGCCACCGGGCGGACGCTCATTTCCTTGGACTGCCTGGTCTACGCCTCTGACCCAGACACGGCCAGCCCGCCAAAGCTATCTCCCCGGCTTCAGCGCCGAAGTTGCCAATCTGTGCCCTCGCCGGGGCGCATATTCGGACTTGGTCATCAGCGCATAGTCGGTTATACGGCGATCGGAAGATCACCAAGCCCTCCGGGCCGTATAACGCCACATACACGGGTGATATTCGCTGAGTGTCCAGGGTCGAGATGCGGAGATGATCACCCGTGTATCACTCGCTCGGTGGCAGGGCCGGGGCGCAGCGCCGATGACCGGCCGTCCGTGCAGTGGATAGCCGGGGGAGCAGCGTGCAGACTACGCGCCAACCAGTCCGGCGACCGCAACGGTGAGGTAGAACGATATCTCTTCCCGCAGGTCTTTTCCGCCGCAGTGACTGAGCTTGGTCATGCCGCTGCCGGTGACCCCGTTGTCGTCCATGGTTTGGGTTCGCAGCATGCCGTGGCGGAAGCGAGAGGGGCTCTTGAGCGAGGCGTGGACGGTGCCGCGGGAGGTGCTGATGACCGTCTCACCGTCGGACAGCAGCGTGTTGATGGCCTCATTCACCCAGGCGGCAACCCACAGCTCGACACGGGTCAGCGGGTCGCCGGGGCTGGCGGGGAGGGCTTCGATGCGCCTGTCATGAAGGATGCTGTCGATCAGGCCGGCCCGGGCCGGCGACATAGGTCCAGGGCAGGTCGATCTCGGTGGCCACACACCAGGCCCGGTCAGCAGGCCACCACAGGTTCGGTGTCTGCTCCAACCCTGCAAGGGGTGCTGTCGCGGTCACCGCCTCGACGGGGCCGGTGAAGAGCCAGTAATCGCGGTTCGGCAGGCTCACCCGCGGGCCCTGGCGGATAGTTCCGAGAACGGGATCAGGCAGCGGCACGCTGGGCTCGCCGGGCGGGGTGAGCAAGGTCCCGCCGAAGTCGTAGCCGTCCCACACGCAGAACCAGCATTGCCCCGGCGTGGCAGTCCACACACGCGCCAGTCCGGCAAGTACCTCGGCGTCGGCGAGGTACAGGCTGCCCTCCTGCGGGCCCTGCCCGGACCATGGCGCATCGCGCTGCGGGCGCTCCGGCGGCAGCGCGATCGAATGGAACTGGGCGTCCTGGCGCAGCGGCAGGCCACCGCCCTCGACGCCGGCGTCCCGCTGAAGGACGTGCAAGAAGCGGCCTCGCACGCCGACCCGCGCACCACCATGCGATACGACAAGGCCAGGGTGTCGCTGGACCGGCACGCCACTTACATAGTCGCCGCCTACATAGCCGGAGCCGCCTGGTAAGCCGATCACGTATCCGGAACACCGCCTGGCAGTATTCAGCGCCGCCAGGCGGCCCGCTCCCGACCAGCCAGTCACGCTCCGCAATCATCGTGAGTCAGCAGATCGCACGTCGATGGCTCGTTCGGTGCTGCCGACCACGGCCATCAGCACGCTGCCAAGGTGGAACCTAAGCGTCGTTCTGTAGGCCATACGGCTCCATGCTCGACGCCTTCCGCTGGCGCTACAACGTCGAACGACCGCACCAGTCCCTGCACAACGCGACCCCCGCCGAGGTCTACCAGGCCACGCCCAAGACCTCGCCCCTGGCCGGCCGCGCCGATGACGGCAAGCCCGTGCCGCCCCGCACCCTGCACGTCAACAGCAACGGCGTCATCAGCTACTGCCGCCGCAAGATCAACGTCGGCATGCACCTCGCCGGCCGCGCCGTCCAGGCCACCGAAGACCGCGGCATCGTTTTCGATCTACCCCGGCCACCAGCGCCTGCGCGAGGTCCTCCTCGGACCGCCCTCCACCTACCACGGATCCGGTAAGCCCAAAGGCCGCCCGCCCATGACCGCCGAGTAGTCGACATCTGGACGCCAGTCGCCCAGGAGATCGGTGTGCCTGTGGACATCACAATATGAGCCAGTGGCTGCTCGCCGAGGTTGCCGGGGACCGCGTGCTCAAGTCTAGCGGCCGAGTTCCCAGCTTGACCGCCATTGACGGAGCCTTCATCATCCAGATACAACCACCGCTAAACCTAGCCCAGCGTTGTTCCAGGACGCGGGTGAAGAACCGGCCCGATTCCTCGGGCGAGACATGTGTGGGTGCGCATGGCATACGCCTTAACCGTGGTTGTCCTTTCCGGCCCTATCGCTTCTGGCAAGACCACCCTTGCCAGCAACCTCGTCCCGCTCGGGTCCGCTGAGCACATCAGCACGTCAGGCTTGATCGCAGCTTCGACCGGGCGCGATCTTGGCCGCGGCGAACTCCAGGCAATCAGCCTGAACGACAAGTTCCAGGACGCCGACTGGATCGTCGGCGCGGTGCGGCAAGCCACCGATGGCTCGCCGACCGGAAGTGTCGTGGTCGTGGACGCGATAAGGACCCTGGATCAGCTTGCAGGGCTGAGAAAGGCTGCGGCTGGTATCTGGCGGATCCTCCACGTGCACCTGGATGGCGACGGCGGGCAGCTCGCGAACCGCCATGATGCCGCGCGGCGAGACGAGGACGCGACCTGGGCCGAGGTGATGAGTTCGCCGGCGGAGGCAGCGGTTCACGCTCTGCACACCGAAGCCGACGTCGTCATCGACACCACGCGCAGCACGCCACAGGATGCGCGCGTCGTGGCGCGGCTAGGCCGGGTCAAGCCGCCCGGCAGCGGGTACGCGGACGTCCTGGTGGGCGGTCAGAGGGGCAGCGAGGGCAAGGGCAACCTGGCCTATTACCTCGCTCCCGAATACGACCTGCTGGTGCGGGCCGGCGCGCCGAACGCGGGCCACAAGGTGTGCGGCCACGACAGAGTCGTGTACACGCACCGCCAGCTCCCAAGCGGCACCCGGGCTGCGAACTCCCGGCTGCTCCTGGGCGCGGGAGCGGTGACCGACATCGCAATCTTGATGCGCGAGATTTCCGACTGCGCGGTCCCGCCAGAACGGCTAGCCGTCGACCCGGGCGCCCTGATCATCGAACAACACGACGTCGAGCGCGAGACCGGCCTGAAGAAGGCGATCGGGTCGACCGGTACCGGAGGCGGCGCGGCGCTCGCCCGCCGAATCGAGCAACGGGGCGTTCCCGGTGCGGTACGGCTGGCCAGGGACGTGCCTGAGCTTTACCCGTACATCCGCGAGTCTGCCTTGGTGCTGGATGAGGCCCGGGCGGCCGGTGGCCGGATATTCATCGAGGGCACCCAGGGCACTGGCTTGAGCGTTCTGCACGGCTCGTACCCCCACGTCACGTCGCGCGACACGACCGTGGGCACGCTGCTAGCCGAGGCCAGCGTGCCGCCGAGTCTGCTCCGCCGAGTGATCGTCGCCTTCTGCTCCTACCCAATCCGGGTAGGTGGCCAGTCAGGCCCGATGGGCCGCGAAATCACCTGGGAGACCATCGCGCAGCGCTCCGGCCTGCCCGCCGAGCTGATCAGAGGCGCCGAGATCGGCTCAGTGTCCGGAAATCCGCGCCGGGTAGCTGAGTTCTCCTGGACCCAGCTACAGCGCTCCGCGCGGCTGAACGGGGCAACCGACATCGCCCTGACATTCGCCGACTACCTGGACGCCCGGAACCGGGGCGCGCGGAGGCTCGGCCAGCTCACCGGCGAGACGATCAGGTTCATTGAGGAGATCGAAGCCGTCGCCCGCGCGCCAGTCTCGCTGATCTCAGCCGACTTCGACGGCCGTGGCCCGATCGACCGGAGGCTATGGTGAGACGTGCGCCACAACTTCGTCAATGACATCGGCGACTACGCCAAGTACGCGCTCCTGCGCGCGATCTGCGCGAGCAGCGATACCCCGATGCGGCTCGGGGTGATCTGGTATCTGACCGATCATGCCGAAAGCAACGGCGACGGGCGCAAGAGCGCGCACCTGACGCACGACGGGTGGGAGGATCTTGACCCGGAACTCCTCGCCGCGATGCGGCGGATCGAAGACGCCCGGCAGGGCCAGAGCGCGCTGAACGTGGCGCTGATCGAGTCCTCCGGCATCCTTCCGCCCGGCACGATGTATTTCTCCGAGCCGCTCCCCCGCGTAGTGGGTAACGCCCAGCATCGCGCGGCAGAGCGCGCCACGTGGTTCAGGCGGGCACGGAACGCAGTAGAGGGCACTGACCTGGTGTTCCTCGACCCGGACAATGGTCTCCAAGTCCGATCCGCCCCTCTCAGCGCTCCGCGCTCGTGCAAGTACGTCACCGTTGCGGAGATCTCGGCACTGCTCCATGACGGCACCGGCGTGGTCCTGTATCAGCACGGCAACCGCGCTGCCTGGCCACTACAGAGAGCGGACGTATGCGCCCAGATCGCTTCCGGGACCGGCCGGTCCCTCACCACGCGCTCGCTGCGGTTCGGGGCGTTCGGCGTCCGGGCCTTTTTCTGTATCGCGGCCTCCCGGCCAATAGCTGATGCAGTCGAGCGCGGACTCGGCTTGCTCCAGCACCGCGTGGCAGGCTGGGATCGGTCGAGATACCTGCTGATCGAGTGAACTCAGGGGACCTGCACCGTCCCCAGCAACTCTCAGCAGGATCGGCCTACCCGCCCGCCGAGGGCTGCCACGACATCCGGCGGGAAGTACTGATCCGACTTGAGCACCTTCCCGTCATCCCGGATCAGGGGCTTGCCGTCCCGCCCGAGTTTGCTCATGTTCGACCGGTGCACCTCGCGCAGGACAGCGTCCAGGTCGATGCCGTAAGTCAGAGCAGTGCCGTAGACGACGTAGACGATATCTGCCAGCGCGTCGGCGATTCCGACCAGGTCGCCATTTTCGGACGCCGTCACGAACTCGCTGACTTCCTCCTGCAGTAGCACCACGCGCAGCTTCGCCAGGTAGCCGTCGATTTCAGCCGTAGGCAGCTTCCGCATAGGCAAATTGAATGCCCCGTGAAATTCCGCGACCGCAGCAGCAATGTCGATGGAGCGGTCCGGATCTTGCTGGCTGAACATCCCTCACCCTTGCCCCTCACGGCGTCGAAAGCAGGCCATGAGACATCGGCCTGCAGATTTCCTGCAGAGGCTGGGAGGCTACTGCGGGGTGCTTGTGGATCGCCACGTGCATAACTGCCGCGCATCTGTGGAAGACGCGGTCTTATGACACATGAGCCTGTGGATCGCCAATTAGATTCATCCTGGCCCTCAGCGGATGCACGCTGTGGATCCGCAGGCTCAGCTGTGGACAGTCACTCCAGAAAGTTCGTGCGAGGAAATCCGGCGGAGCCGATGTCGAGTGCAAAGGTCACAGGCCGGTGAGCTGGCCGACCATCATCAGGGCGCTGTGCCTTACCGCGCACCAGCAAGCTCGGTGAGCTGCGCAGCCGTGCCGCTGCGCTTGACCATCCGGCCCCAGCGCTCGTGTCGGCCGAATCGGCCCGCGATCTTGCCGCTCGGCAGTGAGCCGTCATCGGTCCGGTGAGCCAGCGCCCACTCCCAAGCCTCACGCTGAAGATCGGCGGCACGTCCGCTGTGCGACCATCCTGGGCGTTGGCGGACAATACGCGAGTGGCGTCACCAGCGATCGTCGTCGGCCTGGGAGCGGGCCCCACGCTTCGGCCCATAGCGGTGCGGCGAACGTGGCACATGAGCAGCTCGTAGGAGGAGATCAGCGCGAACGACGGCCATGCGGCGATCAGCCGACCAGCGGCGGTCGGCTGCGCGACCGCCACGTTCGCGGCCAGGCTCGCTACGCTGCCGACTGCCAGCAGCGACCACGGCAGCACGTCACCAGTGATCGCGGGCATGTAGGTTAGCGGCGAATCGCGGCGAGGCGGCGGGTGATCTCCTCGCGGCTGATGCGCTGGCGCTGCGGGCCGGGGCGCATCCGGGTCTCGGCGGCGGTGCGGCGGGCCTGGGTCTCGGCCATCCAGCCGGTAACGATCGCCGGGTCGGCGCCTGCCTCCAGCGCGGCACGGTGCTGTCGGAGGTTGGCGTCGCAGTCGGCGATCTCACGTCGTGCCTGCTGCTCGAGGACGTCAAACGGGAGCTGTACTCCATCCTCGCCAACGGCCCGACACGAGATGAACACGCAGAAGGGTCCGGCACCTGATGGATGCCGAGTGGTGATGCCGACAGGAGCGTGACGAGGACAGGCCATGCGGTGTCGATCACCGGTGCCGGCCGACCGGCCTGATGCTGTTGGCGAGCTACCGCTGGCCAGCGTCGACGTTGTCATCGTCGAACGACGCACCAACCACGAGGGCGACGGGTCGTACCCCGGTGGTCTGCCGTCCCGAGTTGTAGCGACACGCCCCGGTGCTTGCGGCAAGCCCGTGTCGTGCGGCAAGGGTCAGCGGCGCAACGAGATGCGAGAGACGGCCCGACGGGGCTGAAGGGAAAGGTGAACGGATGGACAGCTACGTGCTCGGTCTCGAGGAGATCGACCAGACACAGGTCGCAGTCGTCGGCCGCAAGGGCGCGCACCTAGGAGAGCTTTCGCGGATCGAAGGCCTCCGCGTGCCGGCTGGCTTTTGCGTGACGACGGACGCCTTTCGGCGGATCACGGAGGATGCGCCGTCGCTTGACGATCGGCTGAGTCGGCTGTCGCGCCTGAACCCGGACGACCGGGAGGCGATTCGCACGCGCAGCGCGGAGATCCGAGGGACCCTCGAAGGGATCGTCGTCCCTGACGATGTGGCGGCGGCGATCACCCGCGCGCTCGTCCGACTCGGCGAGCGAGCCGCCTACGCCGTCCGGTCGAGCGCGACGGCGGAGGACTTGCCGGCGGCATCCTTCGCAGGCCAGCATGACACGTACCTGAACGTCGTGGGGCCGGCGGCGATCCTCCAGCACGTCGGACGGTGCTGGGCCTCGCTGTTCACCGAGCGGGCCGTGACCTACCGCCTGCGGAACGGCTTCGACCACCGGAAGGTCGACATGGCCGTGGTCGTGCAGCAGATGGTCTTCCCGCAGGCGGCCGGCGTGCTCTTCACGGCCGACCCCGTGACGTCCAACCGGAAGGTCGTCTCCGTGGAGGCGAGCTTCGGCCTCGGCGATGCACTGGTCTCCGGCCTGGTGAACGCCGACGTCTACAAGGTGCGCGACGGCGACATCGTCGCCAAGGCGGTCGCCACCAAGCAGCGTGCCATCCACGCCCCGCCGGCAGGCGGAACACCGGAGGAGCCGATCGAGCGGGAGCGGCAGGAGCAGCCAGCGTTGACGGATGCGCAGGTCGTGCGGCTCGCCCAGCTGGGCCGGCGGATCGAAGCGCACTTCGGCTGCCCGCAGGACATCGAATGGTGCCTGGTCGACGACGGCTTCCAGATTGTCCAGAGCAGGCCGATCACCACGCTGTTCCCCATCCCGGAGGTCGACGATCGAGCCAACCACGTCTACGTCTCCGTCGGTCATCAGCAGATGATGACCGACCCCATGAAGCCCCTGGGGCTCTCCCTGTGGAAGCTGACGGCCCTCCGGCCGATGTACGGGGCCGGTGGGAGGCTGTTCGTCGACGTCACCCAGGGGCTGGCATCGCCAGCGAGTCGCGCCGGCCTCCTCGATGTCCTGGGGAAGTCCGACCCGCTGATCCGGGACGCGCTGCAAACCATCCTAGAACGCGGCGACTTCATCCCGTCGCTCTCCGACGAGGGTCCCGGCGAGCCGGTCCCCGGCGGCGCGCCAGCCCCGATCGAGACCGATCCGGCCATCGTCACCGAGCTAATCGGACGCAACCAGGCTTCCATCGCCGCGTTGAAACGCGACATCCGGACGAAGTCCGGATCGGCGCTGTTCGACTTCATCCTGACGGACATCCAGGAGCTGAAACGGCTCCTGTTCGATCCGCAGAGCCATCAGGTGATCATGGCGGCGATGGAAGCGACGTGGTGGCTCAACGAGCAACTGCAGGAGTGGCTGGGCGAGAAGAACGCGGCCGACACGCTCACACAGTCCGTCCCCCACAACGTCACCTCGGAGATGGGGCTGGCGCTCCTCGACGTCGCGGACGTGATTCGGCCGCATCCAGAAGTCGTCGCCTTTCTGCACGATGTCGGGGACGAGGGCTTCCCCGACGAGCTGGCCGATCTCGACGGCGGACGAGAAGCGCGCGACGCCATCGTGGCCTACCTCGACAAGTACGGGATGCGCTGTATCGGCGAGATCGACCTCACCAGGCCGCGTTGGAGCGAACGCCCCACCACGCTCCTGCCCATGATCCTCTCCGACATCAAGAACTTCGAGCCGGGCGCCGGCGAGCGCCGCTTCGAGCAAAGACGGCAGGAGGCGCAGAAGGAGGAACAGGAACTGCTGCGGCGCCTGCGAGCCCTGCCAGACGGGGAACGGAAGGCCGAAGAAACCAAACGGATGATCGATCGCGTCCGGACGTTCATCGGGTACCGGGAGTTCCCGAAGTACGGCATGGTCAGTCGCTACTTCGTGTACAAGCAGGCCTTGCTGGACGAGGCCGAGCGCCTCGTCCAGGCCGACGTGCTTTGCGAGAAGGAAGACCTCTTCTTCCTGACGTTCCAGGAACTTCACGACGTCGTGCGCACGAACCAGGTCGATGACGATCTCATCGGTCGGCGCAAGGACGCGTTCAGGTCATATCAAGCGCTCACGCCACCCCGGGTGCTCACATCAGATGGCGAGGCCATCGCCGGAACGTACCGACGCGACGACCTGCCCACCGGTGCGCTGGTCGGCCTGGCGGTTTCTGCCGGGACCAGCGAAGGGCGAGCCCGAGTCATCCTGGACATGGCGGAGGCCGGTCTCGAACCGGGCGACATCCTGGTCACGGCTCACACGGACCCCAGCTGGTCACCCTCTTCGTCGATCACGGGCCTGGTGACCGAGGTCGGGGGCCTGATGACCCATGGCGCAGTGATCGCACGGGAATACGGCCTGCCGACCGTCGTCGGGTAGAACACGCCACGCAGTTGATCCAGGATGGGCAGCGGATCCGGGTGAACGGAACCGACGGGTACATCGAGATCCTCCCCGCCACCTGACGAACTGAGCCTCGTCGCGCACCGGGCGATGAGATAGGAGTCGTCGCCGAACTGAGATCTGAGATCAGCTACGGCATTGGCAAGGTCCTCTGACCGGCCTGAGTAGCCCGCCGGAACAGCATAATCTGCACACGGCGCCAACGCACGACGGTCCTCCAGCGGGCGGTATGGGACAGGCGCAGCGCCCTACCCACAGTGGAGTGGTGGTGTCAGAAGCGGGAGCGCGAGAACTCGACGAGGAGTTGGCTCGCGGTGTCGGCCGAACCCTTGCGTCGGCCGTGACCGAACTAGAGCGGGGCTGGTACTTTGCCTGGCAGAAGGGACGCCAGCGTCGGCTCTCAGGGGCTCGCTGTGAACAAGGAGACCGGAAGCATCTTCGTGTTCGGGTCGGCATTCCCGTCGAGCGGGATCTGCGTATGTGCGACCGGGGCATGGACGCTGAGAAGCACGATCTTGTGATCCTCGCAGTTTGCGATCTCGACGAGACGCTGGCGCGGAGGTTTCCGCGCCGCCTGACTCAGGACGAGCTCAGAGCTCGTCTGGCCAGCCTCCCGGCGATCTTCCCTGACATCGGGCTCTACTTCCAGTTCGAAGCGGTCGAGGTGGCTCGGTCCACCGGATGCTGCGTCGTGGAAGTGCTCCCTAGAGGCCGCTGACCGCGTCCCCCATGTGCCTGGTTGCAGGGACGCACAGATCGGACACGCCAAAGAGCGTCGCCGACCAGCCTCAGACGCGACCTATCGGCGGCAATGTGCGCTCCTTCCTCGCCCACTTGCCCACGGTGCGCCCTGCGTCTGGTCCTCTGTGGAGGATCCGGTGCCGATCCTGATGACGTTGGTGGCTGCTTCGAGCTGGGTGCGGAGCTGGCGGGCTTCGGGGGTGAGGCGCTGGATGTTTCGCGCTTGCCAGTTGCAGGTGCTGCCGGAGTTGCTGGTTGTCGCGGCGGAGCCGGGCGTTCCTGGCCACGAGCCTGGCATGGTCAGCCGCGGCGGGAGAGCTGGTGATGTCCGCGGGCGGCGTGCGGCGGGCCTCGCTCAGTTCCCGAGCGATGTCGGGAAAGTGCCGGCGGAAGGTCGTGTTGGACAGGCCGGACCGCCGCGCGACTGTCAGGACGCTGGGACGCTTGCCGGCCGCTGCGGCTTCGGCGAGGACGCAGTCCCGGGCCTGGCGGGCCTGTTCGGCGGTGGGCTGCTCAGCGGCGCGGCTCATGGTTCACATCCGGGGTGTGGCGGGCCAGGAAGCTTGTGATGTTCTCGCGGCGGGCTCCCAGACGGTGCTTGCAGCAGCGGGGAAGAAGCGGCCGGGACTGGAGTTCATCGTCGATGCGGACGATCTCCTGCCGCAGGTTGCCGATATTGCCGGGGGTGAGTGCGACGTTGCGGCAGGTCAGCGGTTTGCAGCCGGACATGTCGGGGCGGATTTCGCCCCGACTGTCACGATGCTGGCCGCAGGCGGCGGCGGCGTAGGTGTGAACGCAGGTGGCGTAGGTGCCGGGGTAGATCGCCGGGTCGTTGCGCTTGAGCACCCCGGTCCAGCCGGCGCCGGTCGGTGATAACGGTTCCCGGGAATCGTGCCCGGTCACCGAATTCTTCCAGCCGACGGGCAGCTTCCCCGGCCGCCGGGCCGGCAAGGCCATGGTGCTCGTGGGCATCGATCATGGCCAGCAGGGGCTCGCCTGCGGGCCAGCGCCTGCTCGGATTCAACCTCGGCGCGGAACCCGGAGTCCGAGGTGCCGGCATAGCCTTCAAACATGCAGACCGCCTGGTGGCGGTAGGCAATGGCACCAGCGAGCGCGCCTCCGGGGCGGCAGGCAATGAACCACGCCAGCGTCCGCCGGAATTGCCTGGTCGACAGGACCCAGGGCCGCTCGTTGATCATGGAGCCGCCGTCAGCGCGTCCCCGGGCTGCGCAGTAGTCGTTGATCCACCTGATGAACTCGTTGAGATACCGGTTGGTTGAGGCATAGGTTAGCGCGGACTTCGGTAGCCCCGCCGCTGCATCTCCCGGTACGCCTCTGGTCGCCGAGCGTTTCTCGCGCGGCTGGCGCGAGGCCGAAGCGTCGGTGAGTTGCTGCGCGGTCGGCGCGAGGCCATGGGCATCGACATAGAGGAACTCTCCCGTCGATCTTCCTGGGCGCCCGAGCAAGTGGAAGAACTCAAGGCGAGCCGGCTGGACTTGCACACGGTCGATGCCGAGCGCCTCGGGGCAGCTGCGATGGCATTGGTAGATGCGGGCTACCTGACGGCTGGCGCCCGAGCTTGCCTGAGGTTGCTAGCCGCGCCGCGCATTGATGGTCGGGCGCTAACCCTCTGGGCGCGGAGCGCCTACCGAAGCCTCCCGGACCAGCCCGAACTCGGCGAGGAAGGTCAGTCCTTCCAGCTCGTCATAGATCACACCAGCCGCGCGATCATGTAGCGCCCGCGCCGCATCGGGGTCAGCGCCCGTGGCCCGGCATTGGACCGGATCCGGTAGGTCATCTCGTCGATGAGATTCACGGCGGTGACCGCGTCGGCCGTCTGCTGCCGGATCTCGAAGATCCCCTCCACCACGTCCCGCCAGCCGAGCAGGATCCGCCTCACGTCCTCCGGAAGGCCGGGATAGCCGCGACGAAATCCTCGACGACGATCCGGCCATCGGCCAGCCGGTGCCGCAGGACGAAATGGTCGATGAAATTGGTGATTTCCTGTTCGCCGGCGGCCACGATCTGGCCGAAGCGCATGGTGAGCGCCTTCCTGAACTCGCGTGCGAAACGGCGCGAGTGCCCGAACTCCACCAGCTGGCCCTTCAGGTCAGCGCAGCGGTCCAGCAAAGGCGCCGCCCCTCGCGGGCCCTCGGCAGCGGCAACGGTCACAGGTCACAGCCCTCCCTCTCGTTGTCGCTTCGCGAGCCTACGGAAGGACGGTGTTATGGGTACGAAACGGCGCGCCGGCAAGCGGAACCTGGCTGAGATGTGCCGCGAAGTGAGACGAGTCGATCTCAAGGGGACGCACTGGATCTCATCCGAACTGGTGGCAGCCAAACGCCACACATGCGGCTGACCGGTCGGCAGCAATGTCGAGCCTTCGCCAGCATCGGACGCTATGAATCAGGAGCGGCAATATCCTCGCTCGTTTCCAGTTCAGGATCCTCTCGGTACTCGGACGAGATGTCGACCACTTCGGTCTCCGGCCGGTAGCAGGGATCGAGCCGCAGGAGATCCCATTCGTTGATCCAGGTGCGGACGTGCTGGCGCATCCGGGTAGCACCCAGCCGCTCAAGACCGCTGACATCGGGTGGTAGCCACCCGAACACCTCGCCGTGCAGCTCCTTTAGCCGCGCGTACGCCTGAGTGAGCTCGGCCTCGTCCGGTGGTGTGAGTAGCTGCATCTCCCTGTCGATGATGCGCATGCCCTGCGCCGCCGCCGCTGCCAGCGCCGTCGCCTCCGGCGTCTGCTTGGCGCGCAGCTTCTCCGGCACCAACTCGCGGTCGTTTCGTCCGGTGATGACGGCGGCCTCGAAGTCGTCGGTCATGGCGAGCACCGCTGCGAGTGGCACTCCGGGGCCGGCGTGCTCGCCGCGCATCCAGCAGGCGATCTCCGCATAGGACTTGGCGCGTTGCTGGAGCGAGTAGCGTCCGATCAGCTCGACCTCGTCAAAGAAGATCACCCAGCCCGCGGAGCCCGCCGCGGTGAGCAGTTTCGCGGCGAACCGGAGCCGCTGCCCGCCCAACTGCCGCGCTGCCACCGGAGGCAGCGAGGGCCGCGCGTCACCGATCTCCTTGAGGCGCCGGCGAAGCTCTAGCGTGGCGATCGGGTCTCCGGACCAGAACCGCACGATCGTGTTCGCGAAAGCGGCGTCACGCTGGCGCACCCGAGCAAAGAGCGCCAGCGTCGCGGCGAACCGTTCGTTGAGGCCCGAGCCTGTCGACGTCGCCCAGCGCAACAGTTCGGCGTACCCTCGGCCGTCAGGGTCGATCGCGGCCGACGCCTCGACGATGGCGGGCCGTGGGCGGCCGGCCGTTACGGCGGATTCGGCCGCAGCCGCGAACACCTTCGCCGTGTCATAGAGCGGGGTCTCCTTGCTGATCACCACCCGGCTGACGGTGAAGCCGGCCTCCAGGGCGAGCCGAGCGAGGTGCTCGAGGAGATGGCTCTTACCCGCGCCGAACCCCCCGCCGAGGAGCAGGCCAGCCGGGTTACCGGCCGCCGCGGCCTCGCGGAGCGAGGCGAAGCGGTCCTCGATGGCGGCCTGGCCGCTGCCGGTCGCGGCGACCGCGTCCCGGCTGGGCACGCCAGCCCGCAGCGCCTCAATGGCGCGGCGCCCCGCCACGGCCGGGTCCGCACCTACGGCCATGGCCGTCATGCCACCACGTCCGGGGCCACGCCGATGCGGACCAGGGTCGAGTAGGGGTTGACCCGGCGACGGTCGCGGACCTCGTCGACGACCCGCATGCGCAGCGCCGTGTAGGCCGGCAGCCCGCGCCCCTCGTCGTTGACCAATTCCGGTGGGAGCAGTGCGGCCACGAACAGCCCCTCGACTTCGTCGGTGCCGTCGATCAGCTGGCGAAGAAGCTCGTACGCGTCGAGCGTGGCGGCCTTGGAGTAGTAGTAGCCGTCGCGCAGGCCCGCAGGGGGGCGGCGGGTCACCGCCAGGCGCGTCAGGTCCATCCGCAGCACCAGGCCGGCGTGGCCTGCCAGGCGTAGCCAGCGGGTCGACGAAAGCAGCAGCGATCTGGCGTTGTGCCTGGCCACCTTGGTATATAGCGATAGCGAGGCGCTCCTGGCACAGCCGCAGCATCGCCACCCGGAACTCATGGCTGAGCCCGGCGTCCTTCAGCACGGTCTGCTCGACCGCCCGCCGCACGCTGCGATAGAGCTCGGCACCGTCCACCTCGTGGTAGCTTGCCACCACCGCGATCCTCAGGTCAGGGTCGGGCTGGCCAGTACCGGGCGGTGGCGGGAACCCGCACTGGTCGAAGGCGGCCCGCACCACCAAACCCGCCAAAGCGACCCAGTCCAGCTGGCGCGCCACTGCGGCGAACACCTGGTCGATCATATGGACACGGGTGGTGGCCGCGTCCACCGCCGCGTGCTGGAACCCGTCGCCGATGCTGGCGAGCCCAACGGCCAGCTCCTTCGCCGCGGACTCGTCCCCCACCGCCAGCAGCTTGACGGCGGCACCGCCATGCCCCACGTACGGCACCAGATATTCCTTGTCGACGAAGTCCAGATATGTTGACGCGTCGAGCGGTGCCAGGACGTTGGATGGCACCACGACTACCGCGCTCCGGTGTCGTCGACAGTGAACGAGACGCCCCAGTAGTGCTGACGCTGGCCGCTACGGGACACGGTGACCAGCACGCCGGAGCCCTTCGTCCCGGTGCTAGCCGACCACCGCAGCTCGCGGGAATTCCGCGCGGTCCGCGTAACGCCGCTCTGGTCAAGCAGGTAGAGATCGCGCGCGAACTCCTGCTTGGAGTACTGACCACGCTGCCCGGGCAGCATCGTCAGCACCGACCAGATGTCGACGAGCCGGATCACCCCGTCGTCCTTCTTGCCTTCGCTGGCGACGACCAGTTCGTAGCCCGCGCGCAGGCTGTCGAGGAACGCCTCCGCCTTGAACCGCGGCGCCCGGTCCTGGGTCCTGGCGAGCAGACCGACCAGCACGGATGGGCGGATCCGGCGCTCCCGCACCCGGTCGATCTCGACGGCGGCGTCACCGGGAAGCACCCGGAGCAGCGACGGGTAGCAGAGCAGCCGGTCCTCCTCCTCGAATATCCTGACACCGCGGGCCTCGGCAGCCGCCAGGAGTTCCTTGACGTAGCCACCGGAGGCCAGGTATGCCTGCTCATCGGGATCGAACCCATCGGACAGCGACTGGGTCTCCTCGACGAGGCCGATGGTCGCGGCCTGCGCGCCGGCCAGCGCCTTACGCGCCTCACGGATCTGCCCATTCCTCGCGCCAGCCAGCGCCTTGCGCAGCTCGCGGGTCACTGCGGCGGTGGATCTCAACGCACTGTCCACCGTCCGCTCCGTCGCGGCCAGCGTCTCCTCCAGGGTGCCGGCACCGCCATCGACGGACTCGTCCACCAGGATCTCGCCGTCATTGTTCGCACTTATCTGCGCCACCGCATTTCAACCCTTCTCATCGGATCGCTAGATACAGTACCGCCGCCATCCGACAGCCGTCGGCCACGCTACAAGATTGCCGGTTCGAGCAAGGCACCACGACCCAGGGCCACCGCCGACAAGCTACAGTCGGGCTGTGAGTCGGCAGCACCAATGGGTACCACCAGGACAATCCGCCCGCGTCGCTGGATACGATATCCCCGGCGGTTTCATCTACATCGGACAGCATCTGCCGTCGGCCGTCGGCACCATCGAGCCTGCGCTGATTAATCCTGCGCTACCCCTGGGCAACGATGAGCCGTACCGGTCTGGCCACGATCTTGCCCCGGCGCCGTCGTACCACCTGATCTCGCCGGACAGCAGGGCCGCCTATCTTGCCTGGCTGGCCGGGGGACGTGACTGCGCCGATCTGCCGATCGGCTTCGTATCGCTGTTCTTCTCGGGCCTGGAGCGGCGCGTGCTGGTGGATGCGGCGGACGACCCGGCAGTACGGCACGAGCTACCCGCCATCGCCGCGGAAGTACGCCGGCTCAAGGCCGCCCGTGTCCCTGCCGACAACTCGTTCAACTCCTACGCCTGCGCATTCCTCGACGTTCTCGATCTCCTCTGCGCTCCCAATCGGCGGCCGGGCAGCTCCCCGCCTTCAGGTGCGCCGCCAGCACCCTGCCTTGACCGCTGGCCGGTCCCGATGGCGCTGCGGGTGGCCCTCGCCGGGTTCGCGGTGACCGGCCGGCCAGTGCCCGCCGACTGGGCCAGGTCGTGGGCCTGGTATCACCCGTCGCTGTTTCCGCAGACGCCGCAGACGCGTTGCCCGCAAGAATTCGAGCAGCTGTTCGCGGTGCGCTACACGCGACGGTTCGCGGCCGGGCTGGTCCCGCAGACTGCCGCCAGGCCACCGATCAGGATCGGCTACGCCCCGGCCAGCCCTGGCATCGACGCGGTGGTGCTGGACCGTCCTGACCTGCCAGATGTACTGGAGGAGCCGAGGGCCACCCGTGAGCTGGGCGCGCTGGTCGACTCCGTCACCGACGCGCTCACGCCATACAGCCGCTGGCTCGCCCGTACCCCGGGTGGCCACGGTTCGCTCGCCTCGACTGCGCTGTTGCCCGCCGACCTGCTCGATCTGCACCCCGGTCCGCTCCGGCACCTCCTGACCTGGGCGAACGCCCACCTTGACGGGCAGCTCGCTGCGGTTATCGACGCATCGGAGTTCAGCGCCTTCTGGTCGACCGCCGACCCGGCCGGGATGTCCAGGGACGAGGCCGCGTCGCTGGCCCTCATCCTCGCCCGCGCAGGCCTCGGTGTAGAGCCGGATGTACGATTCGGCGGCCCCGCCCTCGCTCCTGGGCCGGCGGTGCTGTTCCGCCTCGACCGGGAGGCCGCGGACGCCCCGTCCCGTGGCTACCTCGCGGCGACCACGATGCTGCACCTGGGCGCCGCCGTCGCACTCGCGGCCGGGCAGGGCAGCGCACCGACTTGCCGGACCCGCCGGGAACGCAGCCGGAGCGGCATTGATGCGGACGGGAGCACGGCCAACGGTGCCCGGTCCGGTCCCGATGACAGCGCGAACGCGATCATCACCGGGTTGGCGGCCGAAGTGCGGCTGTCCGTCACCGAGCGGTCCCGGCTCGCCGCGCGGCTGCGCTGGTTGTTCGCCTCCGGTGCCGCCCTGCCCAGGTCCGACCGTCGGATCTCCGCGCTGACCGCGGCGGAGCGGGAGGCGGCAGGGTACTTCCTGGTCTCGGTTGCCACCGCCGGTCCGGTCCTCGCGCCGGAGACGGTGACCGCATTGACCAAGGCGTACCGGATGCTCGGCCTCGACGCCGACCTGGCCTATCGCCGTCTGCATCAGCGCAGCGTCGGCCAGGGCGGCGCGGCGCCGTCCGGACACGGCGTGGCGTCGGCAGATGGTCCGATCGTGGTACGCCGGCTGCGCGCCGGCCCGCCGGGCCACCAGCTACCGCGCACCGCTCCTGGTTCGGGCACCGCACCCACCGAGGCCGCACCGGGCGCCCGGGCGGGTGCCGCATCGGGAGTTCAGCTCAGCCAGGAGGTGATCACGCGGAAAATGACCGAGGCAGCGGCCGTGTCGACCCTGCTCGCGAGCATCTTCACCGACGAAGAGCCGACCGCGAGCGCACCAGCGGCCCCCTGCAACGAGGCCAGCCAGGGCGGTCCTGGCGGCCTCGACCAGGCGCACAGTAGGCTGCTCGGCGAGCTCGCCACCCGGTCGTCGTGGTCGCGTGCCGATTTCGCGGAATTGGCGGCCAAACATGGTGTCATGCCATCCGGTGCGCTTGACGTGATCAATGACCTGGCCATCCAGGCCGCGGGCGAACCGGTTGTGGAGGGAGACGACGAGCTTACGGTCAACGACGACGCACTACAGGAGCTACTGGCATGACCAGGCTCTTTTCCCCGGAGGAGGCGGCAGCGGCCGAGCGCGACGAGGCCATCGGCCGGCTCTGCCCGACAACGGGCCACGGCGCCCGCGATCGCAGTGAGGATCCGCCGTGAGCGATCCGACCACGTCCGCGCCGTCTGGTCGGATCCGCCCGCGCGAAAGGGATTCGATCGTGGCGTCGCTGCGGGCCGGGGTCGTCCCCGGCGTCGGGCAGCAGCACGTGCAGGTCGGCAGGATCGCCGAGGTGCAAGCCGTGGTCGTCGACATCACGCGGATCGCCGAGGGCGGCGCGAGCAGCCGTTTCGTCATCGGCGAGTACGGTTCAGGAAAGACCTTCTTCCTGCATCTCGCGCGGTCGGTAGCGTTGGAGAAGCGCCTGGTCACAATGCACGCCGATCTGTCTCCCGATCGGCGGCTGCACGCCAGCGCCGGAAAGGCCCGCGCGTTGTACGCGGAATTGACCCACAACCTGGCGACCCGTGCGCGGCCGGAAGGTGGCGCGCTGACCAGCGTCGTCGAACGGTTCGTCACACAGGCGCTCGCCCAGGCGCGCACGACGGGCCTGGACCCGGAGGCTATCATCCAGGCTCGGTTGGCGGCGCTGACGGAGTCGACCAGTGGGTACGACTTCGCCCACGTCATCGCGCGGTACTGGCAGGGGCACGACGGCGGCGGCGAGCGGCTCAAGGCCGATGCCGTACGTTGGTTGCGCGGCGAGTTCACCACCCGTGCCGACGCCCGCCAGGCCCTCGGCGTCCGGACCATCGTCGATGACGCCACCTGGTACGACCACATCAAGCTGATGTCCAGGTTCGTGCGCATGGCCGGTTACGACGGGCTACTTGTGTGCCTCGACGAGATGGTCAACATCGCTCAGCTGACCAACGCCCAGGCTCGTTCCGCCAACTACGAGCAGATCCTGCGGATCCTCAATGACAGCCTCCAGGGCTCCGCGGCCTATCTGGGGTTCCTGCTCGGCGGTACGCCAGACTTCCTGCTCGACACCCGGCGCGGACTGTTCTCCTATCCCGCACTGGCCGCCCGGCTCGCGGAGAACAGGTTCGCCTCCAGCAAGCTGGTCGACCACTCGGGGCCAGTGCTGCGGCTGGGCAACCTGTCGCCTGAGGATATCTACGTCCTGCTAACCAAACTGCGTCACGTGTACGCTTCCGGCGACCCGACCGCGTACCTCGTCCCAGACGATGCGCTCATCGGCTACATGCGACACTGCGCATCGCGGATCGGTGACGCCTACTTCCGCACCCCGCGCGAGACCATCAAGGGCTTCCTCGACATGCTGGCACTGCTCGACCAGAACCCGGGTCTGGACTGGAGATCAGTTATCGACGCCGTCGACCTCGCACCTGAGCCCGATCCTGCCTTCATCCTGCCCCCCTCCGGCGGGGACTCCGAAACCGGGGCTGGTCATGGCGCCGACCCCCGTATCGCTAGCTCAGCCGACGATGACGAACTCAGCTCATTCCAGCTCTGACCGGGTCCCGGGAGCGCCAGCACCGGCTGCACCTGACCGGGGCGGTGCAACACCGTCCGCGGCGTACGAGCTCTATCATCCGAGCGTCCAGCGGTGGATCTACGACTCTGGCTGGGAGCGGCTGCGTGACGCCCAGGAGCGGGCAGCCGCCCCGATCCTCGCCGGCGACCATGACATGATCATCGCCGCCGCGACCGCGAGCGGAAAGACCGAAGCCGCCTGGTTGCCGATCTGCTCGGCGCTGGTCAGGCGGCGTGCGGCTGGCGAGGCCGGCCCGGGTGTTGAGGCGCTGCTCATAAGCCCGCTGAAAGCCTTGATTAACGATCAGTACGACCGATTGACCCGGCTCTGCGAACGGTTGGACATCCCGGTGCACCGCTGGCACGGTGACGTGGCGGTATCGCGCAAGTCGCTGGTCATGCGCGCCCCCGACGGCGTCCTGCTGATCACCCCTGAGTCGATAGAAGCGATGTTCGTCAACCACGGGGACCGCATCGGCCGCGTCCTTGGCGACTTGCGCTACGTGGTCATTGACGAACTGCACTCGTTCATCGGCACCGAGCGCGGTGCGCAGCTCCAGTCCCTGCTGCACCGGGTTGAACTCTGCGTTCGCCGCGGCGTTCCCCGGATCGCGCTCTCCGCGACACTAGGCGACTTTACCGCGGCGGCGGATTTCCTGCGCCCAGGGAAAGGCTCATCGGTGGAGGTTGTCTCCTCCGACGACGACGCCGGCGAGATCCGGCTCCAGTTGCGCGGCTACCGCATCGGCGCCACGCCACGGACCGGCTCGCCGACGACTGGTCCGTCGGCCGGCAACCCGCCCGGACGGTCGGGCACCGACCCCGGGGACAACGTCGAGACCCACGACATCGCCCCGATCGCCGATCATCTGTTCCGTACTCTGCGCGAGCACGACAACCTGATCTTCGCCAACTCCAGGGCCGCGGTCGAGACGTATGCCGACATGCTGAATCGCCGCAGCCGCGCCACTAAGATCCGCACAGAGTTCCTGGCTCACCATGGAAGCCTCGCCAAGGAGATCCGCGAACACGTCGAGGAACGGCTGAAAGACCCCTCGACCCCGGTCACCGCTATCTGCACGTCCACCTTGGAAATGGGGATCGACGTTGGCAGCGTCGACTCGATCGCCCAGATCGGAGCTCCACCGACCGTCTCAAGCCTCCGCCAGCGGCTGGGCCGCTCCGGACGGCGCGAGGACCAGCCGGCCGTGATCCGCATCTACGTCTCCGAATGCGAACTGAACGATCGGACGCCGCCGCCAGATGCCCTGCGCGATGAACTGTTCCAGACCATCGCAATGGTCGAGCTCCTGCTCGCGTCCTGGTACGAGCCGCCGCACGCCGCTGGGCTGCACCTGTCCACGCTCATCCAGCAGATTCTGTCTGTCCTCGCCCAGCACGGTGCCGCCAGAGTCGGCGAAGTCCATCAGGTCCTCTGCGGTCAGGGCCCGTTCGCCCACGTCGGGAAGTCCACGTTCGGCATGCTCCTGCGGGACATGGGCCGCCACGATCTGATCAGGCAGGACTCCCGTGGGTTCCTGCTTCCTGGCGGCCAGGGCGACCGGCTAGTCAACCACTACAGCTTCTACGCAGCGTTCTACACCTCACAGGACTACCGGCTTGTCGCGGACGGCCGAACCCTCGGCTCTCTCCCCGTGGAGCGCCCGATACTCCCCGGTACCCTGCTCATCTTCGCCGGACGCCGGTGGCGGGTCCTAGGGGTCGACATCGCGCAGCGGGTGATCGAGCTCACCGGCTCCGGCGGCGGCCAGCCGCCGACTTTCCCGGGCAGCGGGGGCGAGGTGGCTGACAAGGTCCGCCGCACGATGCGCGCCCTCTACCAGTCCGAGGAGATCCCGCGCTATCTCGACAGCACCGCACGGACTCTGCTCGGTGAGGGCCGGGAGGTCTTCCGCCGTTTCGGTCATGCTGATCAGAGCATCTTCGGCCGGGGCAACGAAACCCTGCTCTTCCCGTGGCGGGGAGACCGGATCATGAATACGCTGCTGGTCACGCTCGCCAGCCAGGGACTCAACGTCGGCCAGGACGGAGTCTGCCTCACCGTGAAAGGCACCACGCCGACCCGACTGTGGGCACTTATCCACGAGCTCGCCGCGGCTCCGCAACCAGACCCGCTAGCCCTCGCGGACAGCGTCCGCACCAAGGCCCGCGACAAGTACGACCGGTATCTCGGGGAGGACTTGCTCAACATGACCTACGCCGCCCGCGCCCTCGACATCCCCGCCGCCTGGGCCACGCTCGCCGACCTAGCGAACCTGCCCCGCCCCCACGACCCGCCCAGCACGGCCGACCACGACGACGATGAACGATGGGAACTCGCGGACTTCGTCCTCTGACGCGAAGCCAACCAGCGTGCATGGTCAGCCGTCCTCGCCGGGCGCGCGGACTGCGGCCACGCCGCGCTAGACCCAGCACACGCGGTCCGGCTCGCCATGAAACGCGGATAGGCGAGTTCGCAATGACCCTGATGTCCGGAATCGCCGCGTACGGGACCATGGTGACGGTCGAGCCGTCCTTGCGATCGTCGCCGCGAGTCAGCCAAGCGCAGCAGGCTCGATGATCAGCTTGGGCGTGACCACTTGCCCGGCTGCGAACCACCGTCATGCTCGGCATGCCCCGCCTGGCGGCACCCGGCCCCCTCACCAGCTTGCCCCGCCGCGGCGACCACGACGAGCAGGAGCAGCCCGTATGACACTCCCGGCGACCGGTAAGGCAGGTATCCGGACTGCGGCGATGACCGCCGGGCGGCACGCCGACACTGCCCGGCGCCGCCAGCGCGTCCTCAAGACCCCTGGAAGCGGCCGCCGCGGCCGGTGAGGAGATCAGCGTGTCCGCGATCGCGCACCGGGCCGCGGTGGACCGCACCTTCCTCTACCGGCACCGCGACCTGCTCGAGCAGGTCCACGCCCGCGAGGCCCAGCCGCCGCCGGCGAACCCTCCGCCGCCTGGCCGCCCGCATCCGCCAGCTCGAGCACCGCCTCTCCCAGGCGCTCGGCGAACAGGCCTGGCGCGAGTCCGGGCTCGGCCAGCCCGACGATATCCGCCAACTGAAGCAGCAGATCACCCAGCTCACCGAGGACAACCAGCAGCTGCGGGCCGGCCTGGCCGAACGCGACCAGGACCTGGCCGCCGCCCGCGCCGCCAACCGCGAGCTGATGGCACGCCTCAACACCCGCAGCTGATACCGGTTCTCTGGCAGGGCCCGCAGCGGGCAAGCCGACGGAAGGGATCTCGATGCCCCGTACCAGCCTGGACGCCGCCGATGCCGTAGAACTTGCTGAGCTGCTGCAGTTCGTGAGCCACTGGCTCGCAGCCGACCCGACCAGCTCCGCGCTTCCCTTCTCCTCTCACCGGGACACTAGCTGCTGGAGTGGTTTGCGCTCCTGTCCGGCCGGTGCCCCGGCGTGGGACCATGGGGCCAGCTTCGCTTGCGGCATCACGCCTTCATGTCGGCCGGCGTGCTCACGGCGCTGAACGCGGCCCGCAGGATCAAGGCGAGGGATCGCGCCGCCTGCCTGACATGGGTTTACCGTGCGGCTCTTGTAGTTCTCACCCTTCTTGACGCTCGGCATCGCTCTGAACTGCGCTGATACAGGCGGTCTCATCGATCCGTCGTCGGCTCTTTCTCAACGATCTGTCATTTCCTCGGCGACCGGGGTGCGGTACCCACCCGGATCTGGCCAACGGCGATCATCGGACTGGAGCCCGCGGTCGTCACGGAGAGTCAACGCAGCCGGGGCGACCGCGGTGCGAGATCGATGCCGAACGCCGACTCGGCGCGGCCGATTAACGCTCTCGTGTTAGCCGCCTGTCGCGCGCAGATCGGCCATTTATGCGCGGTCGGCCGGGTGGCGTCGCGGTTGGCCGGCGTTTGGCGTGCTGGTCGGCCTGAGCGGTCGAGGTCGGATTCCCGATTTCCGCGCCGCGCTGCTGTCTCATGTGACGACCGGCAGATGATGCT
>WNGM01002145.1_pt1 | contig 27422 bp, 38 predicted proteins | sample 5400571 | NCBI WGS metagenome assembly WNGM01 (sample SAMN13153378, study PRJNA577476) | soil metagenome | isolation source: 100 cm soil or saprolite under Garry oak tree replicate 2 | place: USA:California | collected 2016-06-15 | reverse complement strand
ACGCCATCAGAAAGATGACGGCGCTGGTGGAACGGGATTCGATGTTTGCGGATGAGATGGAAGTGCTGAAGACCGAGATCGCGAGGGTCTAATTATGTCATTTCGCATGCTTATCCGGTTTAGTCACACATGATTTTGAGCTTTAAATATCGCATCAAGGATCGCCGCGCTGGCAAAGCGCTGGACGCGCATAATTATGCGGTAAATCAGGTCTGGAATTGGTGCGTTGCACAGCAGCGGGACACTGAAGCCCGCTACCGCGCCGGTGCACCAAAGCGCAAATGGCTCAGCCACTTCGATCTTGCAAAACAATGCAAAGGCGTCGGCGCTGATCTTGGCATTCATCAGCAGACCGTGCAGGAAGTTTGCCGGCAGTTCGCACAATCCCGCGATCAGCATGGTTGTCCGCGCTTTCGTGCAAGCTTCGGCCAAAGGCGCGCTCTCGGATGGATTCCGTTCCAGCGCCAGAGCCGCCGCATCGATGGCAACAGTATCGTTTACCTAGGTAAGCGCTATCGCTTCTGGGAAGGACGCCGACCACTGCCGGAAGCCACCAAGGGCGGTGCCTTCGTCGAGGATATGCGTGGCCGTTGGTATGTCATCTTCCACGTCGAGATCACAGAACAGCCGCAGGCCGTGTCTGGCGCGGTCGGTATCGATCTCGGCCTGAAATTTCTCGCCGTCACCAGCGATGGCGAGATTATCGAAAACCCGCGCCATCTCAATCAATGGGCCGCGGGCCTTGCAAGCGCACAGCGCGCCGGCAACAAACGCCGAGTGACCGCCATTCACGCGCATATCGCCAACGCGCGCAAGGATTTTCACCACAAGCTTTCCAGACGTCTCGCCCGCGAATACGCGTTCGTCGCGATCGGCAACGTCAATGCGAAAAATCTGGCCAAGACGAGAATGGCCAAATCCGTTCTCGACGCCGGATGGTCTTCCTTTCGAAATATGCTGCGGTACAAGGTAGCAACCTTCGTAGAGGTGGACGAGAAGTTCACGTCCCAAACCTGTTCTTCGTGCGGCACATTGCCACCGGAGCGGCCGAAAGGTATCGCAGGGCTTGGAATAAGAGAATGGGATTGCTCCTCATGTGGCACGTGCCACGACCGCGACGTGAACGCGGCCAGGAACATTCTCGCTCTCGCGCGGAGTGCTCCGCGTCTTGCTGAAGAAAGCCGGAGGGTAGCGTAATGTGCGCTAACCGGATAAGCACGTCATTTCGAGTGGGACAGAAAGTGGTTTGCATCAATTCTGACTGTTCGGACGATTCTCCGGGTCCTTATATTACAGTCGGTTCAGTTTACACGATTTCATGGATCGGGACTGTTCTCAGTCTTGACCAAGGATACGCTGAGAATGTCGATCTATTCGAGCTTCCGGCAGCGGAGATCGATAGTTGGTGTCGTGGCTATGCGTCAGAATCATTTCGTCCTCTTGATGGACGTGAAACGGATATTTCCGTCTTTAGAGAGATCCTCAATCCAGTTCATGAGTCGAAAAAGGTTACTCCATGATGACCCTGATCGAAATCGTCTTGGGCCTCGGTTACACCTTGGTCGTTACATGGTTCATTTGCATCTGCAAGTCAGGTGCTCGGTACGATGAGTATACGGATCAGCTCGCCAGTGCAGCCGCGTCGATGCCTATCGGTCATCAGAAAGCGGAGGATGACGATGCAGTGAAGTCATTTGCGCTGCCCGGCGAGACAAGCAAATGAGAGATTATGATATCGATGAGCTTTGCCGAGATTTGGAAAAACAAATCGCTGACGCTCCTATCTGCGAACCGACCGACGGTGAGTTCATTGGGGAATGTCCCTGGAGCCGAACTAATTGGGCAATCTGGGAAGGAATTGATGGAGGTCGTTGCACATGCCGGCCTGCGCTGCCTCCGACAACCTTGACAAAAGAGACAGGCAAATGAGCATCGACGCTAGCGAGATCGAGATCAAAGCCAGAGAGCTTGCGACCGAACGCGGCCACCGAGATTTGGATCATCCCCGCCGACGCGAAATGGTTGTTTCGGCGTCTGCGAGGACTCGGTGGCCTCGATCATTTCCGCATTCGAGGAAGTACGAGCCGAAACGCACAAGCAATATGAGCTTTAACCACTGGGAAAGACACATGACACAAGAACGGGTTGCTCTCTTTATGTGCGCCGCCTCTTGCCAGGGAGGCAACAGCACGGCCGGTAAAGCCGCGTCCGAAGCACTTGGAGTGCCATATCCAATTAGGCTGGAATCACTTGCGGAGAAGGCGATCAAGGAAGGTCTTGATCCTGATAATTTGTGGCCTTGGGCGATGAAGAACTGGGCCGATCGCCCTGCATCGCTTCGCAAAACTGCGTTTTCCATTGGAAAAAGCACATGACACATCCGATGACTGAACCCTGGGTCGATTGGAAGGAGATGGACAGCGCGCCAAAGAACGGCGAACCCATTCTGCTCTACATTCCGATTAATACTCCGCAGCGTCGCATCCTGACTTGCTATTGGATCGATGCGGGATGGTGGATTTGTTCTGGATCGACTCTTCTCGGCAAACCGGCGCGTTGGACCAATATTCCCGAAGCGCCCCTACTGTAACCATCGGACAAGGAAACTAACATGTCTCTGTCACCATGGACGCCTTTAAGGCGCGAGCAAACCAAGAAAAAGATCGATAGGGAGGCCATTCGGGCCGCCGCCAGGATCGGCGCAAAGTCGGCCGTCATCATCGCCTTCTTTGAAGATGGAGAATATCTGCATTTGCAGGATGGCGGCAAATCTCCCATGCCTAATCTCTATCAGCGCCTTGCAACTGCGCGAGGCGTTCTAGATGAATCCGGCGGCGCCGACGTGGCGATGCAGTAGTCATAACATCGGTTTAACACAATATTTACCGTTCTCGTGTCCCAATCCTCACTCCAACCCTAACGCCCCCCCCCCTGTCATGTCTCACCCATCAAAAAAATGCTCCCGCTGCCACCAAGCCAAACCCCTCGGAGAGTTCAAATCCGATTCCCGCAAGCCCGACGGCAAGGCATCATCCTGTAAGGCCTGTAATACCGCGGTCGGCTATGCCTCATTCGGGCAGATGTCGGAACTTGGACTCTATGACCAGGCTCGCGCGCTCCTTGCCAAGGCCAAGGCCGTTGATGAAGTCAAAACCATTGCCGACAAGGCCGCGGCGCTGAAGGAATACGCGCGGCGCGCCGGCGACCGAACGCTTGAGATCGATGCCACCGAAATCCGATTCTTCGCCGAACGTCGCATGGGCGAGATGTTGATCGCCCAGAAAGAGACGATTGGGCTGAATACGGGAACCCGGGGGCAACTCAAGGGCCGGAATGCGTCTGGCACTACCGAGAAGGAAGCCCCTGAAGACGACCGTCCGACACTGGCTGAGGTTGGCATCTCCTATAAGCTTTCGACTCATGCCCAGAAGTTGGCCTCGGTGCCTGAACACGAGTTCCAAGCCCGCGTGGACGCTTGGCGGGACGAGATGTCCGCCGGCCAGACCAGAGTTACCATGGATCTGATGCGAATCGGAGAGGCCGCGATCAACGGAGCCCGATCGGTCATGGGATCGAGGCAGGAACCGGACGATTCTCTGGACTACTTTTGCACGCCTCCTTGGGCTACCCGTGCCCTCGTCGAGCATGTTCTCCCTCATCTTGAACGCGGTGGCCATTGCAAATGGCAGACGGTCTGGGAACCAGCCTGCGGCGAGGGGCATATGGCGGAGGTCTTGGGGGAATATTTCAAGACGGTCTGCTCAACTGATATTCACGATTACGGATACGGGGCGCACCGGATCGATTTCCTGGATACGACTCCGGATATTCAACCGTCCTTCGACTGGGTCATCACGAATCCTCCCTTCGGCGAGCTCGGCGAGGCCTTTGTCCTGAAAGCCCTTGATCTGGTCGGAACTGGCGTTGCCATGTTCATGCGCGTGCAGTGGCTCGATACGATCGGGCGGTATGAGAACATCTTCAAGCCGTGTCCGCCGACGCTGATTGCGTTCTTTGCCGAGCGGGTGAACCTCTGCAAAGGCCGCTGGGACCCTGAGGGATCGACGGCGACGGCCTATATGTGGCTGGTGTGGTTGAAGGGTGCGGAGCCAAGGGCGCCGTTCTGGATACCCCCTGGTTGCCGGGAAAGCTTAGCTAGATCGGATGACGTCGAACGGTTTACGGCTCATCCGGTGAAACGAAATACAAATCCTCCGTCACAACGAACGGAGGTAGCGGGACCGAATGGTAAGGCTCAGTGTCCAACTCTGCCTGGCTGTGAGGATGTGGACGAATCACAGCAGCGGTCCCGCGATCTTTCAAACGAGGATGAAGCAGCATGACCACCCAACCCAAGAAGACTCCACGACCCCGGGATACCTATCGCCAGGACGGTGCACAGAAGATCGCGCCACGCGGCCGGTGGCGTGCGCGACCGGAGGTGTTCAAGGTCGATGGAAGTTACCGACCTCCTGTTCGATTGAATCGATCGCGGCACTGGACGCGGGCCAAGTCCTATGTTCATGCGCGTGAGATGTCGCCTTCGGTGGAGGTGGTGCGGTGAGGTTACCGAAACCCATTATCAATGCGCTGTGGCGCCGCATGCTCAACATCGCCATCAGTCGGAGCCCGGACTTCCTAATCGGGAAGGACGATGACACCTATTTGCGTCGATGGTGGGTGATTCCGAGAAACCCGATATTTAACATCTATTTACATAACTTCCTACGTTCGGATATCGATGTGGCGCTGCACGATCATCCGTTCCAGAATATGTCAATTCTGCTCAACGGGCGCTACACCGAACACACAATCGCGGCAGGCGGCGTCAATCGCCGTGTTGTCTATTCGACCGGAAATATGAAAATCCGCGGCGCGAGTTATGCCCATCGAATCGAATTGACGGATGGTCCATGCTGGTCGTTGTTCATTACCGGACCCCGGATTCGACAATGGGGATTTCATTGTCCTGCAGGTTGGCGACATTGGCGACAATTCGTCGATGAGAAAAACTCAGGAAATACCGGACTAGGATGCGACTGATATGATTGACCGACAAAGAGGAAAGATCGTTTTCGAGTGCGATGCTTGTCCGCAGACCTTCGACACCGAGACCGACGATTTCACGGACGCGCTCAATATGATCAAGCGCGACGGATGGAATGTTCGGAAGATTGCAGGAGAGTGGGTCCATTGCTGTGAAAAGTGCGGAGTGCCGACGTGAGCGCGATGATTCTGACACTTCCTGTCTTGTCGAAATTCGAGACAAAGTCGATCGTCCAGATCGTCTTGTCCGAACGCGATATCTCGCGCCTTTCGAAATGCGCCGATAGTTGGAACTGTTCGTTGAACGAGGCCGCCAGCATGATCCTGATTCGTGAACTGACTCCACCGAGGCGAACATGAGTGCCCTTCCCATCTCCATTGACCTGATGCCGCTGAAGTATCGGAAGCCAAAGGCCGGGCCCTTGCTTGAACCCAAGGAAGCAATTGCGATCGGACTGCTTTACGGATTCGGAGCGAAGTTCGATGAGGATGGCAAACAGGTGAAGGCTATTCTTGAGGCGATCAAGGGTGCTGGATACAAGATCGAACCGATTTAGAGAGGGAGATTTCGCATGCTTCGACGTCTCCGCCCTTCGCACCATCGTCCGGATGCGCAGGCAGGACGCTAACGAACGGCAGGAGGCGGAGACCATTCTTGAGACCTACATGCACGCGCTGGGGATGATCTGAAGGAGAGGTTCGATGTTGAAAGCATTCGCGGTTACGGAAGACTACGACAATAACGGTGCCATTGTCTTCGCCGAACGCGATATCGAAGCTCGTAAGTGGGGTATGAATGAGTTTGGATGTGATAGACTTGGTGGGTTAACATGCAAACGAGCTCATTGGGCCGATTCTTACGCTGGAAAAACTGTTCCGGCCTGGCTTATGATCGAAAACGGATGGAATTTTGAATGCTGTGGGTGTGGATCAAAAATAGATCTTGATTATCTGGACGACGAGGACTTGCCGCTTGATGGTGTTATTGGAACGCAGCATAGCCGCGTGTTTTGTTCGCCGATATGCGAAGCTCGGCAACGCTTGCATGATGCCTTTAAGACGTACCATGAGCATCGATCTATTGATGCGCTCAAGATATTTGTCTTGAAGCGATTTCCGTCGGTATTGATCCGAGCGGACGGAAACTGGTTACCGCGAGCTTACGCTTCCAAGTCGTCTGATGGAAGTTCCTGGCAAGTTGAACAGTGCGTCGTTTCATTTGATTTTCCAGGTATGAAAATCGGTCCTGCCACCTGTCGTATCGAACGACGTCAGGGGGTTTTTGGGTCGCTGATAGGGCCGATACTCCCACAATTCCAATGTTGCTATGGTGATAAAGACACATTCGAATTATGGGTAAGATCGCCGGAGTCACGCTCAAAAATAACCTGACAGGTGTCGCAACAATCGCGTCTGGTCATTGTCCACAAATCTTACACGAGCCAACCATGTCCTGTACCCTTCCCGCTGGCTACGTCGTCCACCTCCCCAGACAGAGGCCGGTCCTCCACGGGCCCTTCTCTGACCCTGTCAGCATCCCCGCTCAAGAAACCCCCTCAGGTCACCCGCAAACCGAGCGTACATGCGTCAACTGCGGAGCGGTGAAGATCACTGTCCACGGTCTCAATGGCTTCTCCTGGCGTGAATGGCGGGCAGGGGAGGGCAAGGAACAGATGGGGGAGATGGTGGGGTGTACAGTTGATAAAACTTAACGTGCTCGACCTTTTCAGCGGTATTGGGGGATTTTCTCTTGGCCTTGAAAGAACCGGAGGATTTAGAACCGTTGCGTTCTGCGAGATCGAGCGGTTTGCCCGCGCTGTGCTCGCCAAGCACTGGCCCGATGTCCCATGCCATGGCGACATCACCACACGAGAATTTATCGAGGGAGAGGCTGACGTCATCTGCGGCGGATTCCCCTGCCAGGACATCAGCCTTGCCGGCGCTGGCGCCGGACTTGCCGGCGAGCGTTCGGGACTCTGGCGGGAATTGCTACGAGCCATTCGCGTGGTACGACCCGCTTCGCGATCGTGGAAAACGTGGCAGCACTGCTTGCTCGGGGGATGGGAAGAGTTCTCGGAGACCTGGCCGAGATCGGGCAGGATGCGGAATGGCATTGCATACCGGCGTGCGCCGTTGGTGCCCCTCACATCCGCGATCGTGTCTGGATCATTGCTGCCGACCCCGCGCGCGGAGGGCATGGATGCGATGGGCTCGGGGAAGCACTCAAAAGACAGTTTGATTATCCAGTCGAGGATGCGGCCGACCTGTCGGGCGGCGATGACTGGCGCTGCGATCCCGGAGAGGTTGAACGACAAGAATCTCAATCTCGAAAAGGCTGTAGCTCAGGAGATATGGCCTACGCCGCGCACAGGCGACGGGATGTGCCACTCGTTGAGGTTTCCACCACGTCCGCCTCGGGGTCGGCTGGAGGATGCAGTCGCGAACTCGATGTGGCGGACTCCGAATGCGTCGGATGCGACGAAATGGTCAAACCAGACATTGGCCGAACGTCAAGCAAAGGGTCAGCAGATACGCCTCAACACCCAGGTATCGCCAGACGGCGGGGCTGGTGGTCAGTTGAACCCGACGTGGATCGAGTGGCTCATGGGGTTCCCACTCGGGTGGACCGTCTTAAAGGATTGGGCAACGCCGTCGTCCCGCAAATCCCGGAAGCGATCGGGCGAGCAATCATGAGGTCCATGGCATGACCACTCCACCCACCGTCGCCGGCGCACGGAAGACAGAATCCGCGGATACCCCCGTCAGTAGTCCACAACCTTCTTCCAATCCGGTCAGATATAGCGCGAGGGATTATCCGCTTTGAGCGTTCGGATCGTAATCGGCGATGTGCGTGAGCAATTGAAATTGCTACCGACGGAATCCGTGCACTGCTGTGTCACCTCCCCACCCTATTTCGGCTTGCGCGACTATGGCGTGGATGGTCAGATCGATCCTGATCGAGCTCAATCCAGAATATGCGGCAATGGCCCATCGCCGAATCAAAGGTGATGCTGGCATGTTGTCGACCGTTGAAATGGAAATTGCAACTTTATGATCATCAAACGACGTTACACGAAGCAATTCGTCACACTCGAAAATAAGCTCGTCCGTGACCGGCGTCTGACGCTCGACGAGCACGGCATGCTGCACTATCTGCTATCATTGCCGGACGACTGGGAGGTCTCACGGACGAGTTGTGCGCGTTTCTGGCGGATCGGGAGAGATAAGTCCTCACGTATTTTCAGAAGTCTCCGACGCTGCGGATGGGCACAGGTTGAACGGATGCATGCGGAGGATGGAACCTTTCTCGGCGTTCGCTGGATCATCACCGATGAATCAGGTGAAGAAGTGCCAGAAGAAGCGCTTGATCAGGACGTCGAAACGGATGACGAATCAACCGAAGGAACCCCAGAGACCGAAGTTCATGACGGTATTTCCGACCATGATACTGGAAACCCGGAGTATGGTTCAACCGTAGCACGGGTTAACCATACTCCGGGTAACCCGTATCATGGTGATTATATAGACTCTACGAAAACAGATTCTAAAGAAAACAGAATCCCACAAAAGGGTGCGGGCGAAAATATCGATGAAATCAGTGAAACTCCGATCGCGACCTTCGGTGATCTGGTCAAACTGTGGCCTGCCGAGAACGTCCTGAGCCGAGTTGCCGCCGAACAGTCCTGGGAACGAAAAGCCCGATTGTCTCGGCAGGCTGCATTCGATCTCGTGCCGCGCTATCTTGCCGATTGCCGCAGTCATTCCCGCAAGGTCTGCGATCTGACGACCTATCTGCGGGAAGACCGATACGAACGATTCATTGGGAAAAACGCCAGTTCTCAGGCCACGACGGAGATCAAACCAAATACTCCGCAATGGTATCGCTGGCGGGAATACCGCATGGTGACCGGTCAATCGGTCAAATTCATGGATTATTTGGGTGCAACCGGTAAAAGCTTTACGGTTCCATCAGAATGGCCGCCGGCTATGCCAGCACGACCGGAGGGAGCCCCGAGCGCTGATGCCCATCCTCCCGATCCACCCGATTCCAGTTGACGTATTCCACTCTGAGATTGACTCGAATCGTGATCTCGTAGTTAGTCCTCAGCGGGAGTCCGCAACTGGGCTCCAATTCACCTGACACCCATGGTCGGGCACGTATGGATAGATCAACGGTAGCTTTTTCGTCTTGTTTCGCGGAGCGGTTCCGACACACATCTCGCAAGGTCTTCGGGCCACTGCACAAAGGGTAACCAACCAAGATTCTCGACCGCAGGGAACGGCGTTACGGTTCCAAAGGGCTCATCCTTAAAAAAGATGGGCCTTTCGCTTTAAGTAGGAGGTGTGTTTTACAGCCTCTGCCCGTTCCCGGGCGTTTTCCTCCCCAGACTTGGAACCGCTCGCGTTGACTCGGGTTGACGTGGGCGGTCCTTTTTGTCAGGATTGAGTCTAGCTTGAACGATTGTGAATCTCGTGACCGTTACCGCACTGAAAACAAGATCGCCTCCGCGCGATATCAAGCCGAACCAGAAGACCTACGCCTTCGAGCGGTCGCTTGGGATTCCGCCGGTCGAGGCTTGCCGCCGCGCTGGTGGTAACGTCCACGCCGGTCGTGCGACGACATGGGAGCGCAGCCGCCGCGTCCAGGAGTGGATTTCCTATTATCGCTCTCTCGGCTCCGACGAGGAGATGATGGCCGCGAAGCGCGCTCGGATCGAAGAGCGCTTGGCGCTGGCGGCATTCGGCAACATCTTCGATTTCTCGCGGCTTGATCGGACCGGAGATCCGGAGATCGACTGGAGCAAGGTGGCGGAATCGCCTTATGCGGCTGTGATCTCGACCTTCAAGTTTGACAAGGATACCGGACGTCTCGTGCATTTCGAGCGCGACGACGCGCTGCATGCGATTGCCCAACTTCGCGACATGCACGGTTTCAAGGCAGCAACCAACGTGAACGTGAACAAGAGCGATGCGACTGATTGGACAACCGCAGAATTGGTCGCCTTCGTCATTGACGCTCGAAACCGCGTTATCGGAAATCGAGCGTCGGGCGACGGCGAAGGATAGCCTCATCGGATTCACGGAATACACGAATCCGCGCTACAAAACCGCGACGATTCATTGCCAGATCGCCGAACAGTTGGAGCGCGTCGAGCGCGGCGAGATTGACCGGCTGATGCTGTTGGTTCCACCTCGTCACGGGAAAAGCGAATTAGCTTCCCGCCGATTTCCAGCGCGATATCTTGGCAAGTATCCCCATCGGCAATTCATCTCGTCGTCTGCGACTGGGTCGCTTGCGGAAGACTTCGGCCGCGATGTCCGCAACATTATAGCGAGCCCGCAATACCGCGTGCTGTATGAAACGCGCCTGGCTGAAGACAGTAAGGCCAAGGGGCGCTGGAACACAGCTCAGGACGGATCGTACTATGCGATCGGTGTCGGAGCTGCCGTCATGGGTCGCGGCGCCCACGTGTTCATGATCGACGATCCTTTCGGTACGATGGCTGAAGCGCGCAACGAGACCGCACGCAAGAACGTCTGGGATTGGTACACGGGAACGGTCTACAACCGCCTAGAGGAAAACGGCGCCATCGTCCTGATTAACCATCGCATGCACGAGGACGACCTGACGGGTATGCTGCGCGCACAACAGGCTGCCGGCGGGGATCGCTGGGAAGTGGTCGAGCTGAAGCCCGACATGGACAATCGACTTGCGCTTTGGCCTGAGAAATACCCGATCGCAGCGCTCGAGCGCATCCGTCGCAATACGACCGCGCAGGACTGGTCGGCGCTGTACCTGCAAAACCCGACCCCCGACGAAGGCACCTATTTCAAAGCCGACTGGCTGAAGCCCTACGACAAGGCTCCCGTCCGGGCTACACTGACGGTCTACGGAGGCTCCGACTATGCGGTGACTGACGACGGAGGTGACTACACGGTGCATGCGATAATCGGCCTAGATCCCGAGGAGAACATGTATCTGCTCGACCTCTGGCGCGGACAGAAACAGGGCGACGTCTGGATCGACGCCTTCTGCGACCTTGTGCTGGAATGGAAGCCGATGGGATGGGCGGAGGAAACCGGCCAGATCAAATCGGCGATCGGTCCCTTCCTGAACGCACAGATGCACAAGCGGAAGGCTTACGTCGCCCGTGAACAGTTCTCCACGCGTCAGGGTAACAAAGCCGTGCGGGCGCAGTCGATTCGGGGTAGGATGGCGCTGCATGGCCTGTATGTCCCGACACATGCGAAGTGGTATCCTGAGTTTCGGAGCGAATTGTTGAGTTTTCCCTCGGGAAAGCACGACGACCAGGTTGACGCGCTCGGTCTTATCGGCCAGTTGCTGGACAAGATGGTTGCGGGAATCAAGCCGCCGAAATCCGATCCGGATAAACGGGACGGCTACCGCGAAGCACGAGACGACCTCTATTCGGATTCAACGGTGACACTCTGATGCAGCCCGATCCCGCCACAGACCATGCCGGCCGGGCCGCGGACACCCCGAAGATGACCGCGACTGAATCCGTCGTCGCGGCGATCGGACGGGTCATCGACCTGCGTCTGTCAGGCGTGCGGACCGAGCGCGCGGTCGAGGCTTCGAACAAACTGGATACTGTCCTGGCGAAGGGCATTGCGGAGGGAAAACGGGTGAGCAAGCTTGGCGAGATTGCGGCGCGGATCGCGGAAAAGAAAGCTTCGCATGATGCCAAGGCTGACGAATGGGCGCAGCGACTGGACGCGCTTGACCGTCGCGAGCCTGCCGCTTTCGCGATCGGTGACGCTGTGATCGAGGAACGGGAGCTTGATCTGCACGACATGGAACGCAACATGAGGCAGATCTCCAACCTCCCAAACGTGGTTTCCGGGAAGTCATGATGAGGCTCAATCAATCAACCCAAGGAGGACTGTGAAATGCCTGAAGAGACCAAGATGACCGAGACCAAGGAAGTGCGAGCAGAAACCCTGGATGACCGCGTTGCGGCGCTGATCGCCTCGCTCGAGCACGCTGCCAAGCACAACTCGCCGATCACCGCGCAGCATCTGGCGGAGGTCAGGGCGCTGTTCGGGGTGGAAGAGAAGCGGGCGGCGGAGTGACTGAACTCCTTCCACCCGTTGTCGATCCTGAAGACGGATTTGCGCTGTATCCAGTTCGTCATGTAACTGGTGCAATCGTGTATTCGTTTACGGAAGAGAGCCAAAGATGGTGGCAGGAACTCGCCAACAGACAGACCGCAAGATTGATCCAGATGACGACGAAGAAGTCGAGCCCGACATCCCTGATGAATGGATCGACTGCTCCGAAGACCGCGAAGACCTATTGAACGAGAGGTTCTATGCCGAAGGCTGGCCGGTTATCTGACTGGATGTGGGGATTCTTCGTCTTTGCTTTGATGGTTGCCTATTGGCCGCATGTCGCTGGCGTAGCCACAACGCCGCGCTGGGACGTTGCGACGTTTCTCGTGATTATCATGTTCTTCGGGCCTGTGGCCCGCGATACAACCGCGCATTGGCTCGGTCTGGCCCCTCTATGTTGGATGGGCCTGACAATCCTATGGAACGATGGCGGGCACGATGGGCGCTTGGACGGAGTTGAGGCCCTCTTCGAGCTTATGATCGGCCTTATGGCCTTTTGGATGGGATCGACACTGTTCGACATCCGGCCGGTCCTGGTCGGCGCCGCGATCGGAATCGGGGTCAATAGCACATTCTGCATCGCGCAATGGTTCGGCTGGGATGGCTGGCAAGGTTTGATCCAGACCCGGGAAGACAGCTTCGCTGGCCTGTTCTATGAAAAGGACCGGTTAGCGGCGGCGACGGCAATGGTCACGGTCGGGTTGGTTGCTCTCCCCAGATTGTGGATATTGCTGCCGCTACTGCTTCCGGCCCTGTGGCTAGCGCATTCGCGGGCTGCCTGGCTGGCGATCGGAATTAGTCTGGTTGTTCAGGTCTATCGGATGACCAACCCGTATGTGCGGCAGTTGAAACCGTTCCTGGCTATGCTGTTGGTTCCCGTGGTCGTGACCATTTTCGTGCACTTCATCGCGAACCCCGATCAATCCACCCTCGAGCGTCTGGCGATCTGGCATGACACGATCCTCAATCTCAACCTCTTCGGCCACGGTCTCGGATCATTCCGGGAGGTCTTCCTGCAAAAGGCCCATTTCTACGATTTCGGACATTGGCAGCATCGGCCTGAGGCTCCCCATAACGAGCTTCTTTGGCTTGCTTTTGAAGGAGGGATTCCGGCGATTGTTCTGGCTGGCATATTCAGTATTGCGGTCGTTTATAAATCGGAAGCAAACGACGGAATCGGTGTCCTCGTCTGCCTCGCCGTCCTCTGCATGTTCGCCATGCCGCTCCACGATCCGTCCACCCTCGTTCTTGGGGCATTGTATGCGGGCTATGTTGCTAGTTGTGGTGCTCGGGCTCGCGAGCTCGCTGACACTCGCCGAAATGCGATATGCGCGGGCATGGCCGCCGAGCGAAATCAGCGCCAGTATGAACGATTTGCGGGCCGCAGCGCGGTCCTACCCGTTCCTGCCGCGGTTTCGCGAAGGGATGGGGAAAAGGCTGGAAATCTATGCACGGATCGGAAAATGAGTGGTGAAGAGATCCACGATTCTGATATTGATCGGCTGAAGCGATACGGATCGAATTGGTGATTACCCAAATCCCCTACTCAGTCTGTGCCCCGAGGCCGGCGGGCAGATCAACACGCTTCCGATGCTTGGACGTGGGGACGAGGGCGGGCGAAAGTCCGGAGACATAGTAGCGTCTAATCGGAAGAAGCCGGCCAATTGATTCAAGATCAACGAGGAAAGGTTGAACATGAGCGAAGGTGACGCGCAGGAGCTTCCCCGATACAAGAGCCACAAGACGGTCTGGGCGTTGGAGATCGAGACTATCCAGCGTCTCGAAGAGAAGATGGAATATCGTCTGATCTTTCGCGATGCTGGATATTCGTCAATTGATGTCGAAGCGCAGATGGTCTCGCGCTACTTTCCGAATCCTGGCGACTTCTATGTCGTCTATGCCGACGGATATGCTAGTTTCTCTCCAAGGAAAGCATTTCTGGAGGGCTACACGAAAGAATCGTAATCTAAGCGATCGGACGAGGCGAATCCCATAAGGTTAAGACGGATGTGGTTTGAACCTCTCAACCTGTATCTGACGGACCAAAGGGGTAGCAAACGGACGAGGCTTGGAGTCTCGCGGGACGGAGGATACCGGTTCTCACGTCCCGCGAGATCGGCTCAGGGAGGGATGAAAATGGGCAATCAACAAAAGTTCTATGAAAATGATGCGATCTTTCATTTGCGTCATCGATCCTTCCTCGTCAGATTAGCGAATCACTATCGCGTCTATCGATCGTTGCGCATGAGTCGGATACAAAGTCTCTGTGCTGCGTGGCGATTGGCTCGCATCTGATGGCCCAAACCTCGACCGCACCCAACAATAAGTCCGTCACCTTCGGAACCAAAACGGAGCGCGAAATGCCCCCATATCCGAAACCGAAATCTCAGGCGCAGAACGCGGCGATGCATGCGGCGGCCGAAGGAAACTCGACGATCGGAATCCCGAAGAAGGTCGGTAAGGAGTTCGCCAAGGGTGCGCATGCGGCCAAGAAGGGATCGATCAAGAAGTTGCCGAAACACGTGATGTCCAAAGCCAAAAGTGCCATGAAACGCGGCATGATTTCGGAGAAGGCCGCGAAGGCGCATTTGGGCGAGGATTACTGAGGATGAATACTCCCACGCTTGGTGAACGAATGCATGCCTTCGGCGTGGTGTTGCGAGGGGAATTGGAAGAAAGCGGCTGGGTGTGCTTCCTGAACGCGGTGACGGAAGCGATCGGAATGAGCGCGGCGGGAGAGCCCGCGGTCTGGACATATCCGATGGAAGGCAAGGGTGGTGTCGGCCGGACTTTCGTGTTGCCTATTACTGAATCCTTTCTTGCACTGGATACCTGGCCGGACCATGATGGGGCGTATTTATTTGTCAATTCGTGCCGCGCATTCGACATCAAGACAATCGAGAAGACGGCACATTGCTTCTCGCTGGTGGTGATGCGGGATGAGGGACAGAGGTTTTATTCGGAGTTGAATTTGAAATGAGCGGGTCTGCAATACAGAAGAATGTCAGGACAGATTCCGGCCAATGTCCTCACAGTGATCTCGCGATAAATTTTCATCTGACGACGATGGTCGACAGCAACGTCGGTTCGATGCATGTTTGGGCGACGTGCAAGATTTGCGACAAGCGCATGAACTTCGGGCGCGGGTTACCGATGGGTGCCAATAGCCGGGGACCCTCGCGAGATTCTGAGCCAGACAAGCTCGGAATATTGATTCCGATGATTGCCGAAGGCGACGATCCTTCGAAGGAATGGGGATTCTTTTTGTCGGGTCCGAAGATGGTGAGAGATGTCTGATAACCTCCGATCGAAAACCGCCCTCGTCTTCGACAACGGCATATTCGCCGAAATCGCCGTCACCCTCGCGAAAGACTTCGGGCGCGTCCTCTACTATGTGCCATGGACGAACGCATACCCGAAATCGAATGCTCTGCTGATCGGTCATGGTGTCGAAGGCATTGAGCGGGTATCGTCTCCATGGCCGTACTTCGACGACATCGATATCTGGATATTCCGAGCTGCAGGAATGGCTTGCGGCGCAGGGCAAACGCGTCTGGGGCTGTCGGATGGGTGCCGAGCTTGAGCTTGACCGTCCGAAGAGCAAGGAAGCCTCCAAGAAACTCGGGATCGACATCGGGCCCTATAAGGTGATTATGGGCTTGGACGCGCTGCGCAAGCATCTGAAGGCCAATGACGACCAATGGGTCAAGGTCAGTTCAACACGCGGCGATATGGAAACCTTCGGTGCAAAGACTTATCAGCACGTCGAGCCTCGTCTGGACGAATTGGAGCACAATCTCGGCGCCAAGAAGAAGATCATGGAGTTCACGGTCGAGCAGGGAATCCCCGACGCGATCGAGACCGGATACGACGGCTACTGCATTGACGGGAAATATCCCAAGGGAGCCATGACCGGGGTAGAGGTCAAGGACGAAGCCTATCTGATGAAGACCGTGCGCTGGCAGGACCTTCCGGAGATGGTCCGCTCGGTCAATCAAAAGCTCGCGCCGGCCTTGAAGCGGTACGGATACCGCGGCTTCATCTCGACCGAGGTTCGCTGCTGCGAGGACGGCAAGGCCTATCTGATCGATCCGTGCTTTGCCGATGACACCGAAATCCTCACCGATCAGGGTTGGAAGTTATTTCAGGACCTTGATCGGTCGGAGTCGGTCGCGACGCTCAACGTCGAGACTCGTGAGATCGAATACCAGATCCCGAGCGATTACCTGGCCAGCGCGTTTGCCGGCGAGATGGTGATGATCTCGAACAAGGAGCGCGGCATCGAATGTCTGGTGACGCCGAATCATGGCGTTTGGCGGACCGATCGCCACGGAAACGGGCTATTCCGCGAGAGTGCCGACAGCGTTTCCGATAGGGGATATATTCCGCGCACCGGACTATGGACTGGCCAGCATCAGGCTGTGTACACGGTGCCGGCGTATTATTCCACATGGGTGAGCGGGCGCGGCGTCGGGATCGTCAAGGAACACAGTTGTGAGCCGGCCGAGATTGACATGGTGGCATGGCTCCGATTTCTGGCGGTCTATCTGGGTGACGGCAGCATTCATTCGGAGTGGGCTGTCAATATTTCCCAAAATGATGCCAGCGATAAAAAGGAACTGATCGCGGCCATTGTGAATGAGATGCCGTTCGGCGTATCGCGGAATGCACAAGGATTTGTGGTCAATTCTGTTCAGCTTACCGAGCATCTGCGAAGCAGTGGTCTCTGCAACGAAAAGCGCATTCCGGATTACGTGAAAGACCTTACGCCGGAACAGATTGATGTCTTCCTCGACGCCTATCGTCTGTGCGATGGCGGTGAACACAAGGGCCAAAAGCTCTACTTCACGACGTCCAAGGGACTATCGGACGATATTCAGGAACTAGTGTTCAAGGCGGGTCGGATCGCCAACATCCGCAAGCGTGAGGTTGCGGGCACCACGATGTTGGTCGGCGGCAAGACCTATACCCGCAACCACGACACCTACGTGATCTCTGAACTGGGCATGCATGATCAGTTCTGGTTCGAAACTGGATCGCGCGCCGATCGGTATTTCGCGCGTCAACCGTATGACGGGATGGTTTACGACGTCACGGTGCCAAACCATACGGTCTATGTCCGCCGCAACGGAAAACCGTTCTGGTCTTCCAATTGCTGCAGGGCCGGCTCACCTCCCAACGAGCTCTACCAGGTCATGATGGCCAACATGGCGGAAGCCATCTGGTACGGTGCCGGCGGGATCGTGATCGAACCGGAGTTTCGGGCGAAGTGGGGTGCGGAAGTCCTCCTGATCTCGGAATGGGCCGACCAGAACTGGATGCATGTCTCGTTCCCGCCGGAAGTCCGGGAGAACGTCAAGCTCCGCAACTTCTGTGTGATCGAGGGTGAATACTACGTCATTCCGCAGTGGACCGGATCGGCGGAGATCGGTGCGATTGTGGCGCTCGGGAATACGCCTGAAGAGGCGATTGCGGAGGTCAAGCGAATCGCCGAACTGGTCGAAGGACATTTGCTCGACAAGCCGATCGACGCGCTCGACATCGCACATGAGCAACTGCAAGAGGTGCTTGGTCCTGAAAAGGTCTTGACCAAGGAGCAGAAACAGGCGGAAGCTCTGCACAAGGCTGGGAAGATTTCCGATCGGCAGTTGGACAAGATGATGGCGGAAAAGGACGGAGTCTGAGCGATGGCCGAAGGGCGAGGAATGACCAAATCGAGTCCTGGACCTGCCAAGAAGGGTCCAAGGAACAAACTTCCCAAGCGTGTCCGCTCCAAAGCCAAAAGCGCGATCAAACGCGGGATGATCTCGGAGAAGGCGGCGAAGGATCATCTCGGGAAAGGGTATTGAACCATGGCAATGGCAGAGACATCCTCGGTGAACGCATCCAAACCGAAGAAATACGACGAATGGGAAGTCCGCGACGCCATGCATACGTTGATGCGGGCTGGCGAGATCACCAAGGACAAGAAGCTTCTCGGGCTGGTCCGAAAGGAAGCGGCCGAGCACGCCGAAAAGATGAAGAACGTGGCCAGCCAAGCCAGCCAACTCGCCAAGATGGGTCGCATATCGCCGAAGCAGATGGCGAAGCTCGGGAAATAAGATCGAATGCCTCTCGCCGAACGCTCCCTCGTCGACACCATGGCAAGCCGCGACAATGCGCGATTGGCGCCGCTCGTCCCACACCAGGACGAGGAAACGGGCAACGACCAGCGTGAGCGTATTGTCCCCGACGACAGCGATGAGATGTTCCTTCCGGTCCGTACCCTGCGTGTCCAATACACGGACTACCTCGATTCAAAGCTGGACGAGATCGAGGAAGCCAAGGAAGCGCGGAGGTACTATCACTGCGCGCAACTGACGGCCGAACAGTACAGGGTGCTGAAGGATCGGCATCAGCCGGTTCAAATCTGGCCGCGCGTACATCGTAAGATCAATGGAATTGTCGGCGTCGTCGAGCGCATGCGGACCGATCCGAAGGCGGTCGGACGCGATCCGAAGAGTGAGGCGGGGGCGGAGGTCGCGACGCAATCCGTGCGCTATGTCTGCGATGCCAACCGGTTCAAGACGATCCTGAAGCCCAGCGTATTGCTTCAGGGAGGCATCGAAGGGATAGCTGGCGTTCAACTTGTCCTGCAGCAGGGTGACAAGGGAGACCCGGATGCTGGTCTCCATGGCGTCATCGGAGACGAATATTTCTATGATCCGCGGTCGTACAACCAGAACTTCAAGGATGTCCGGTACGAAGGTATCGCGAAGTGGCTCGACATTGACGCTGCGGTCGAGATGTTCCCGAACAAACGGGAATTGCTTGAGGGATTATTCCAAGGCGATAGCGATCTGACCACGAATCCCGATCGCGAAATCAAGTGGATTATCTCGACACTGAAGCGGCTTCGGCTCGTCGAGCACTGGTACAAGCATCGCGGCCGATGGTGCTGGGCGTTCTACTGTTCCAACGTGATGCTCGACCAAGGAATCTCGCCGTTTTTCAATGAACGAAATGAAAGCGAATCGTCCTTCGAGATGTTCTCGGCAGCGATCGATCAGGACGGAGATCGCTACGGATTTGTGCGTGGGTTCAAGGGGCCGCAGGATGCGTTGAACCAGGGCAAGTCCAAGACGCTTGCGCTTGCCAACTCGCGGCAGTTGATCCTTGAAAAAGGTTCGGTCGACGATGTCGAGCGGGCCCGACGCGAGGCTGCGCGGCACGATGGTGTGATCGAGGTCAATCCGGGAAAAAAGTTCGAAATCCGAGATACTCAGAAGGATATCGCGGTTTTTTCGTCCTTCACGGAAGACGCGAAAGCCGAAATGGATGGTTTCGCAAATGCCAACCTCGCGGCAATTTCCGGAATCGGAAACATCTCCGGAAAGGCGATCGAACTGTTACGGCAACCCGGCATGGCAGAGTTGGGGCCGTTCGTGCTGGCCTACCGGTCGTTCGAACTTGGCGTCTATCGCAAGATCTGGAATGCCGTCCAAAGGCATTGGACGGCTGAGCGCTGGATCAGGGTCAATTCCAACGACAAGACCGCACAGTTTATCCAATTGAACGGCGTCGACCTTGATCAGTTCGGGAGACCCGTCATTGTCAACGCGGTCGGACAACTCGACGTGAATATCGTTCTCGACGAAGGTCCCGACATCGTATCGATGATGCAGGAAACCTACGAGATGTTGAAGGGGTATCCTCCTGGAACCTTCCCGCCGCAGGTTTTGATCGAGATGAATCCGAACATTCCGCGCAGCGAAAAGGATCGGCTGTTGCAGATGATGGCACCCAAACCGCCGCCCCCCGATCCGATGGCGGAGGTCGTCAAGAAGCTTCAACTTGAGGGCGTGGCGGGACGCAATGCCAAGACGGCCGCGGAGACGCAGAAGCTATTGGCTGGCGCGGACCAAGCCGCAGCGACCGCGGAAGAGAAGAGGGCCGGCGTCGGGCATGGTGCCAGCAACCTGCATCTTGCGGCGGCCGAGTTCGTGCGGGATACGCTGTTCGATGCCCACAGGATCGCGCAACCGGCACAGGGACCAGGACCGCAAGGTCTGGGTGGTTCACCGCAACCAAGACCGATGATTCCACCTCAACCACAGCCGCAGGGATTGTAGCTATGATGTTACGAACTGGCCGAATACTGGCAGTCCTTGCGATCTTGTTCGCAACATTGCTGTTGTCGCCGTCCTGGGCTCAGAACAATTTTCCGAGTCCTGGAGGCGCGCAAGTCAACGGTGTCGTGTTCATGTGCTTGGACGCGCAGGGCAGGGCAGTCGGTGCGACGGCGGCGGGGACGTGTCTGGCGGCTGGGGGCGGGGGTGGTGGGCTTTCGGTAGTTGATCAGACGGCGTTTACGCAAGGCACGTCGGCTTTCACGCCTGGAGGTGGTGTGTTTAACGACGCGTCTACGTTGACGTCCGGGCAAGAAGGCACGTTTCGGATGACGACGAAACGGGCGCAGATCATGGATGTTGATGCTTCAGGAAGTCAACTTCACGCCGATTTGACGTCGGCTATTGCGACAGGCACCAACAACATCGGCAATGTTAAAATTGTAGACACCGCCGGAACCAACTTAGGGACTGTCAAGCCAGCCAGTACCGCACCGGTTGCGACTGATACATCTTTGGTTACGGCGCTTAATCCGAACAGTCCAGGGATTATCACGCTGGGGCCGGCCGCCGCTGCCAGTTCTGTCCCTATGACAGTTGGCCCTGCTCTGCTTGGTTCTTATTGTATGGGCGCGAATACCGGAACCATGGCCGCTGGTCTTGGAGCAGGTTCACCTATTTTTTCATTCAGATACGGTGGGGCAGCGCTTGCGATTGTGCGAAGAGTCTCATCTGAAGCGGATGACGTTTCAACGGCTTTAACGGCTGGGGCTGGCAAGTTTGATCTGATAGCAGCGCGGGCATTCACTGCCTCTGACACGGGCGGAACGGCCGGGACGTTAACTGGCAACAATGGAAAAATGAGAACTTCGTTTGCCACAACCGGAGTATCGGACTTCAGGATTTCATCTACAGCGACATTGACCGCAGGCACTCGTACTCTTGATACTCAGCCTTTAGCCAGTGTTGAATTCCCCGTGTCAACTACTGCCGATGGCGGCCTGTTACCGACCACAGATCTTGTTAGAACTAACGTCGGAGAAAGTCCTCTCGTGCTGGCCACTAACGAAGGTTTTGTTATTCAAGCCACGGTTCCAGGCACCGGTACATGGTCTGCATCGGTACGAGTTTGTTGGGATGAAGTGAGTGCATTCTAATGAATAACCTCCGCATCCTTCTCCTCGCGCTTAGCCTTGGGCTGACCCCAGCACTCGCATGGGCGGCAGGATGGCTGCCATTGGCGGTTTCTGTTGTATGGTCTCCACCATCTGCATCAGTGCCTCTGTTAGCATGGTACAAGGCAGATGTTGGGGTTTTCACGGATACGGCTTGCTCAACTCCAGCAACCAATTCAACCACAGTCGCTTGCTGGAAAGATCAAAGTGGTAACGGTTACGATATTAAACAGACAACAGCCGGAAATCGCCCAACATTCTTGACAGCCGGACTTAATAGCAAACAAACTGTTAGTTTTGTGGCCGCAAGCGTTACCAATCTAATAAGCGGCACGGGCGTTGCCATGGGAACTAGCACGCAGGCATCTGGATTTTGCGTGGCACAGTACACGACCAATACAAGCAGTTTTGGTCGCGGATTCGAATATATTCAAGCCGCGACGACAGACACGGCAACGAGTGCCGGTCTTTTTATGTTGAGAAATTCAAACGTTAATCAGCTTGAGGGATTCAAGGGGTCGGCTGTCGGTCAACAAGGTGTTTCACTCGTCACGACAGTTCATTGGGGAACAGTTTTTGATGGGGCTAACGGCATAACGTATTTAAACAACGTAGCATCTTCACCAACTGCAATCACCGCGGCTTTCGTAAGTAATGGTTTTGTTTTGATGGGCGTCGATTTTGGAGGTGCTGTTATCGGGTCGGCTGCATGGGATGGTCCTATATCAGAATGCGTTTTGTATTCCGGGGCCCTCAGCAGCACCGATCGATCAAATCTAGAGGCTTATTTCACTTCGAGATGGTAGATGAAAATATCCCGTCGAGATTTCACTCATGCGGGTTGTACAGTTGCGGCGATTTCGCTGATTCCAAAAACTGCCGAAGCGTGGATACACGGATCAGCGCCCACGAATAACAATCGCGTCACGATCAACGTTCCAGGCGGTGCGATCTACTATGCGAACTTGGCGAAGGGGTTCGGGTTCATCCCAGACCCGACCAATCAAGACGCAAACGGATATCCCGTCACGACACCGGCCGCCATCATCGGCAGCAACCCATCAATGCCAGCCAATTACTACGGGACCTTTACTTGGTCTTGGAATGGCACAGGATCAATGCAGATCCTCGGTGCGCCACCGATCGTTGTGACATCAGGTGGGACGGCCATCTTCGAGATCGGCACCAATTCAGGTGACAAGGCAACTCTCACCAGCCAGGCCAATCCGAATGTCGTGTTTGCCTTTGGATGGAACATCCAGGCAATCAGCAATAACGGTTCCGGATTAATTCGAGTTACGACCAAAACCGGGTTTATGACTGGTGCGCCCGGCACTGGAACGGTTGTCAACATCGCGGGCGCCAACGCCAATACCAACGCTAATGGTCTATGGACGATCACTGTTATTGACGCGCAAAATTTCGATCTTCAGGGGTCGACATTCGCGAATACTCAAGGAATTGCAGGACAGTCAATCCTAGCCGCCAAAAACATGACAATCCGGATCAACAATACCGGTACGTTTTCGGGTTTCACGAATTTGATCTGGGCACGCACGGCGGACTATTCCGCAGTCAATGCGGGAACAAAAGTATGGTGCGACGATCTTGTAAATCAACTGAAATATCTGCTGAACAACGGCGTGAGCAACGCATCGCGCGGCTGGCTCAGGTTTATGGATTCGGTTGGCGTTCAAAACAGTTTCGAATGCGACTCTTCGCAACGGCGCACGCTAAATTCTCTGAACTACGATAGCAGTTCGTCATGGTATCCCGCCGGCTATTGGGTCGGCACGATCACTAACACGGCTAATGCCTATACTTGTGCCGATCCGAGCGTGTCAGTCTGGAATGGTTCATCCTATATCGACAACTCGATCGTTATGGGAGCGCCAAATGTAGCGAACACCGGAGGTCTACCAACTCTTGCGGTAGGGGGACATCCAGCAAAACCGGTCTACGACTATGGCGAAGGCGTTCCCGGCATTGTCGTGAAATTGACCGGGCCGCCGACGACACCCGGCACTGATGTGATGCAGTTTAAATTCAGCGCTGGCGGCGCTTCCTGGTTCAATGGCGGTGTCGATTACACGGTCAACTACAATACCGTTGCGGGCGATACGTCGATTAGCAATTTAGCTGCACATCTTGACGTTTTCTTTGGTGCGGACTCAGTTCTCACTGCCGCAAGCGTCTTTCACGGCAATCCACAAAGTTCAGTTGGGCCTTATCTCTATCCCCGCACGGCACAGGCCGGACGGCTGACATTGACCTATTTGTCTGGCCCAGCCATTTGCATTCCGAGCACGATAACGGCATCAACGATTTCATCCGCGAATAAAGGTGTGTTTGTCTATAACTACTTGCTAGATGGTTGGATTTATAAATCGTCTAACGCTGCGTTTAGTATTCCTTGGGAAGCGATCGTCAACCTGGGCAAAACAGTCGGCGCGCATTGCTGGTATTGCCTGCCGCACACCAAGGGACAGTACATCACCGATCTGGGCAACTTCTTCGGCGATCCGACAACCGGTCTCACGAGCGGATTAAGATTTGGGATTGAGGCGTGGAATGAGGTTTGGAACTCTTCGGCGTTTCCGTTCAAGGTTTTGCAAGGTCTCGGTAACACGCTCGGCTGGACTTCTTCCAGCTTTCAAAGCAACTACAGCTACACCGGCCTACGAACGATTCAATATGCTGCGTTGGCAAAAGTTGCATGGATAGGAAAGGGACGCTCAGCGTCTGATTTCTATGTCTTCCAACCAACGGCGACATTCGATACCGCAGTCGGAAGCAATTTTGATACGTCACAATTGAAGGGAACGTTTCTCAGCGCATCAAATATGATCTATTCGACCTACGGCGGCTTGAATGGAAGTGGCGCCGAGCCAGCCCACACAGCGCCTGGAAGTCGGCCGGGAGATATCACGACAGCGACCGGCTGCGCCCCCTATTGGGGGAGTCCTTGGTTTGGAAAGCAAGCTTCCAATATCACCGGACCAATCACACAGCATGTGCCATGGCTTCAGGCATGTCTCGATTTTGCAAACGGCAATACTGCAACAGCCTTTGCGTCCATGGTTAACCAGTTCAATGGAACGACGACGCGAGCAGCGGGATCACCTAGCGCAATAACGCTGGGACCAGGAGTCAATCAGAACTTCTACAATTTCGTCTTCACCAGTCAGGAAGCACAAGCCGCTCAGTACGATGTGTTCAGAACTGGTGCTGGAATCGCGAAAATGGGGGTTATCCACTACGAGGCCGCTCCAGAATGGGCAGTCGGAAACAACGCGATCAACGGCACGAACAGCACATCTGACACCGCGCCTTTGATCACGCAAATTATTGCCTTGCAAATCTCAAATCCGCCTTGGGATGTCAGCCCATATACGGTCAGCGGAACTAACAACGTGACCGAACTTGTAAATCAGGTCTTGGCTTTAATCCAGGGGTGGAAAAACGATACCGACAAGAATGGAAATGCGACCGGCCTCAATAGCTACAAGAACTTCATCAAGACTTCCTACTATCAATCTCTTGCTACCATCAGCGGAGCCAACCGGGAAGCCAAAGGGGCACAGTACGGAAACCCAGGCACGACATGGGGTTATTTTCCGGTCACGCTATTTTCCACCGCGCAGTACAAGAATTACGACGCAACGCATGAATGGGATGCGGGTGGCTAATGACAACGATCCAATGTGGTTGGACAAGGCGGCATAATCATCATCCACCAGCTTGAACCATTCAAGGAACCTCAATGTCCCTCAAAGGAAAACCATCCCCCCCACCCGTCTTCATGCTGAAGAACGTTGCCACGGCGCCATTGATCTATTTCGATAGCGCACCCGTTCACGGGATCTGCAACGGCTCTGTCAGTATCGAGCTCGCGACCCAAGCCATCCTTCCGAAATCGGACGGTGGAGTCATCACCGATATGATGTGCACTGCGCATCTGCGTTGTACGCCTTTTGCAGCCAAAATCCTCATCGACGCATTGACAAATGCGCTCAATATGATGGAAGCTCAGGCGGAACTGCAGCGCGAGCAATCGCGCGAATCAGTTACGGATAACCCTCTTCCGAACTAGCCTTTCGTCAGCGCCACGAGACGGCGTGCGGCACTTACGGGTTGCCGGCGATAAACCCTGCGGCAGGTGTCCTCCATACGGCATAGCGCCTCTTCCGGCCCCGGCGTGGTTCAATAGGGATCGTCGTCATCGCAACGAAACGCGAAACTGTTGAAAGGTGATGCCATCATGGCACGAGAAGATGACGCCATTTCCAACGCGATCACGGCAACCGAGCTTGAGATCGCTGGAGCGGCGTGGGGTAACGAAGAGACCGACGCTCTTGATGAAACCGGCGATCGTTCGCTGGAGAACACGGGCGATGGTCTTGAAGGTCAGCACGAGCCGGACGAGGACGACGATCTCGACGATGATGAATCGGACGAGGACGACGAAGGTGAGGGGAAACCCGAACCGAAACCCGCTGGCGACAAGCCGGTAGAAGAGCCGAAAAAGAACGATCTCGATATCCCGGAAGGACGTGTTCCTCCCGGTCAGTATCGCAAGGTCGCGGAGCGTGCACGCGCCGCTGAAACGGAACGTGATGCACTCAAGGCTCAGCTGAACGATCGGCTCGAACTGGTCATGCGAGAGATCTCCGACCTGAAGCGCGCGCCGCGCGGCGATATCAAGCCACAGGAGCCGCCCAAGCCGGAAGTCGTGCCGGATATCTTCGAAGACCCCAAGGGTTTCGCCGAGTACATGCAGAAAGGGTTCAATACCGAGTTGGCCAAGCGTGATGCGCAGTTGCAAAACCAGCGCGTCGAGACCTCCATGGCGATTGCGCACGCGTTCCACAAGGACACGTTCGAAAAAGCCTATTCGGCGGTTGGGCAACTCAATCCACAGGACCCCGATGCAAGGGCAACCGTGCAGCGTATCATGGCCTCGCCGAATCCCGGTGAGGCTCTGGTCGCATGGCACAAGCGCGAGCAGACCCGCGCGGAGGTTGGCGATGATTTCGTTGCGTATCGCGATCGCATCGCCAAGGAAACCCGTGAAAATCTTCTCAATGACCCCGAGTTCAAGAAGCAGATCGTCGCATCGTTGCGGCAGGACGCGGCCAACGGGGATGATGGACAACCGCGTACCACCACACGTCTGCCCAGATCGTTGGCGCGTGCCGGGGGATCGAATCTCGGGGCTGACCGAGGCGATTCCGGCTATTCCGACGGTTCTGATCAGGCGGTAGCTGACGCTGCCTGGCGCTAGGAACCGCGATTTTCCAAAATGACGATGCCTGCGCACCGTTTTAGGTTTGGTGCTGTAAGGCCGGTTTGAATCTAACGCTATCCTTGTGCGGGCCTTCATTGAAGGACATCCGCCAATGGCGATGACGACAACTGCTGCAAACAACAAACTGATCAAATTCCGGACGGAGCTTTACAGGGAATACGTCCGCGAAAATCTCTACTCTCCCTACATGGGGCCTGCCGACAACTCGATCATCCGCGTCATCACCGACCTCAACAAGGGCGGCAAGATGGGTGGCGAACAGGTCAACATCCCGCTGCGCGCTCGTCTCAATGCGCAAGGCGTCGGTGTCGGACCTCTGGTCGGTAACGAAGAGCAACTCGACAATCAGGGAACCCGCTTCTACGTCGATTGGGCGCGGCACGCGGTCGCGGTCAACAACGCGGAAGAGAACAAGTCATCAATCGACCTGTTCGCCGAGATGAAGCCTGCACTCCGCGATTGGGGCCAGGAAAAGCAGCGGGACGAAATCGTGGACGCGTTCTATGCGTTGCCGTCCCAGGCGGCGCCGGTTGGTCTGGGCTCCGCCCTTGGCCAGCGCGTCAATGGCATCCTGTTTGATGCCGCGACGGCCGCACAGCGCAACACGTGGATCACGGACAATGCCGATCGGATTTTGATCGGTAGCGGAAA
>WNGM01002803.1_pt1 | contig 27425 bp, 21 predicted proteins | sample 5400571 | NCBI WGS metagenome assembly WNGM01 (sample SAMN13153378, study PRJNA577476) | soil metagenome | isolation source: 100 cm soil or saprolite under Garry oak tree replicate 2 | place: USA:California | collected 2016-06-15 | reverse complement strand
TGGACAAGCAGCAAGCTCAACAATAACAATCACCCCCAACTCTGGATTCACAGGAACAATCAACCTCTCCATAACAACACAACCCTCCGGACCAAGCTGCACCGCAACTCCGAGCAGCATCACACAAGCCCAGACAGCAACAGTCTCCTGTAGCTCAACAACAGCAGGCACCTACACAATTACAGTCACAGCGACAAGCGGCTCCACCTCCCACCGGTCAACCGCTTCCATGACCTTCACCGAACCAGTTTCACCCGCCAGTCCACAGCCTACAATACTAGGACTAGCTCCAGTCATTTTCTACGGACTCATCGGCGTACTAGTCGCAGCAATAGTCGGCGGAATAGCTGTTATGTTCAGAAGAAAGAACCCTTGACCCCCTTTTCGATTTCCATGAACGACAGTTCCCAGAATCTCGGCGCTAACCACAGAAAGGAGGCATGTTCGGGCGTCCATTCTCGTGCTTGAACTAGACTGATTTGGAAGCCTTTGGATATACCTCCTGCCTATGAACCTTTATACTCTGAAGCGTTTCTATCCTTTGTGATCAAGAATCCATCCTGCTTTCTCCTTGTTCTTATCGGATATTCGTCAGTGTATTGTATTCTCGAAATAGATTCTTCTCTGAATAGCCTAGTCAAGTTGGAGCTTTCCCGTTTTTCAATGAACGCGCGATAAGACTGAAGGAGACTCGGGGAGAGGTGATCGAGGTGAGGCGAAAAGCGCGTATGCATCTCAGCATCCTTCTTCTAGCAATAACTCTCGGCATACCTGCGTTGGCTCAGCCTAGCTTGCAAAGCGCTTCCTCGGCCAACCTTCATCGCTCGACTACCGAGCTGGTATCTCCTGCAACGCCTGCGACCGGCGTCTACTTTGACCATGTGGTCACAATCATTATGGAGAACCAGGGAGTCTATGACATTTGCAAGACAAGTCCTCCTCCCTGTTCGACGACTGGACCAGCACCCTACATGGCGGGTCTCGCCAACAACTACACCATTGGCGCACAGTACCTCTCGCTGATCGAGACCAGCCAGCCCAACTATGTGGCGCTCATCAGCGGCTCAACCCAGGGCTGCACAAGCACCGGCTGTCCCATCATCAAGGCACCGAATCTGGTTGATCGCTTCGAAGCTGTTGGTCTAACATGGAAGGGATACATGGAGAACCAGACGCTCACAGCTGGTTGCGATCTCAAGGATCACGAGCCATACGTGACCATTCACAACCCGTTTCTACCCTTCCAGGACATCACCAACAACACGGCCCGCTGCAACAGGATAGTTCTAGCCAACCCGCCCAGTTGCGGCAGCATCACAGACTGCGCACTTGTCAATGATCTCAACAATGCCACAACCCCTGCACCCAGCTTCATGTGGCTCACACCCAACGATTGCGACGACACGCGAGGAGCAGCGGGCATCTGCCTCTCATCAATCACAACCGGCAACAACTATCTCGCAAAGCTTGTGCCCCTAATCCTGAATAGTAGAGCTTTCACAACAGCCCGCTCAGCCCTCTTCATAACCTACGACGAAGGAAACGGATTCTGCCCCCTTAACGGCAGCAACGAGGACTGCGTCTACGCGGTCTGGGCCGGACCACAAGCAAAAACCCATTTCGGAACTCCCAACCTGTACAGCCACTATTCCTTCCCCAGGACCATAGAGAAGAACTGGGGCTTTGGAAACTTCACGGTAAATGACGGGAACGCGAATTCGATGGCCGAATTCTTCAAGTCCACTGGTCCAGATTATACCATCACAGCATCTCCCGCCCTTGTCACACTTCCGATCAACGTGAGATCGAACTCTACCATCGCAATCGCCGGGTTCAACAACTATGTCGGAACAGTCACATTGACGGCCGCCAGTTCACCGGCCGGACCCACGCTCACGTTATCTCCATCGACAATCATACTCTCAATCAACGGTACCGGCTCCTCCACGCTTTCGTTCATCTCCAACGCGTTCGGAACCTACACCGTGACAGTCACCGGCACAAGCGGAATACTTGCTCATAACGCTACGCTCGTTATCAATGTCACTCCACCACCCAACTTCACAATGTCCAGCCCTAGTAGTTTATTTCTAGGCCAGGGGTCTTTCAGCTCAGCACCGACCACAGTAACCACGACGGACGATCACAGCTCCTTCACCTACTCCTACCAGCGAGACTCGTTCTACGCCAGGGGTCTCATCTGGCTCTTTTACCAGGACCCGAGGAACACGTGCGAGCACGAGAGCGGATGCCTCGAATTTACAACTTCAACAAATGGGACCCGATGGTCGACCCCGACAACCGTCCCCGTCCACGTGGCTGACGGAGATTTCAGCGTCTACACTGACAACTCCAACATGTTCTATGTCCGCTACAACGAGACAAGCTTCGAATCCACCTGTGGCCAGAAGCTTCAGTTCCGGACCGGCACGCTCAACATAAACGGGACAGTCTCCTGGCAGCCTGAACAGACCGTCGTTACAGGCGCATCATTCCAGGCTCTCCCTGGAGAGCAGATAATAGTCGACAGTAACGGCCAAGCCTGGATCGCCTATTTCATCGAGAACAAGTCCGGGTGCGGCGGATCTGGCACGGATCGACCTCAGATAATCCACTCAACCGGCACCAACTACGCAGTCTGGTCCGGGAACACGACCCTCTGCGTCGCCTCATGCCACTCTAACATCTGGCACATCGGGCTAGCCAGCCTGGGAAACGGCCGCGTCTACGCCAGCTACTGGCTAACAAACCGCGACTTGCACGGCCGCCTCTACAACGGAACATCATGGCAGGCCGAAGAACAGATCTCGCCTACGACAACAACGACGGACGCGAACGCCTGGCTCTTCAACGCGGGAACAAGCCTCTACCAGATCTACTATGACAACACAACTGAAACCTTCAGCCTTGCCACACGCTCCTCCACCGGGACATGGACGACTAATCTGATAGGATCAGGCGAGTCTCACACAGGAACGATCGCCTTCTCACCAAGCTACACCTCTCTCCCCGACGCCGCCGGCTACGATGTCACGAACAACCGGTTCTACCTGTTCTGGATGAACGCAACAAACCATGCAATAGACCAGTGGACCGGCCTAGCCAACACCTGGACGAAAACAACAGGAATAGTCAGCACAGGCATGGTCACCTATCCAGACGGGATCACCTGCTTCATCCAGTCGCCACCAACAACCATCGGCGCAATCTTCTACACTGGCAGCGCAACTTCACCCTTCACGATCAACACTGTCACTACCTCGTTCAGCTCAGGCAACTCTACCGGACGTCTCGTCGTCACCGTCACCGGTCAATTCGGATTCACAAACACGGTGAACCTTGCAGAAACCATCAGCCCCACGGCCGGACTCACGATCAACTGCAGCCCGACCAGCATCCCCACCGGAACCGGCTCGTCCACATGCAACCTCTCCAGCTCCACACCTGGAAACTATACGGTGACAATAACCGGCACGAGCGGGACACTCGACCACTCAACCCAGACAATAGTCCTCGTCCCCGTCACATCCCCTCCAGACTTTGCACTCACAGTGGCCAGTCCATCAGCTATGCCCGTCGGACAGTCTACACAATCGACCATAACCGTCACGGGGAACAATGGATTCTCCGGAATAGTCCAGCTCACCGACAATGTCCCCACTGGCCTGGCATGCACTAGCATAATCCCGAGCGGCATAGCAGGCTCAGGCACCGCATCCTTCTCCTGCAGCTCGAACCTTTCAGGCAACTACACTGTCCTCATCACGGCAACATCAGGATCTCTGTCTCACGATGCTAGCATCACATTCCATGTTGTCGACTTCAACCTCGCGATGACAAACTCGATCATCTCTCCAATCGGTAGTAATACGACCACGACCATCATACTATCGAGCCTCAACGGCTACTCTGGAAACGTCAGCCTCACAGTCACTGTACAACCCTCAATCCTAGGACCCTCAGGCAGCCTAGGAGGAGGAACCCGTCCTCGAGTCATGGCTCCGCCCTCTTCAACGCCAGTTCCAACCATCACCCCCGCTTTCCTCATCCTCGCCCCGGGATCCCCGGGATCCTCGGGACGCTCCAACCTGACAATCACAATGTCAAACAGTGTCCAACCCGGCAACTACACGATAACCGTCACAGCAACATACGGACTCCTCACCCACATAGCGCAGCTGACCCTGACAGCCAGCGATTATGGAATCATCGCCTCCTCAGGCAGCCTAGTAATCCAGCCAGGCTCCAACTCCACCCAGACCCTATCACTCTGGAGCATCTACCAGTTCACAGGAAACATCGCTCTGACCGCAACCATAAGCCCCACCGGACCCACCTCCAGCTTGAATCCCAGCATGATCAGCCTAGCCTCCAACACCGGCAGCAGCAACCTAACAATAACAGTCCCAATCAGCACACCCGCCGGAAACTACACCCTCACAATAGTAGCAACATCCGGAACCCTCACCCACACCATCTACGTAGAGATCAGAGTCTCCACGGGAGCCACCTCGTTCCTAACGAGAATCCTCGGCTCAAACCAGATCTCGGCGACCGGCACCCTCAGCATCATAACCGGGATTTGCATCCTCTCGATCTGGTCCAGGATCAGGACGAGGGGGAAGCCCGGAATGACCCGCAAAAGGCCATGCATGAGAACTGGAGCGGCATGTCGGATTTACGATCTGAATCGGTCATACAATCTTGTCCCGGGAGTGCCCTACATACGCTATGCATTAACAGAACATGAAAGCTAGTTTCAGACCGCAATAGCAAGCGGCTTATTTCGATGTCTTTGGATATACCAACGGCTACAGGTATCCCGCCGGCCGGTGAATCCTTAATACCCTGAGAACGGAAACTCACTCCCTGTGATCAGGCTAGTCGACGCTCTTCTCAGATCATTCCGGCGAGAACGAATCATGCTCGCATCTTCAGAATCATCCTGTAGTGCGACGCTGATAATAGAATATGCAGGTTCCGGCCGAAAATATCTAGATTTGTCCTAGCGGGAGAGCTGTGAATCCGAGAGATGAGTGCATCAACCAGGCACCTCAATCGCGCGGCACTACTATTATTCATAGCCATCGTTCTCGGACTGGTCGCCATCATCCTCCCGATTTCTGAGGCAAGCCTTCTCTCCCACGAATCTACAGCCCCAGTTATTGTCCCGCAGTCAGCGCCAAGCGGGACTTACTTCGACCATCTCGTTTTCATCATAATGGAGAACGCTGGCATTGCCGATATTTGTGGGTCAAACCTTCCGCCGCCCTGCAGCGGATCCAACACTCCCTACATGTCAAGCTTGGCAAACAGCTATGGTATCGAGACGCAGTACGTGGACCTTGCAGGCTCAAGCCAGCCTAACTACATCGGCATTATGGCCGCAACACTCAACGGCTGCTCATCCGGATGCGGCACGAACAGTCTCACAGAGATCAATCTAGTCGACAGGTTCGAAGCAGCCGGCCTGGTATGGAAGGCGTACATGGAAGATCAGACCCCTGTTGCAGGCTGTGACATTAATGATCATGGCTTCTACGAGGTCATCCATAACCCGTTCGTCTCATTCCATGACATTGACACCAATGCTACACGCTGTAACAAGATAGCTCTCGCGAACCCAGCCAACAACTCCACATGCACCGGAACCGACTGCGCGCTCATCAATGATCTCAACTCGGGATCTGCTGCTAATTTCATGTGGCTAACACCCAACGACTGCGACAACATGCACGGTAATAGCGCCTGCTCAGACAAGTGCACTACAAGCTATACAGCAGCGTGCAACAAGGCCGGAGACAATTATCTGAGTGGACTGGTCCCGAACATTCTGAACAGCAACACTTTCAAGAACACTAGAGCGGCCTTGTTCATAACTTTCGACGAAGGCAGCGGGTTCTGCCCTTCCCCGAACCCCAGCGGCGCAGATTGCATGTACACCGTCTGGGCCGGGCCTACAACCAAGACGAACTTCTCCAGCAATCACGCTGACACCCATTACTTCTTCACCAAAACAATCGAGACGAACTGGGGCCTTGCGACCATGACGTCCAACGATGCCGCGGCAACAGCGATGACAGAGTTCTTCACTGCTCCCTCTCCAGACTTTTCCATCTCAGCCAGCTCACCAGTGCCGACCAATGCCGGCCAATCCGCCTCATCGACAATAACGGTAACAGCGCTCAACGGATTCTCCGGAACTGTATCCCTCTCCGATACGATTCCATCTGGTCTAACCTGCGGATCAATAAGTCCCAGCATCCTAGTCGGATCGGGAACAGCCACGGTCTCATGCAGCGCGACAAACGCGGGCAATTACACGCTTACGATAACCGCAACCAGTGGCTCTCTAATTCACACCGCTACCGCCCTCTATCAATTCCGAGATTTCACAATCGCAGCCAGCTCAGTCACCGCTAACGCAGGCGCCTCTGGCACATCCACAATCACTGTAACCGCGATCAACAGGTTCTCTGGAACTGTGACCTTGACCGACACTGTTCCCTCGGGTCTTGTCTGCGGTTCAATTAGCCCCGGCAGCGTAGCCGGGTCAGGCACGGCCACCGTCTCATGCAGTGCCACCGCCTCCAATAACTATACACTGACGATCACTGGAACTAGCGCGTCACTAGTCCACACCGCAACCCCGATTTTCCACGTTCAGGATTTCGGAATCGCAGCATCCTCACCGGCTCCAGTTAACGCCGGTGCCTCGGTCACGTCAACGATCTCGATAAGCTCGATTAATCACTTTGCTGGAGTCATCAGTCTCACCGATGCAGTTCCGTCCGGTCTCACCTGTGGAACCATTACTCCAAGCAGTATCACCGGGTCGGGAACCGCAACAGTGTCTTGCAGCGCAACCATCACAGGCAACTATACACTAACTCTGACCGGAACTAGCGTGTCCTTGATCCATACCGCCGTCGCCATTTTCCAGTACCGGGACTTCACAATATCGGCAAGCCCTCCAGGTCCCGCTAACGCCGGCGGCTCCGCTATCGCCACAGTCACGGTCAATTCCGTAAACCAATTTGGTGGAACAGTCAGTTTGACTGACACAGTTCCATCAGGACTAACCTGCGGAAACATTACACCCAGCAGTGTCACAGGCTCTGGCACCGCCACGATATCATGCACATCGACAATCGCAGGAAACTACACTCTCACCGTCACTGGTACGAGCGGTTCTCTCGTCCACTCCGCCACAGCTCTCTTCCAATTCCGAGACTATACGACTTCGGCAACAACTCCCGGAGCGGTCGACTCTACTCAATCCGCAACCTCAACCATTACGATCACGGCGTTGAACCACTTCAATGGCATCGTGAACCTAGCGGACACCGTTCCTGTAGGACTCACATGTGGCTCGATCACGCCCACCAGCGTTACCGGGTCCGGCGCCGCAACGGTATCATGCGGTGCCAGCGTTGCCGGCAATTACACGCTGACAATAACAGGTTCCAGCGGATCTCTACTGCACTCCGCGACAGTCGTCCTGCGATTCCAGGACTTCACCATCACTTCGACATCTCCCGCAGCGGTCAATGCTGGCCAATCGTCCACTTCGACTGTGACAGTAGCAGCGGTCAACGGGTTCGCTGGAACTGTAACTTTCAGCGTTACCGCCCCTCCTAGTCTAACTTGCGGTTCCTTCAGCCCGACGAGCATTATCGCCTCAGGCTCCGCCACCATCTCATGCAGCGCCACAGTCGATGGGAACTACACTGCAACAATTACCGGAACCAGCACACCATTGATCCACAACGCAACAGCCACATTCCAGTTCCGAGACTTCACAATAACCGCCAGTTCGCCAGCTCCAGTAAATGCCGGAAACTCCACAACCTCGACAATTACCGTCGCTGCACTAAACCACTTTGCCGGTTCAGTCAGTTTGACGGATACGGTCCCGTCAGGGCTTTCCTGCGGGACCATCGCGCCGAATAGTGTGACGCGTTCTGGCACTGCAACCGTCTCATGCAACGCCACTGTTGCCGGCAACTATACTCTAACCATAACCGGGTCCAGCGGTTCCCTAGTTCACTCCGCTATAGCGATATTCCGATTCCAAGACTTCACAATATCCGCATCCTCGCCGGCACCAGCCAACGTGAGTTCCTCAGCAACATCTACAATTACAGTAGCCGCGGTGAACGGTTTTGCTGGGGCTGTCAGCTTCGGTGATTCAGTGCCATCAGGTCTCACTTGTGGAGCAATCACTCCGGCCAGCATCACGGGGTCTGGGACGGCAACTGTTTCGTGTAGCGCGACGGTCGCTGGAAACTACACTCTCACTGCGACAGGTACGAGTGGTATTCTAGTCCACTCCACTATCGCTCTTTTCCAGTTCCGAGATTTCACGATAACCGCGACCTCACTCGTAGCTGCGAACGTCGGCGCATCGAGCACATCGACCCTTACGGTGTCGGCCTTGAACCACTTCTCAGGGACAGTCGCGCTCACTGACACGGTTCCTTCCGGGCTTACCTGCGGTACGATTATCCCTTCAAGCGTGACGGGATCAGGTTCCGCCACAATCTCATGCAGCGCATCACTCGCCACCAACTACACACTAACCCTGACCGGGACGAATGGCCTCCTGGTTCACAATGCAACGACAATCTTCCAGTTCTGGGACTTCACCGCATCCGCATCCTCGCCAGCTCCTGTAAATGCTGGAACCTCAGCAGTCTCAACCATCACGATCAGACCAACCAATCACTTCAACGGTGTAGTCTCTCTCACAGACAACGCGTCATCCGGTCTTTCCTGTGGCACAGTCAGTCCAACCAGCATAACAGGATCAGGCACGGCAACAGTATCGTGCAACGCGACAGTCTCAGGCAACTACACATTGACCCTCACAGGAACGAATGGTGCTCTGTCACATTCTGCGACAATAGTCATCTCCGTTCAGGACTACACTATCACCGCTAACATAGCGAACGTAGTGGTTAACGTGGGAAGCACCGGCTCTGCCGTCATCACCATCACTCCGTTGAACCATTTCTCCGGAACAGTATCCCTCTCTCCTACTAGCACAACCGGACTGACCCTGGCGATCAATCCCACAAGTATCCCAGGCGGTTCGGGAACCGCAACGCTGACCTTCAGCTCGAACACGGTCGGAAACTACACTCTAACTATCAATAGCTCGAACGGGACCCTGACCCATTCAGTTACACTCAATATCCAGGTCGTCGATTTTGCGATCGCCGCCGGCCCTAGCACGGTCACTATCATGGCCGGTGCAACCGGCAATTCCACAGTGACGATAACCGCACTGAACCGATTTGGCGGAACAGTGAATCTGACCCTGACCCATCCAATGGGACTCACAGCAACCATCGTGCCTAGCAGTATCGCCGGCTCAGGTTCAACGACAATGTCTGCCGGCGCCTCGACCTCCGGCGACTATTCGGTCACGATCAAGGCGACGTCAGGCTCGCTGTCCCACACGATCGGAATCGTAATTCACGTGCTCGACTACAGCATAACGGGAAATCCGACAAGCCTAATCGCTCCCGTCGGATCAGACACCAGCTCATCGCTGACCGTTCAAGGTCTAAACGGCTACAGTGGAAACCTGACTCTAACTTTCACAGTTCAACCCGAAACTCCCGCGCTAGGTGTAGGTGGCTCAGGGGGTGGGCGCCATGCTCTCATTCTAGCCCCTCCAGCTGCGATTCTGCCCAGCGTGTCGATCAATCCACAGTCATTCCTGCTCTCCCAAGGCGGAACACAACAGTCCACTGTTAGCATATCGCTTCCTCCCAACCTGCCCTTGGGCAATTATCTGATCACGGTGACATCCAGCGACGGCACCCTTTCGCACCAAATCGTTCTGACTCTCGTTGCGACTGACTTTAGCTTGACCGCCACACCAACATCCGCCAGCCTCCCATCCGGCTCAAATGCAACGATAGTACTGAATCTGCAAAGCCTAAACTCCTTCCAGGGCAACGTAACCCTAACTCTAACCTCGCAGGCCGGAGGTCCAACCGGAACCCTCAGCACGTCCACCGTCCAACTAGCATTCAACAGCAACGTCAACCTCAATCTGACAATCAATGTTCCATCAAACACGGCCACAGGCAATTACACGATCACGATTCAAGCAACATCCGGAACAGTCTCTCACACTCTAGTCATAGCCGTAAGAGTCACAACCAGCGGGCTATCGATCCTGACCCAGATTCTCAACCCTAGCAACTCCACGTCGATCAGCGCCATGGCGATATTCTCCCTATTCACCATTTTCGCGACCCCAAGGATCAGAGCGTTTTACAACCAGAAGCCGAACACTTCTAGAAGAAGTAAGGTCGAGAATCGCACCTCTCAGAGAACTCCAACTATTCGATTTATTCCCTGTTCATCCAGTCTTCCGCTGTTGTGGAGGCCAACGCCGAGGATCGAGTTCTAAGATTCGAGATAATCTTCGACAGTCGACATTCGTCTGTTTCTAGTTGTTGTCCGGCCCTGATCTAGCAACCATCCGGAGTTCTCAGTGGTTACGGCGGGAAAATGTAGGGGTCTCATTGTGCCCAGTAGTCTGAGGTTGCCGTAGTGAAGCATCGAATGTTCCTCGTTCCATTATTCGCTGTACTCCTAGTTGGAGTCGCGGTCCCGTTATCTGTTCCGAGAGCACATGGAGACGATGCCAACGAGACCCTAAACATCACAGGCCTTGTTGCGCGTAACACCTACGATTCCTATCTGGGAGGATATGTTGATGCTATACAAGCTGGCAGCACTCTAACCTTCAACGTCATCTTCACTGCGAACTCGTACGTTTACCAGCGTAACCTGACTATGGGAGTCAAGTTTGACTGGATGACCAATTTCCAGAACAGCACCAGCGACACCGCGGTCTATGCTGGTCAGACCCTAACAGTAACACTCGCCTACACAATCCCCGCTCTAGCCGGTCAATACTCAGCCCTAAACCTCCAAACTCACGGCTGGACCCTTGAACTCTGGGACATGGCCCAGGGCGCAACGTGGAGTGCCAACACCTACTGCTACGACTACAACTATGCTCCTCCGAACGTTGCGGCGTGTCATAGCTTCTACAGCTACAACTATCCGTACCATTCGCTGGCCGTCTATTCGAGCGCCCAGTCCAGCAGCTACAACTCCAAGCTTCAAGCTAGCGCTATCATCACATCCCTCAATAGCGTCCTCGGAAGCACCATCACACCGGCACCCGGAACAAGCTCCGCCCTAGCCTCGTTGGCCCAAGCCAATACTCAGATGTCGCTAGCCAACAACGCGTACTCACTGGGAGACTTCGCCACCGCTCAAACGGATTATCAGAACGCGCTCAACGACGCCAACGCTGCCCAGAGCAGTCTCGCAACCATCGGTGGCGGAACTGACACTGCTACATTCACCAGCATCTGGCTGGACTCGGTCGCCATCCTCCTCGGCGGCATAGGCGCGATCCTAGTCGGCTTCGCCGGATTCAAGTATCTGCGCGGCAAGACAAAGGCCCTACCAAGCTTCGCATCATCCGCTCCGAAAGCCTGACCCGTCCAGCCTTATTCGACCATCTTATCCGGGCAGAGCTGATTTCTTCAGCTATCGGAATCTGTATCGTATACGATATACCTTATATCCGACCGGCGACCATGACCATCAAGGATGCGCCAGCCAGAGTCCCAAGAAGAAGACGGCCCCAGCGTACATGATCGACTTCACAGCGCACCCAAAGGCCTCCTCCGATACTATATCCTTCACAAGATAGCTCAGAAACCCATCCACGGCTACGAGATCATTCAAGACATCGACAGCAAGACCGAGGGCGCATGGAGACCCGGTGCAGGATCACTCTATCCCATCCTCAAGAAACTCGTGTCCGAGGGCCTCATCAAAGCGGACCCAGAACCGTCCAACGAGGCTACGCGCCGAGTCTACCAGATCACTCCTAAAGGTGTCGAATCACTCGCCCACGCTAAGGAAATGTTCGCCAACTTCCAGCAGCGCTTCGGCAGTCTGCGACGCCTCTTCATTGAACTCATTGACCCCGAGAACCTGGCCACTTTCTTCGTTGACGGGTCCAACCGGCAATTCCAGATGGCTCAGGAGATGCTCGAATCCAAACAAAGCAAGATCTCCCCAGCGGACCTAGATTACATCTTGAAGGAGTACACGCTTAACCTTGAGAGACAGATGAACTGGGCCAACAGATTGCTAAACCGTTCAAAGCCAAAGGCGGGTCCAACTCTGCGTCAGAAGGTATCCAAAGCTAGATGATCGATGACCCCTCACGTTGTTGAGGGTCAAGTGAAGCCTCGTTAGAAAACAGCACGCCAAACTAGCGTGGAGCGTCTACAACGCGAGAGACTAGGCAAAATCCTGGATGGTAACGGGACTCCTATTCCCTTCCCACTCTTCTTCTTACTATCTGACCTTGGAAATGAGACCGGGGTTCGTCTCTTATCTCCTGGATGAGAAGTAGACAATGAGCGCTGGAGCGAATGAGAAACTAGGGTTTCTACGGCAGGTCGATATCCTAGTCATGTTCGGCGCCCTCGTAGCGCTCTTCGTCGCCCTCGGCAGTGAGCCTTGGTGGACCCTAACAGGAACGGCCACCAGTACTAGGTTCTTTCACCCGGGTTTTACTCATTCTAGGATCGCTTGCGTTGTTCGCGGCGAGCATTCAACCGACTTCGTGGTGGCGGAATCTGGCTGTCTACTTCGGGCTCTCTTCGCTCGTCGAACTCTACCTTAGCTTCGTCTTGATCTACTACTGGGCTGAGACCGCGATTGTGCAGGCATACGGCATTGTTCCACCATACTATGGGACGGCTGCTCTCCAGGGGAGCATTCTGGGTCTCGACCTCAAGTACTACTCGGCTCCCCTAGTGACCGCCTCGTTCTACTTTCCCTACTACTTGGGCTTCGTATCTCTGGGGCTAGTCGTGGGCCGAAGCCTGATCAAGATCGTCCACGAGAGAGCCTTCCAAGTCCTAACCGCGTTACTGCCAGGCGGCCGTATCCACGATGTCTACCTGAGCCCTCCATACCAGCACGTCTGGTTCTCAAGCAACGACAAAGAATTCAATCCACTAGGAAAAGATCCGGAAGTGCTCAATGACGACGAACTCCTCGTCTCCTTCCAGAAACTGTTCGACACAGTCGAACCAGGAGGCAGCCTCTCGATAATTCTGCCCGATTGGGCTACGACTCTCGGAGATCGAATTGAGAAACTCATGCCCATTACCGGCTTCGAAGTTGAATCGTCAGGTCTAGTCTACAGAGTCCCCGGGAGACCCGAAAATCAACTCCGGTTTAGGAAACCGGTTCAAGAACAATCAGCTTCCCCGATTGTCAAACCGGCGATAGAAGAGCCAGCCCCCGTGTCTCCGTTACTCCCGCCCGCAATGCCAGCCGAGAAAGCGCTTGACCTAGAACCTCCGCGAGTTCTCGAGATTGCTCAAACGCCCGCTTGGCGAAACGCTAGGATGACTCGTCCTGAACGCGCGATACTCAAGTCAGCGGTAACGACCATTACGGCTCGCCAAGAAGCTGTTCCCTATCGTGAGCTTCTGAACCAGGTCTATATGGAACTCGTGGACAAGAAAGTAGACTTCGACTCGGCACGGCAGATCGAGACTACGCTCCTCAATCACAATGGCCGAGAGATTCTTCTTATCGAAGAAGCAGACGAGACGGGAACAAGGGTTCTGCAGAAGTGGTGGCTGGGCGAGCAACAGGTAGCTCCAGAGAAGGCTCGAAGGTTACCGTTTCTGGGAAAAATCGCTAGGTCTCGACCTAAGCTTCCACGCCCGCAGGGGTTGCTCACGAGATTCCAGAAGCCCCGTTATGAGCACCACGGGACTGATGATGGGGATAGCGACTCCGAACAGCCGAGTTCCTGATACCGTGTAGTGTCCACACTAGTTACGTGTGGCTTATCGAAAGGACGATAATGTTACCATTTTCCTGATGTGGAATTGAGCAGCCTTCGTGTAATTGTGAGCCGTATCACTACCAAGAAAGTCCCGGCCTTAACGCTAGTAGTTGTCGGCATCGTAGGAATGGTTGCGGGCGTACTTGCAGCCACCATTACCCTAAACCAGGCTATCTACACGGGCGAAGTGGGCACCTATCACAACAATACCGGCGTCTTCACCGTCACCGACACTGGACTGTCTGTTGTGGCCAACGCGGCCTCTACTAACGCTACTAGTGCTATAACAATCGCTGGATCTGGCATTGCTCTGAACAATGCCTTGATTGCTGGTCATTGGATGGACGTGCTGACGTTTGTAATGACTACTCCAGGTGGAAGCATTCACACCGCTACTATAACAGCGAGAAACGGTGCTGGACCTGAAGGTACATCTCTAGTGACAGTCACCTCGGGTGTTTGGACCACCAGCGGCAGCAGCTCTGGCACGGTGACGTTCTATGTTGACTTGGGGACGGCCAGTCTTACGGCCCCCGTCACGGTTTATGTCAACGTCACTTAGAGCCTCCAGACTCCGTAGTCGTCAAAGCACGCCCAGCCAACTTTTTTTTTCTATGGTATTGTGAATCCGCAGGACTGTGAGTGAACAATATGTATCATTCAGTCACCATTGACTCCTCCTAGCAGGTTTTCAATGGGTGCTCTGGCGTTACTCGGGTCGGTTTGGTTTGGTTACTGAAATCTCAAACTCGGTCTTTCATGAGTTTAGCAAGGACAAAGCTTGGGCAAAGTTAGTCGGATATCCCGCATGCTCGGGAGAGGGAGCAGGTGGATCTTTGCTGCCAAATTGCTCTTGTCGCTGGTGGCTATCGTCTTTGCTGCTAGCGTCTCAGTGACTTCGAGTACCTATCAGGCTGAGGTTGGTTCCGCCGTAAACGTCGCGAACGGTCTTCTCGCGACCGACAAAGGCTTCTCGCTAGCTTCAGTAGATTCGAATGGTACGTCATGTTCCAGCCCTGTAGCGTTTGGCCCTTCCCCTGGCATAGCTAACACGAACATTACTACAGGACACTTGGTTTATGATGTCCAGGTTAATTCGACCACCAGCACTTCGATTCCTCCTGCGGGAACCAGATTCAACGTCACGCTGGTCATAGGATCGAATCCTTACGGTCCGGTCTGCATACAGACCCCTATACTCTCAGTAAGCGCTCAGACAATTGACTGTAAGTTCGACGTAGGCACAGCCCTCCCCGCCTCGCCCTACACTTTCAAAGTCACCATTCAATGATCAACGGCGACATGTGACAAACCGGAGATTACGCGCAAAAACCTTTCACTCAGTGGAGACTCCTCCTGGAACTTACAGGAATATTTGCTGGAAAACAAAACAGTTCGTCGAGGACTCTCACAGATTTCTTATCTTTCTTTTTCTACTAACTATTTCTCGACCCCCCCGGGGGGTATGTCAGAACAAAAAAAGTCCTTCACACTTTATCGAAATCTCGCCTAGGAAAGTCGCCCGGATCAAGCCGTGATCCCGAATCGCGGCAGGCGATTTTAGATCCCGAGACTTTCATGAAGAGCCATAGGCTCGATTTCCACTCTGGAAAAACAGTCGACCAGCCTATTCTAACCCGTGAACGGGAAGACTCGCCTAGATCAGCTTCAACTGGCGAGACCCCTCAGAAAAAAGGGGAGTAGGAATTTTTTGTCTCGCGACGCGGGAGTGCTTGTCAGGCGTTTTATGTTCCTTCGACTAGCTTCTGGACTTCGGTTAGCTTCGACAAGGCTTCTATTCCTAGAGGTGTTGTCTGGAACTTTGACTTGCCCTCATCCACCACTGTCTCAAGCATCCCTCTTAGCAGAAGACGCGTAATGTACTTCTCAGCTGCAACGAAGTTGATGTTTGACCGGTAGACTATCTCCGTCTTCGACGCCCGTTTCGCGGCCACTGCCAGAATATCGCGGATGATTAGTAGAGAGTCTCTTGGCTTCGGACTCATGCGCCTTCTAAAGGACCGCTCTTCCCCGGAGTAGGGGATTTAGTTCTTTCCAACATTTTCAAGCAAATGGGAAGAATCTTCCCTCTCCTTTACTGTGAGGTGCCGAGCCGGACCTGTTCATCTACATACCCCGTCTTCTCAGTCTTCAACCACAACCTGGCCCCCCGTCGAAGGATGAGCACCATCGCCGCCAGATTGGCGAGCGAGACGAGCGCCGCGTATGGATAAGTTGCCAGCAACAAGCCCAGATGGGAGAGCATGCTAGATCTTGCAGAGGAGACTACAGCCGCGACCAGCGTCCCCACATATACAATGTTCACCGCGACCATCACGAGGAAGAGTGGTAGAAGCGTCTCGAAGGGAAGTCCCACTTTGACTATTCCAAGTCCCAGAATAATCCACGCCACAAAAGTCAACACGGCAAGGATCGGGCTCATCATCAACGCCTCCATGTCAAGCGTCTTCGCAATCGACATCGACCTCCAGGCATTCCAGTGCTTAACCCCCGTAAGCATGTTCCCGCCCGACCACCTAATCCGTTGCTTGAACAAAGTCCCAACCCGGGCAGGCATCTCTTGCCAACACTCCACCGGCGCCAGTCGCGTAGCAATGTGCGCTCTAGCAAACCGGACCGATAACTCAGCATCCTCGACAAGGGATTTTGGATCCCACAACCCAACCCTTTCAAGCGCCGTCCTTCGAAAGAACGTGTTGGACCCCGAGAACGTAACGAACAATTTCAAAGCGTGCTTTCCATCATTCGACAAGCGATACAAGAAATTCTCGTAAGCCGCCAGCCGCGAAATAATGCTCTCCCGAAGATTCAGCGTCCTATGAAAACCATGCACTGCCCCAGTCTCCGGACTGTTAAAGTAACGGAGAGCCTTCTTCACAGCCTGCTCCTCCGGCACATCATCAGCATCAAACGTCGCAACGATCTCACCCGTCGACCGGTGAAACGCAAAGTTCAGCGCATCGCCCTTCCCGAGACTCGTATCACGATGGAACACTTTGATCCAGGGATACTTCGCAGAGTAACCCTTGCAGATCTCTAGCGTCCGATCCCGCGACTCATCCTCCACAACTACGACCTCCAAGTTCTCTTTCGGATAATCTAGCCTGACCAGTCCATCCAGCAGCCTACCAACCACCTTCTCTTCATTCTTCACCGGGACGAGGACAGAGACATTCGGAGGATCCCAGTCTTCACCAGGGTCCTCTCCAAACCCATGTCTCTTGTATCGCCAGACGCCGAGCAGTATTATTGGAGTCGCGTAGACGAAGTAGACGAGAAAGAGGATCGTCAGCCCAAAAACAAACCAGTTGGCGACGCTCACTATCCCTTATCCAGCTCGGGTTCGCCGTTCTGAGCAAGGAGGCTATTTATCGTCTTAGAAGCGAGCCTTTCCCGCGCGAAATGCCGTAGTAAGAATCGGATTGCGTCATCAGCAGACCGTTCGAGATACGCATCAAACTGTGAAATCCTAAGAATGCAGGACAGCATTTCGGGCCGTCTTGGAAAATAGTCGCGCGGGTCCCCAGCTTTTCTCCGCTCTTCTACTAGGAAAAGTAGGAACGAGAGGGAGGATGACATGAATGTTTTCGCATTTATACTCGATTCACACATTCAAGCCTTAAAACATACCAGGTCTCCCAGCGATATCCAGGAACCACCCCCAAGTTACTGTGGATATCCACGGGTCTACCAGTCAAGGATTAACCGTTTCTCGTCAATAAGAATGAACGGAGCCCAAGAAAGCATACACAACCGGTACAAAACATGGGCAAACTGATGATCTCGCTCAGCGACCAATCCGAAAACCTCGTACGCGGCGAAGTCCAACGGGTCTATCACGGCAGAGTCGGGGGCCTTTCGATATTCTTCGAACAAGTACTACGCGACTACTTCCACAACAACGGCAACGGCAAACCCACAAAGACTGCGCGGAAGAACGGCAAGAACTAGACTGTAACAAACAGAATCGCTGATACGAGGTCCGATAGCTGGACCTACGCTACAGAACGAACTCTGTTCTATTTCGCGACTATCTGCGGGGAATCCTGGGAATGACCGGTCTGATTCCTCTTGCTCGAGACTCTAGGGCTCGGATGAAGCTCGGAAGCTCCTCAACGGATCGGACCTCTGTTCTCGCAAGGGATCGCATTCTGATCCAGAGCTTGAGATCACTCTTCACTCCTCTTTGCGAGAGCTCCTTGTAGAGCCAAGTCTCCAGTTCCTTCCCTTCCCGGTCGAAGTCCGTCAACACGATCGCCTCCTTTGTCCCATCAAGCCTGTCGAGGAACTCGTGGCGGGATTCACCTCTCGCCTTCAAGCAATGCACCTTCCCAGCTACTCCCAGTCTTCGGAGTGCAGCCTCGTCACGTCGCCCCTCAACAATAATTGGGACCCCGGCTTCGGACTGGGTTCTGAGCTCATCAATAACTCTCTCCGCCTCCTCCATCTTCCACGCGTAATACTCGGCTCTTGGATTCCGCAGTCGAGAGATACTTCTGCGCGTAGCTGAGCCAGACACTGCCTTCAGCTCTTCTCTAGTCGCCGCACTTCCTCCAACGGCTGCGGATTTCTCTTGAAGTATTCTCTGATGGGTGCTAGCTTCTGGGAGAGGATTCGTGAAATGTTTGTCTTCAAGTCTTGCGGGTGGATCTTTCCCGAAGCGTAGAGTCCTTCGAGTTGCTCATAAGTCGACACCTCAACATCTCCGCCATACTTCGGGTCCCGTTTAAACGTGAGCGGCTCCCGGTTTTCAAAGACGAGAATGCGATAGTATTCCAGTACCGGGTTTCCTTCCACCACCTTTGGTGGACAGAACGCTTGCTGGATCTTCTTCGCAATCACCTCAGGCTCATCGTGGATCAGGATGTTGTTCTCGGGTTTGCTCTTCGACATCTTCGCCGCTATTACCTGGTTCAGTTTAGGATCCTCGTCGAAACTGTCGCGCGGTATATTCTGAACACCTGCGAGTCCGACAAGCATTGGAGTGTGAAGGCTGACCGGTTTGCCCCAGCCAAGTTTCTCCCCCGCCTCTCTCGCTAGTATGTGCGCCTTGCGCTGGTCTATCCCGGCACATGCAAGGTCCAGTCTCATCTGGAATATGTCTGCCGCTTGCATGCAAGGGTAGAAGATTGTCGCAGCGTCGTTCTCTTTCGACTGCATGTCCCGTCCCATTATGGGTATCGCCCTCAGGACCCGTTGTATTGTTGTTGCTCTCGCTATTCTGAGGACCTTCTCCCAGTACTCGGATCTCTCCGCGAGTTCGGATGCCCAGATGTACTCGGCTTTGCTCTCTGGCACTCCAAGGGCTGTGAAACAGTGCTTGTAATACCGGCCTACGGTCCGAATTTTTTCAAGATCGCCCCCGAACTTGTTGTTGATCATCGAATGCCAATCGGCGAGGAAGACAATGAAGTGAAACCCAGCCTTGATCAGGTCTTGAATCTTGGAAGCGCAGACGAGACCTTGGCCGATATGCATCATTCCGTGCAGCATACGGCTGCGTTCCGGAGCACTCGAACCCCCAATAGGCCCGAGGATTCTTCTTCTCCTCCACGAGCTTTTCTAGCTCGGACCTCTGGATTATCTCGACAGTTCCTCTGGTGGCCAGCTCAAGACGCTGCTCTGAGTTCATGTCCGCCTCCGAGGGGAAGCTGTTTCTGTACCTCGGCTAAAAACCTCTAGACCCTTCGACCATTTCGGAACATAGGGGCAGAAGGCGAGTTTCGCATTAGAACCCTTCCTGGTGGAAGAGTTCCTTGTCGCCCGCGACACTAACACCCAAGCCTCACTGTGAAGATCACCGTCTTCTCTCAGCCCGGCTCTCTCGAGGCGGGCGTCTGGCGCTCGCCCTCACCGCAACCGATTCTCCCCCATCGTATAACCATTCCAGTGGAAAATGAAGAGTCCGGACTTTTGCCCTAGATGAGAAATCTATCAGATCGTGCAGCTTCAATGGAAAAGCCCGAATCTGCCAGGCGATCCTTAGAGGGGGATTCCATGCCCGAAAAACATCCCATTAGACAGAATCGAGTGAGGGGCGCCATGGACCCCCTGGGGGCGCTAAAGTGTCTTTCTCGGAGATTCCAAAAAAAGGCGGTAAAGTATCTGGTTCTGAGACGTGACTAAGGCAATGTTCGGTTTACTTGAGTGGAACGTACATGCTTGAACGGGATGCGCCGATCCCTGGTGTTCCATGAACAACCTTCTGGTTCGTGATCGCGAATTCTCCCACAAAATGCCCAATCATCTCAGGCTTGATCTCAATAGAGACATATTCTTTGCCGGAGTGTAGTTGGAGTGTCAATCCTAACATCTCAGGGATGACGATCATATCTCTGACGTGCGACCTTACAGGCGCAGGCTTGCTACCGTTCTCCTTCCTGGACTTACGAACATGTTCCATTAATATTCGCTGTTCATTAGTGAGCCCCTTTATGAGTGATCTGCGCTGCCGTGAGGGCAGGAGCTTGATGAACTCATCCATAGACATCTGTTTCAACTCGTCGACAGAGTGCCCACGATAGGTAAACTGTCTAGGCGTAACTCTTCACCCGCACCGCGTTATTCATACAAGCCGGTCCATGTTAAGAATGTTCCTGGCGTCTATCGTGCCGAGCGACGTTTAGCCCGTCCCGTCTGGCGAGCGGCAATATTGCCCACCTTTCTTCCGGGAGGAGTATCGCGCCCAACGGTTGTAGGTTTGCCTGCGTGTTTGTGCCTTCCACCACCGTGAGGGTGAGATGCCGCGATCATTGCTTGGCCCTTGACCACAGGCCATTTCCGTCCTCTGGACTTTTGTAGGAACCACTTGGGTCCGGCTTTCAAGAACGGTTTCTCGGTACGACCGGCTCCGGCGACCACTCCTATCATGGCTCTACACCTGTCGTTCAGGTGTATGGTTCGACCCGAGGGCATGCGAAGCTCAGTTCCCACGGGTGTGTGGGCGACCACCAGGGCGAAGCTGCCCGAGGACCGGGCTAGTGTGCCTCCGTCACCGGGACGGAGTTCTATATTGCAGATCATGGTTCCTTCCGGGATTCTGCCTAGCGACTTGATATTCCCCGTTTCCGCAGGCACCTCGCTCCCCATCTCAATGTGTTGTCCCACGTACATCCCTTCGGGTGCAGGAATGTAGACATCTTCACTGCTGCCTACTACAAGCCTGGCCAGAGGGGCTCCGCGTGCGACTTCGTGGAGAAGGTCTCGGACGAAGCCTGTGCTGTGACCGTTTACGGAATTGTATCCAGTGGGATGGAGTCTTCGATGGGTAGGGGCTCTGAAGATGAAGAAGCCTCTTCCTCGTCTCTGGACTAGGATATTCTTTCCCATGTTACACCAAATCTCTCTTACAATATTCCTAGTTTTACAGCCAGGTCAGAGGCTTTTGATTCGGGGCTTAGCTTGACGTAAGCTTTCTTCTTTCCCTCTGGAGTCGTCAGTGTGAATACTCGGGACACGTTTACCTCGTAGAGTTCCTCCACGGCCCGCTTCACGTCGTTCTTGGTTGCTTTGTTGTTGACGATGAAGGTGATCTTGTTTTCGCCTTCGATCAGTTTGACGGTGTCTTCCGACATCATCGGGTAGATGATCACGAGCTCTGACTCTAGCCTGGCCATTTGTATTACCACTTTCTCTCTGCTACTGTCTTGATGGCTGACTCGCTCCAGATAGTCAACCTGCCCGGATGCGTACCTGGCGCAAGAGCTTCCACGCTGAGGTCTCTGGCTCTAATTACTTCGACGCCTTCAAAGTTTCGAAGGGCTTTCCTAGCATTCCTGTCGTCTCCAACTACTATCAGGGGTCCGACCGCGTGAACTCTCACTCCGCTCTTGATTCTCTTGCTCTTTCTTACTCGAAGTATGTCGTCCCAGACGCCGATGGAGGTGAGAAATCGCTTAGCATCGGATGACTTCGAAAGATTCTCCACTTCGTTGCTGACGACTAGGGGCAGTGTTCGGTCCTCAAGGAACTTGTGGCCTCGACTCCGGACGACTTGGTCCGATGCAGTTGCGGCGATCGCTGATTTCAAAGCGAGCCGTCTCTCCTTCTGGTTGATTCGTTTAGCGAGCTTCTTTGACGTAACCGGTGGGAACGCCATTCTACCACTTACGGTCCCAGGGGCGAAAGCTGCAGTCCCCGACAAAGGTCCGTGCCCCCCGATTCGTGGCACTCGCGATATTCCTCTCCCGACCCCGAAGCCTTCGGCGGTTGTTCTCTTTCCAGCCATTAGGTTCCGGCCTTGGGGTTGGAAAGCGTGGGATTGTTGAGCGATTGCAGCCCTTTGAATGATATCTAATCTGAGGCTCGTCTGGAAGACTTGAGGTAGATGGATTTCTCCGGCGGACTTTCCTTCTACGTCGAGAAGATGCGCAGTGAGTAAATCGTTTGACATGACGGTCTATGCTCCCTGTTTCGATGCGAGATTCAGCTGTTCTATCTTAGGCGGTTCTCCTGTGGGGTTTCCTCTAGCCGGGTATCGGAGAGCAACGAGTCTCCTAGTGGGCCCCGGAATCGTTCCTCGTAGAACGGTGTATTCCGTTTTAACTGGTCCATATCGGAGGAATCCTCCTTTGGGAGTTACGTCAGCGCCGTTGTTCCCCATCTTCAAGATCTGCTTGTTGTGCTCCGTTCTTTGGGCAAATCCCATCTGACCTGGCCTAGGTACGGAGTACATTACGTAATGTGGGTGCCATGGGCCAATCGACCCGACTCCTCTGACCGTTTTTCTTGACTTGTGTTTGAGTTTCTTTACTCCCCATCTCTTCACCGGGCCTTGGATTCCTTTTCCTTTCGTGATGGAAATTACGTCGACTTCTCCTCCTTCTTTGAAGACCTCCGAGACTTTGACTTCCTTTCCAAGGAGTTTTTTCCCGAACTCGAGCCGCTCCTGAACTGTTCCCCCATCGATCTTCACCTCAAACAAGTCAGGTATTTTTCTACCGATCGTGGTGGTCCGTGGCTGGCTTGCAACTACTACTCTCACCTCCGATAGCTTGCTCGTTGAGAGATGTAGCCTCTCCCAGGCCTTGACGTCGTCAAATTTTTCGGGCGTCTTTATTCTCCTGTGGAGATCCTTCGTTTGGTCGTCGGACCATACTTCTCCTAAGGTTTGTAATCCACCGTTCAGCGTTTCGTAGAAACGCAAGGCGGTTACCTTCAGCGGAGGAGTCTCGACAACCGTCACTGGGAAACTCACCTCCTTGCCGTAGTTCAGGGAGCCCTGGCGATTATCGACCACGGTGACATGAGTTGTTCCCGCCTTGAAGCCTGCGAATCCCAAGAGGCGTGGCGGACCTTCGTATTCTGGCCAATAGCGAATTCGTGGGGTCCAGTGACTTGCCCTTCCGCGGGGGAGATAAGCGAGGGACCCTCTTCTGGGAGCGCTGTATTTTCGGTGACCCATTCTATGTCTCCTCTAACAAGTTCAGTATTGACATCGTCGTAAGGACTGCTTCCTCTGTTCGGACTGTTTGTACGCCCTGATTCGGGATCATATTCAGGTTGAAGTCGACCATCTTTGTAATGTCGGCTCCTTCTTTGGCTAGAATCTCGGGCACACCGTCTGATGGGGACCCGAAGACAACTAGTGGCCGTCGTGAAGATTTCCATCGAAGAGTCAGATCGGTCAGGACCTCCCGTACGACTATCCCTCTTCGAGAGGTCGAGATTGTCAAATCCTGTCTTCTGCTCCCTATGAGTTTATCAAGCGTAAGATTGATTCGATTGACCTTGAATCCCCAATATATAGGTAACCGGGTCGGCTCAACGAGCTCTCCCTGAAGCCGTGGCGATATTCGAGCGATCCTGATCGTCACTCTCTCCCTCAGCCTCAGCTTCGAAGGGACTTCCACGGCTGGTCTGAAGCCCGCGTCTATGATAGAATGGGTTCCCGATTCGATCACGAGTCCGTCACGAATTTCACCTACTCGAGCCTCTCCTATGCTGGGATGGCTGGGCATGCGCAATGGGGGCAATATTCCCGAAAATTGAAGATCGGGATCTTGCTTGAACAGTGCCTTCCGCAAATACTGGGGCGTTTCCTGATATCCGAGTAGTTTCTCGAAGAGCCTTCCCTCGCTCTCTGAGCTCCTACCAGTTTCATCGTTGTAGATCACCACTTCGTCGACTCGGAAAATTGCGAGGGACCTGGCGATTAGGCCGACCCGGCTGGTCTTCTCTCTGAGATGAGGCACGTCCTTCGTAAACGATGCTGGAAGTGCTATGGAAAGCCTTTGGAGTCTTCTAGGAACCTCCATCATGGAATCACAGAGCGCGACCATAAGATATTAGCCAATCTCGATAATCAACAGTCTCACTGGGGAAGACCAAAGATGCCCGTGGATCTAGACGATTTGAAGCTACTTTCGAAGATAGATCGCTCTAACATGATGAGTGCTGTCGATCGGTTTTCCGATATTTTTCTTCGCTCCAGAGACGAGGCGGAAGTTTCTGCGACGAAAACAAAAGCCTCGTTCCAAAGCCTCGTACTAATGGGGATGGGCGGATCGGCGAGTGCAGCGGACGTAGTCTTAGATTGGCTCAAAGGGTCCTTGCCCATTCCAGCGCTGGTCCATCGCGAGCCTGGATTGCCTGCCTTTGTCAATTCGAGAACTCTGTTCATCGCGCTGAGCTACTCAGGTGAGACTTCAGAGACGCTGGCCGCGTTTCGAGAGGCGAAGAACCGAGGCAGTTCTCTTGTAGGTATTGGACATGGAGGGTCACTCGCCTCGTTTTGTTATCGCTTCAAGGCACCATTCATTCGTGTCGAAGCCTCGCTGGCTCCGAGAGCCGCGCTTGGCCAATTGATTGTCTCCGCGGCAATTGCTCTGGAAAATGCTAACCTGATTCGCTCAACCACACGAGAGATATCGAAAGCTGCTCAGGAGCTTGTCCGCATCAGGCGCCGCTGCCGCATCGAAACTCCTGTGGCAGACAATCCGGCAAAGAGTCTAGCAGTGAAACTGTTAGGCCATTTGCCAGTACTGTATTCTCTGCAAAGGATGTCTTCGGTTGCTCGCAGGTTCAAGAACCAACTTGCGGAGAACAGCAAGTTACTCGCGAAATACGATTTGTTGCCGGAGGCGGGGCACAACGAGGTTGAAGCTTGGCACGAGAGAGACAACATGCTACCGGTGATTATTCGAGACGCGCAGGAGACCTCGTTTGAGCGTTCAATCGTCCGTGCCTTCCGCGGTACGATAAGTTCGGCGAGCCGATCTCATCCGCTGGACGTCCGCGTCGCTAGCAGAGGAAGCCTTTCGAGGCTACTATCTCCAATCTTCTTTCTCGATTATGTGTCCGTGTACCTCGCTATGCTGAGGCGAGTTGATCCGACCCCTACTGACCTAATCAACGAATACAAGAAACGCTAAGGACGTAGGGTCTTCGACCAAGCTCTACCCTTTCGCTACTCCGATGGGAGTCATGCGGACAACTTTCTTTCCTATTCCAAGTTGGTCACTCACATCGGCGACTCTGTCTACATCCTTGTAGGCGTCAGGTGCTTCCTCAGCGAGAACTTCCATGCTTGCCGCTCTGATGACTATTCCTCGGCTTTCCAGTAATTTCTTCAAGTCTGCTCCCCGCCACTTTCGTTTCGCCGCCGAACGACTCATGAATCTCCCAGCGCCATGAGCGGTAGTTCCGAAACTCAACTCCATTGCCTTGGGCGTGCCTATCAATACCCAGCTGCTAGTTCCCATACTTCCCGGAATCAGGACCGGCTGTCCAACGTCTCTGTACTGAGCAGGGACATCCGGATGCTCTGGGGGGAAAGAGCGGGTCGCGCCCTTTCTATGGACGATGACTTTTGTAGCCTCGCCATCAATGTGGTGCGACTCAATCTTCGCGACGTTGTGACAGACGTCGTAGACAATTCGCATATCCATTGAATCTGCTGATTTCGCGAATACCTTCTCGAACGCCTGTCGCGCCCAGTGGGTGATCATTTGCCTGTTGACCCAGGCGAAGTTGCATGCAGCGGACATCGCCGGGAGATAGTCCTCAGCCTCAGGACTCTTGCTCGGGCAGGCGGCTAGTTCTCTGTCGGGTAAGTGGATGTTGTATTTTCCCGTCGCTCTTTCCATGACCTTCAAATAATCGCTGCATATCTGGTGTCCATACCCTCTGCTCCCGGTATGGATCAGTACGAGAATTTGCCCTTTCTTGTGGATTCCTAAGCGCTGGGCAACTCGTTCATCGAAAATCCGGTCTGCTCTCTCGATCTCGATAAAATGGTTGCCGCTCCCTAGACTTCCCAGTTGTGGCGCTCCGCGCGATCTTGCACTGCTCGACACTTTTGACGGATCAGCTGCTTCCATGCAGCCCTCCTCTTCGATTGTCTTGGGATCTTCAGGCCAAGCGTACCCTTTGTCGACGGCCCAATCGAGGCCGTCAGTAACCGCCTTGTCCAGCTCGATCGAGGTAAGTTTGATCTGTCCTCGGCTTCCGAGGCCTGATGGGATGAAATTGAAAATTGTGTCAACGAGCCGCGACAGTGCCGGCCGGACCTCGTCCTCGGTTAGATTTCCGAATGAGCCTGACTCCACAGTTGATGTCATAGCCGACGCCTCCAGGGCTGATTAGTCCCTCATCATAGTCCGTTGCAGCTACCCCTCCGATTGGGAATCCATAGCCTTCGTGGCCGTCCGGCATCGTGATGGCATACTTGTAGATGCCAGTCAAGTGGGTGACGTTGACGCATTGTTGGATTGTTCGGTCAGTACGCATTTTGGCTAGGAGTTCCTCGTCAGCGTAGATTCGAGCTGGAACCTTCATGCCAGGCTGGTAGTCCTGCGGAACTTCCCAGATGTTTTGAGATACTTGCTTAACGGGAATGTCCGCGCTTGATCTGCTCCAGGAGTTCAAAGCTTGGGTGCTCATTCGTTAGCCAAATGTTGAACGACGACCTAGCTATAAGTGTCGTTGGGTTGGTTTGGTGGAATTATCGGGTCAGTTTCAAAACTGCTCTTGTAGCATATAGTGAGGCTATAGATCTAGAATGAATCTGATCTTAGCTTCTTTCGCATCTTCTTCGATCGTCATCAAGTGGTACGTCACTCCTTTTACCTCAGTCTTAGCTCCATGCTTCCCCCGATCATATTTCTCGCCTCTAACCTTCCCACGAAGCTTGAACGAAGTGGGGTCATCATGGGCGATGGTGATGTGGTATGATGCGTAGACCATTGCTTTGATGTCGAACTCGAGGAGTAGTTGTTCTATCCAATTGTAGAGCAATTCTTTCTTGTCGTGGCCATCGACTTGAATATGCTCCTCTAAAATCGGGTCGATTTTCTGAACATTCAACATCGTCTCGTAGAATGCTTCTGCGGCTTGAGCAAACGTTCGTTCAAGCGTCGGGCCCCAAGCTTCAATGTAGGCGTCTGTCGTATGCTCGAGAAATCTGTGTCCCTCTGCTCCCCGATTTTCGTCTGACACTTGGTTCGAGGTGGTCTGCTTGCAGGAACCGTTTATTAGGTGAGTT
>WNGM01000673.1_pt1 | contig 27449 bp, 26 predicted proteins | sample 5400571 | NCBI WGS metagenome assembly WNGM01 (sample SAMN13153378, study PRJNA577476) | soil metagenome | isolation source: 100 cm soil or saprolite under Garry oak tree replicate 2 | place: USA:California | collected 2016-06-15 | reverse complement strand
GTGGGTGTGGCTTGGGCGCTGCTGGCGCGGATGGTCGACGGGCCCGCCGCCCCCGCAGTTGCAGCAGGCGCTTGAGTGGGTCAGGGCTGGACAGCCGTTGTACCTCTACCTTCCACCATGATCAACAAACTACCGTTAAACCAGGATCACACCCCCGGGGCGACAGGACTCGTTCCGATGGGGCCAGAGAAGTCATTCACAGCCAGTCGTGGGCGCCTCGATACATCCCTCCGGCTCATGGGCCGAATCACCACGCTCAGTCCGCATCGCATCCTCGCCCGGCAACCTCCAGGATGGCCAGATGGTAAACCCTGACCCAGACTCGCCCGATCACCCTGTCGACCTTCTTGAAACTGGAGTGAACGCAGGGGCGACGCGGCGACGCCCACCGGCCGCAGAACGTCAGAGGAGGCGCGATGGCGACCTCGCCGACGATGGCGATGGCGATGGCGACGAAGCAGGCGGCCTGGGGCCGCTTGGGTCTGGGCACCCGACCACCTGGAGGAGCTGGCTACCATGGCGCCCGCGTCGCGCCAGATGGTTGCCCGCCTACGGGCATGCACCCCGCAGTTGCCCGCTGGCGTGTGGGAGCGGCGCCAACGATCTGGAGATCCTCGCGCCCGGGCGGCCAGCCCCGGGGCGCTGCGCCGCATCATCAAGGCCCGGGGAACCGGAGCGCGCGCGATCCGCCGCCCAGACCGCAGGCAATCGGGGCCTATGCCGACGGTGGGAGAACGGTCATGGTGAGCTGGTCCACCAGCGCCCGGATGCTCGGCTCCGGATAGCGACGATGACCACCAAGGGTCCGCAGGTACGGCAGCTTGCCGTCCTTGGCCCAGCGAGCCACGGTCTTGGGTGAGACCTGCAGCAACTCGGCGACCTCGGCACCCCGCAGGTACCGCTCGGTTGACCTGGATGACTTGTTCCCGACGGACGCGGGACGCGTGGCCATGGATCGGTCCTTCTTGTTCGGCTCCTCCGCCTCACACTACCCTTCGCGTTGAGCAAGCGCCCGTTCAGATGGCCGCGGTCGGGCGCGGTGCACCCGCCGTGAGCGAGCCCACAGCAGTCCGACGACCCAACCAGCGTTGCCCATGCGCATGGGCCCTCCCAGACCGGTGCGATCATTACCAAGATGCACTGGTGGGCGTGGATCTCCGGGAGTGGTGGGGCTCCCGCTGGACGCACGGTCACGCTACGAAGAAGGCCGCCTGGTCGGCATCGACTACACCCACCCGGCCATCGCCGCGCTACCCGAGGATCAGCTCCCGAGCCTATCTCCAGCGACGGGCCGGCGTCGCCGGTTGCGGTGTGCGACTTCTGCGCTGCGCCGGGGGCCACCTGGCAGTACCCGGCGCGCTCGTTCGCCGTGGCCGAGATCGAGCGGTTCCTTCCTGGCGGTGACACCGGCATCACCACTCACCGTTCCCAAGGGGCCTGGGGCCGCCTGCCAATGCTGCCACGATGCCATCGAGGCGGGCGACTGGAATTCGGTCACCTACTGCGCGCTGTGCCGCTACCGCGCCTCGCTGCGGCCGATCATGGAACCTGGGTGCGTGCCTTGTGGCGCGCGTTCTAGCAACACCGAACCGACCCACCGACGCCCCGGTCGACCAGCAGGCTCTGACACTCGATCATCCACGGTGCCTGCGCACCTCCAAGGGCAGCCCTGGGGAGCCGACCGCACCATCGACGCGCTCCACAAGCGGCTGCAAGATCGCCTTCCTTGAGTGGCGGGCTCGCCCTGACCCACCAGGAGATCTCCGACGGACGAGCCAGGCGACCTATCCGAGCCACTGACCCCACGGCCAACCGCGGCGGGCGGCGCTTCGCGCCGAGCGGTGCCGGCCTGCGGCCGGCAATCTTCTTGCCGTCCCGCCGGGTCCCTCCAGCCTAGTGCCACCCCGGCGCCTGCAAGGCCGGTCCGTTCCTCCCTCGCTGCGCTCGGTCCGGTACTCCCGTCCCGCTGGGACGCCCTGCGGGCGGCCTTTCCAGAGCCGGGGACCCCGGCACTCCACGGGGGTCACCCAGCGGGTCACCAGGGCCCGCATGCAGCAAGGAGGGCGCCATGGACCTCAACGTCGTCACCATCACCGGCCGGCTCGCCGACGACCCCAAGCCCCATGCGACGGGGAACGGCCGCGACGTCACCATGCTCCGCGTCGCCGTTGGCCGTCCACGGCGGCCAGGGCAGCAACGCTCGGACGCCGACTTCGTCGACATCGCCGCCTGGGACGACCTGGCCCGGCTCGCCGCGAAGTACCTCGCGAAGGGTCTTCGGGTCGGCGTCACCGGTCGGCTGCAGCAGCGCACCTGGAACACCCAGGAGGGCCTACGCTCCCGGCTGCAGGTCGCGGCCGGCCAGCTCCACTTCATCGACTTCAAGGAGCAGGGCGAGCATGGTCCCCGCGAGACCAACGGCGGCGCGCACGTTGCCACCGCGGCCGAGGCGGCTGAGGCTTCCACCCAGGCGGCCGAGCCGTCCACCGACACGGCCAATGCGGCCGCTGAGGTTGTAGTTGAGGTCGACGGCGGCTCCCGCGGGAACCCCGGCCCGGCCGGCTACGGCGTGGTCATCGCCACCCCGGCCAAGCCAGCCACTGGAGAGGAGGCGTTCCACAGTCAGGTGCTCGACGAGCTGGCCACGGGAATCGGCTGGGCGACCAACAACGTCGCCGAGTACCGGGCGGTCATCGCCGGGCTGGAGCGGGCCCGGGCGCTTGGTGCGCACCGAGTCTGGGTGCGCGGCGACTCCAAGCTCGTCATCCAGCAGCTGAGCGGCGCCTACAAGGTGAACAGCCCGGCGTTGCTGTCGCTGCACGCCGAGGCCCGGCGCCTGGCTGAGGGCTTCGACGACGTCAGGTTCGAGCACGTCACCCGCCAGGCCAACCAGCGCGCCGACGCCCTGGCCAACCAGGCCATGAATGCCCAAGGCTCGATCGCTGACCCCGCCAAGGCGACAGCCGCGCCGCCTTCGGTGCAAAGCGCCCCAGGGGCCGGGGCCTCGGCTACCACTGCGCCTGATCACGCTGACGCAGAGCGCAACTGATACCAGGCTCCGTCATCCGGGCCTCGGCGCCGAGTCGAGGCCCGGATGGTGCAGGGCATCACCAGCTCTGCTCCGTTCGCCTCGCCACGGTCGGCGCCGCAACGGATCCGCGCGCCGACTTGTCCACCCAACCAGCATGGAGGTTCCCATGCCCACCACCGAGCCGACCTACCTGCACAGCTGGGAGGTCGCGGAGATCCTGCACGTCACGCCCAAGACCGTCTCGCGCTGGGCCAAGGAGGGCAAGCTGCCGTTCCTGCGGACCCTCGGCGGCCACCGCCGCTACCCGGAGGACCAGATCCGCGCCCTGGCCGACCGGCTCCAGGAGCCAGCCACGGCATAGCCACCAACCATCGATCCCAGGCCGCCAAGGAGGCGAAGGCGCACCGGTTGTGCCGATGCGTCTTCGCCTTCTTCACCGCGACCATCGGGAGCAGAAAGGCGATCCAGTGACTGCGTCACAGCGTATGCGGACAAAGCTTGGACTTGCTGTCATGGCTGAGATCGACCGCGACCCAAGCGAGGATGGCCGCCCCATGACCGTCAAGGTGGTGGAGAAGGCGATCGAGCGAATGCGGTGGGAGGAGCCACCCAACCGACTCCCGCTGAGCCCCGGCGTAACGATCCAGCAGCTCATTCGGTCGCTGGAATTGCCCCGCGTCGACCGCATCTCCTACCGCAACTGGGACCTCGCCCCCTACGGGTTGTACGGCATCCAGGCCAACTACAGCGACGGCCGAATCCGCATGTACATCCTCGACCGAGGCCATGAGCTGGCCGTGGTGGCCACGGACTTGTGGCCAGCCGCTACGGTCGGCGTCCGGGACGGCGTGTCGAGTCCGCCTTGACGGCGGCGCTTCGCGCCGAGCGGTGCCGGCCTGCGGCCGGCGGTCTTCTTGCCGTCCCGCCGGGTCCCTTCAGCCTAGTGCCACCCCGGCGCCTGCAAGGCCGGTCCGTTCCTCCCTCGCTGCGCTCGGTCCGGTACTCCCGTCCCGCTGGGACGCCCTGCGGGCGGCCTTTCCGGAGCCGGGGCCCGGCACTGCGGGGATGACACCCGGCGGGTCACGGAGGTCCGCTGCAAGCCGAGGAGGCCCCCAATGGTTGGGATCGCTCCGAGTGTCACCGGTGACGTGGATCAGGCCCACGTGTTCTGTCAGCCCTGCTGGTGGGGCGAGGACGTTCCCTCCGACAAGGCCGCGCAGATCGCCACCGAGCACGAGACCACGCCCGAGCACCTCGCCGCCGAGAGCGAGGAGCAGGACTTCGAGCTGCTGCTCGAGGCGGTCAGAGACCACCGCGGCTACTAGCCAGCGAGCGGCCGGGGTCACCCCTCCCCCCAGGGGGTGGCCTCGGCGTGTCGTAGGACTTCGCGACGCCGTGCTCGCACCACGTATCCAGTGCCCCTCCGGCCCTCGTCCTTATCGGCTTCGGCCCAGCCTGGCCCCGGCGATCCGGCGCTTACGCAACTGTCCGACCGCCGGCGGCCGGCCACACGGCGTCCACCTCGAGACCACCGCCCTGGCTATCCACCCCAGGACATCCCCGATCTCAAGGAGTTCCCGATGAGCGTGCAACCCAGCTCTGAACCGGCCATGCACCTGCTGCACGGCTGGTGGATCGCCAGTTGCCCCGACTGTGGCTACGAGTTCGCGCGCCGTCGCGGCCAAGAGGCCGCGGAGCGAGCCGGGCTTCGCCGCCGCTGTCCCGTCTGCCAGCCCGCCACCGAGACCGCCGCCGTGCAAGATGTCGCCTGAGGCTCTCCGACCCCGGCCAGCCTGCTGCCCGGCGCTACCCAGACCGCACCGCCAGCTCACCCCGCCAGTGTCGTCCTCGCCTGCGCCCCTCGACCGGGTCCGGTGTGCTGGTTGACGAGCCGCACGCTTGCACGGCCGCGCTGGTGTGCAAGGGGCACCCCAGGGCGACGTCGAGTGGACCGGCTACGCCGGCAGTTGATCCAGCCGACGTCGCCCTGGGCTCCTCCAAAGTTCTGGTCGGCGAGGAGCCGGCTTCGCCGGCGCTCGTCCAGTTCCGACCACAACTTTGCCCCGACCCCTTGCGCACCAGCGTGCTCGGCCATGCGCCCTGGCCTCGCAACCACACCCGAGCCCCCGAGGAGGGCGCCATGCCCGAGAACGTCGTCACCGTCGTCGGGAATCTCACCGACGATCCCGAGCTCCGCTTCACCCCGCAGGGCACGGCGGTCGCCAACTTCCGTGTGGCGGTCACCGCCCGCGTCCGCGAGGGCGACTCCTGGAAGGACGGGGAGACCTCGTTCTTCCGGGTCAACGTCTGGCGGCAGCTGGCCGAGCACGTCGTTCCCGCGCGGTCTCCGGGCAGGCCGGAGTTGGTTCCGGCGCCTTGAAGGCCAAGGCATGCAGCTCAGCGGGGTGACAGCTCGGTGGTGGCTGCTCAGGCCGTTGGCGCCGATTTGCGTCGGCGATCCTGTGACCTCTAGGGTTCCGGCCTGCCCGGAGAATCTCCGGAGCAGTCGGAGATGCCGAGGGCCTGTCGAGGTGACGCAGAGTGAGCGACCGCCGGGGTCTTCGGCTGGTGACGGGCGGCCCCAGCACCGACCAGGCCGCCGCGCTGTTCGCCGAGATGCTGGAGGGCTTCAAGAACTTCCAGACCGCCCGGGGCCGCAACGCCGACAGCATCGCCAAGCAGCTCTCGACAATGACTGGGCTGGCCGCCTGGGCCAAGGCCTGGCCGTGGCAGTGGACCCCCGAGCTCATCGACGCGTGGTCGGCGTACCTGAAGCAGGAGCGCAATCTGGCGCGCAGCACGCTGCGAGGCCGGCAGGGCGCCGCCCGGCTGTTTGTGTCCTACCTGATCAACCCGGCGTATGCGTGGACGGCCAGGTGTCGGGAGCTGTTCGGGGTCGCGCCGATGCAGGTCTGCTTCGACTGGAACACCACCCGGCACCTGGAGCAGTACGAGGGCACCCCGGAGCGCCGGCCACTGGACGACGCCGAGAAGCGGCGGCTGTTTGCGGCCGCCGACGCTCGGGTGGAGGCCGCGCGGGCGTCCAGCGACAAGGGGCTGGTGACCTGCTGGCGGGATGCGACCATGATCAAGCTGCTGTATGGCAGTGGCTGTCGGATCTCGGAGCTGGTCGCCTTGGAGCTGGCCGACCTGCACCGCCACCCGGCAGCGCCCGAGTTCGGCCGCTACGCGGTGGTCCACGTGCGCTACGGCAAGGCCTCCCCGGGTGGGGGACCCCGCCGGCGGGCGGTGCAGATGGTGCTGCCGTGGGTGGTGGAGGCGCTGCGCCAGTACGTGGAGTGGGTGCGGCCCGAGCTGCCCGCCGGGCCGTGGCTGTTCCCGTCCGAGCGGCTGGACCGCCACGGCCGAGCGCACCCGGTCAGCGACGAACATCTGCGGCGGGTGTTCCGGGAGGTCTGCGACGCCGCCGGCCTGGACGAGCTGGTCGTGCCGCACGTGCTGCGACACACCTATTTCACCGACATGGCGGCGCGTGGCCGCGACGTGCGCTGGCGGCAGACTCAGGCCGGCCACAAGCTGCTGTCGTCCCAGCAGATCTACGATCACGTGACCTCCGATCAGATGAACCGGGAGCTGGAGCGCGCGCTGGCCGCGGTGCTCGGCCGCACGACAACCAACGGCACCAAGGGAAGGGGCAGCTAGATGGCGGACTCCCAAGCCAGACGACCCCCACAGCTCGAGCTGCCGTTTGGCCGGGTGGCCCAGTGGCGGCTGCGCGAGCTGATGGCCACCAAGGGACTGTTCAGCGCGGTGCAGCTCCAGCAGGCGCTCGGCGAGCAGGGGGTCAAGATCGGCCCGTCCCAGGCGCACGAGCTGATGACCCGGGCCCCCCGCCAGCCCCGCATGGAGGTCCTGTTCGCGCTCTGCCAGCTCTTGGAGTGTGCCCTGGGGGACCTGTGGGTGCTGCGCCAACAGGCGACGCCGCCGGCCGCCGACAAGGTCGCCGCTGGTGCCCGAGGGCGGCTCGCACACCTCAAGCCGGTCGCGGCCCGGCTGGACGAGGGGCGGCCTTCCTGACCCACCCGACCTCGGCCACCCCCACACCCCAGCAGCAGCGCCCTCGTTCTCGACCAGCCAGCCCAGAGCTGGCCGCCCGCACGGCACGCGAGCGGCACCGCCAACGCCAGCAGCAACGCGACCGGCACCGCCGCGAGCGCGTGCTGGCCATCCTCGCCCAACTCGAGCCGGCCATCGACGCAGGCGTCCTGGCCACGGTGGTGGCTGCGGTCGCCCCCTCGACGCGGTCGCTGGTCCAGCTCGAGCGCCGGCTCGGCGGGACCGGCGCGTGCCTTGCCGGCGGGCAGGCGGGCGGCCGGCTGCTGTTCGAGCTGGCCAGCGCGCTGGTGGCCGCTGGCGCGAGGCGGGTGCGGGTGCCCTGCTGCGCCGGGTGTGGCCAGCAGCGTCGGCTCCGCTACCGCCAGCCGGCCGGGATGGTCTGCGCCCGCTGCCAGCCCCCTCTCGCGCAGCGGCGCTGCGCGGAACAGCGCCACGGCCAGCCAGGCAATCGTGGGTCCTGCCCGGCATGCCGGGGCGCACGAGCCGACCAGGTGGTGCTGGAGGCGATCACCACGACCGCCGGCGCGGGCGCGGTGGATCTGAACGTGCTGGCCGGGCTGGTCGCCCAGGCCGCCCCCCGGGTCCGGGAACGCGAGCAGCTGGCCGGCTGGCTGGCCACCCATCCCGACGCGCTGACCTCCGGCGCGTCTGCCGGCCCGTTGGCGCTGGTCCGGCTGCTGTGGGGCCTGCACGCCGCCGGCATCACCGGGCTCGTGCGGGTCCGCTGTGTGCAGTGCGGCAGGCCCCGCCGGCAGCTCACCACGCTGGCCCCCGGCGGCCGGCTGTGCGTGGCGTGCGTGCTGCGCAACCACCCCGAGCCGTGTGTGCGCTGCGGCCGGGTCGCGATCGTCGGTGCCCGCGACCCGCAGGGGCGGGCGGTCTGCCCGCGCTGCCGGCGCCGCGACCCGGCCACCTTCCAGCCCTGCCACCAGTGCGGCACGCTTGGCCCGGTCGCCGCTCGCGACCGGCACGACCGGCCGCTGGGCGCCTGCTGCTACACCACCCCGGCACGGCGGTGTGGCGGCTGCGGCAAGGTCCGCCCGATTACGGCGACGACCGGCCAGGGGCCACGCTGCCAGGCCTGCTACCAGCGGCCACCACGGCCCTGCGGCATCTGCGGGACGACCGGGCAGATCGTCAGCAAGGCCCGCGACCACAGCCCAGACGTGTGCCGGCGCTGCTACCGGCTGCCGCTGGCCCGCTGCCTGGTCTGCGGCAAGCTCCGCCCCTGCGTGCGGGTCGCCCAGGGCACGCCCTACTGCGCCACCCACGCGCCCGTCACCTCCAAGGCGTGTGCCGGCTGCGGCCAGCTCGGCCGGGTCGCCGGCAACCTGCCCGACGGGCCACGCTGCCAGCGCTGCTGGGAGCGCGCCCGGTCCCGCCGCGGCGTGTGCGCCGCGTGCGGTCAGACCCGCCGGCTGTTCGGCCCCGACCCCGGCCGCTGCGGGGACTGCAGCGGCGTGGCGTGGGAGCTGCGCTGTGCCGCCTGCGGGGTGGAAGACCGCCTCTACGCCGGCGGCCTGTGCGCCCGCTGCGTGCTCCAGACCCGCCTGGACGCCCTGCTGGTCGGCCGCGCCCCCACGGTTGCCGCCCAGATGGCGGCCGTGCGGGAGCTGCTGGGTGTCGTCCACCGGCCGCGCAGCATCCTGCGGTGGCTGCAGACCAGCCCCGGCGCCGCGGTGCTGGCCGAGCTGGCCGACGGGCGCCTGGAGCTGTCGCATGCGGCCCTGGACGCCCTGCCCCCGGCCCGCTGGGTCACCCATCTGCGTGCCCTGCTGGTCGTCGCCGGCGCCCTACCCGCCCGCGACGAGCTGGTGGCCGGGTTCGCGGCCTGGCTGGACGGGCTGCTGGCCACCATCGGCGTCGCCGCCGATCGCTGGCTGTTGAGCATGTTCGCCCGCACCCGGCTGCTGGCGCACCTGACCGGCCAGCAGCACCGTCCCCGCCGCGGGCTGGCCGGCTCGGTCGACGCCGCCCAAGCCGCTGTGCGGGCCGGCGCGGCCTGGCTTGGCTGGCTCCGCGCCCGGCGGGACCACACCCTGGCCACCTGCACCCAAGACGACCTCGACACCTGGCTGTGCGGCCCGCAGACCGCGTTCGCGGTGCGCCGCTTCATCCGCTGGGCGCAGCGCCAAGACCTCTGCCCGCCGCTTGAGCTTCCCACCCCGGCCACCATCGACCCGACCCAGGCCGCCGACGCCGACCGCCGCGGCGCCATCGTGCAGCGACTGCTCGAGGGGCCCGGCATCCCAACCGCCGACCGGGTCGCCGGGCTGCTGGTCTGCGTTTACGGCCAGCACCTCAGCCGCCTGGTCGCCCTACGCACCAGCGACCTCGACCGCCGCGGCGACGTCGTCTGCCTGTCCCGCGGCGACCACTGGCTCGAGCTGCCCGAGCCGCTGGGCGCCTGGGCCTGGAGCCTGCCAACCACCCCAGGGCACACCAGCGTGCCCCCGCCCCCGGACGCCGACGGCTGGCTGTTCCCCGGCGGCCTCCCAGGGCGGCCCCTGCGGCCCGCCAGCCTCCGCAAGCGGCTGCGCCGCTACGGCATCACCGCCCGCGCCGCCCGCAACGACGAGCTCACCGAGGTGGCCGCCGCCGTCGCCCCAGTCACACTCGCCTACCTGCTCGACATGCACCTGGGCACCGCCAACGCCTGGGCCGAGGCCTCCAGCGGCTCCTGGTCCCGCTACCTCGACGACCTCCTCGACGACCAAGACGACACCGACGGCACCGACGGCACCCCCCAGGAGGACAGCCGATGATCACCACCCCACCCCAGGGCGCGCTCAGCCGGGGTGGCAAGTCGAACGGCCGCACCCAGCCTCGACACGCGGACGCCCAAGCCTTGATCTCGTCGGGCTCGCGGGGATTCCTCGACCCCGATGAGCTCGCCCTCGCCTGCACCACGCCCGGACTGCCCGGGCTCGTGCCGCATCCCCAGCAGTCGCTCGCGCTCGTTCCCGGATGGGTGCTGCGGCAACTCCAAGCGAGCCAGCGCGGCGTGATCGTCCTCGGCGTCGACGGCCTGTCGTGGTCGGTGGCCGCCGCCTGCTGGCACGCCGCCGAGCTTGTCTGCCTCACCAGCACCTTCCCCACCACCTCGGCGACCGCGTGGCTCACCGCGCTGACCGGAGTCGGCCCGGCCGAGCACCTGGCAGCCGCCAACTCCTACCTGGTGCCGGCGCTCGGCGCGGTCATCAACGCGACCACGGCGCAGCCCATTGCGTGGCCCGGCCAGACCCCCCTGCCGCTCGAGGCCGGCCCGGACGCCCGACTCGTGGCCGCGCACCCCACGCTGTTCGAGCGCGCCAGGGAGCAGGGAGCCACCTGTGTGGCGGTGACTCGCGAACTCGACGGCCTGCCAGGCCCCTGGACGGACACGCTGCTGCGTGGCGCCGACCGCTGGGACGGCGGCAGGACCTCGGTGAGCGCGCTGCGAGCACAGGTCGCCGACCCTCGCACCCTCGCCACAGCGGTCGTCGCCGACGTCGAGCAGGTCCTGGCCGAGCGACCGGAGGCCACGCTCGTCTGGGTCTACGTCAACCTCGACGACTACGTCCACCTCCACGGCTACGACGACGCCGCCGAGCAGGCCCTGGCGGCGCTGGAGGCGGCCGCGACCCGGTGGGCCGGCCAGGGCTGGACCGTGGTCGCCCACGCCGACCACGGCCAGGTCCGCCGCGTCAGGGACCAGGACCTGGAGGCGGTCTGGGGGTCGGTCGACACGCCAGCGGTGTGCGCCTTCCCCGGCGGCGGTGCCGGCCGGACGCGCTGGCTTTACCCACGCCCCGGGAAAGCGGCCGAGGTGACCGAGCGCCTGCACCAGGGACTCGGCTCCAACGCCTTGGTGCTGTCCGCTGCCGAGCTGGTCGACCTGGGACTCCTCCCCGACGTTCCCGAGCTCCTCGAGCGCGTTGGCGAGGTGATCGCGCTAGCGCGCAGCGAGCGCTTCCCCCTGGAAGACCCAGACATGCTCTACGAGCACGGCAGCCTCCAGCCGGACGAGATGCTGGTGCCGCTGGCCACCTGGCCTCCGCCTGACCTCACACCGTGGCCTCAATCGGCCGCTGAGAACAGACACAGCAGCCTCCCGATGACCACGCTCGGTGGCCACAGCGATCAGCGATCCGACCCTCCTAGATCCGTACTGGATACCAGTGCCGAGACCCTGACCAAGGGCACCCGCTGCATCGTCGTGGGACGGCTGCGGATGCGCTCGTGGGAGACGCCCGAGGGTGACAAGCGCTCGGCGACCGAGATCGAGGCCGACGAGGTCGGCCCCAGCCTGAAGTGGGCCACCGCCAAGGTCCAGCGCACCGGCAAGGCCAACGCTGGCGGGTCGTCGGCCGGGCAGTTCAACGACGAGCCGCCGTTCTAGCCGCCACCATCCGGGCCCCGGCCGTGCGCCGGGGCCCGGGTCTGTGCGCTCCTGCATGGTCGTGGCCGTTCCCCGATCGACCGACGTCGCCCAAGTCCCGATTCCGCAAGAGTCACGGGTCTCGAACATCCCCTCCCACCGCGTGCTCTCGCCGGCTTCTCCCAGCCTAGTGCCACCCCGGCGCCTGCAAGGCCGGTCCGTTCCTCCCTCGCTCCCGCTCGGTCCGGTACTCCCGTCGCTGCGCGACGGCCTGCGGCCGGCCCCTCCGGCACCGGGACCCCGCCACTGACCGGCAAGCCGCCGGCGGGCCACGCGTGCCGCCACCGGCAAGTCAGCGACGAAAGGGAGTCGGACCCATGGGTCTCAGCATGGGCTGGATGGAGATCCCCGCTGATGTCGAGCGGGCCTCGCAGACCTTCCAGCGCGTCATGGTGCAGGTCGACAAGGAGTACGAGCGGCTGCGCCGCCTTGACGTGGAAGTGGACGATCCGGCCAGCCCTGATCCGCGCATGATCGCGTTGGAGCAGCGCTACGAGGCTGCCTGGGAAGCATTCGAGCGGGCCAATCGCAGCGGCTTTTCGATGGGCGCTGGGCGCATGGGCGCCAGCCTTGCGCTTATGCTCCACGCGGGTATGGTCGTCAACGTCTTCCGGCCGATCGCCCCCATCCGGGCCGCCTACCCCGACGAGACCGCCTACGAGGCGGCCCTGGACGCCTACCTGCGCGACCGGTGCGGCGCCGCGGTGATCCCAGCGCACAAGTTCTGTAGCAGCGAAGGCTGGCTGGTGAGCCCGCAGGAGCTTCGCGCCGCCCTGCGCCATGCCCCGGAGGTTGGCCGGCATCCCGCCACCGGCGAGCTGCTCGACTGGTGGGTCGAGTGGGTTGAGTTCCTGCGTGGTGGCAGCACCCACGGCGGCATCCACGTCAGCTGACCGCCAGCCACCCCGACTGACGTAGCCGCACCGGCCTGTTGTTTTCGCGGTTCCCAGTGCTGCCCGCCGTGATCGTCGGCACCGCAGCCCTTCCACCGGCAGGAGGAGGAGAAATCGGCATGGTCGCTCATGCTGCCCGTCGCGTTGTCCTGAGCTACGAGATGGGATGTGAGAGCACCGTTATGGTGATACTTCTCTGCTGTCGCAGAAGTCCCTAGCCCTCGCCGCGTTCGGCGTGTTCGGTTCCTGGAGGATCTCGACCTTGCTCATGTACAAGACGTCACCGGTGAGAGCGCTCGGCGCGCCTGGACTCGGCGGTGACGAAGCCCAGGTGCTGCGTCGTGCCGGCGCCAGCGACGGGCTGCCGTTCGTACTCGGCCCCGACGGTTCGTACGACCTGGAGTTGAACCGGTTCGTGCGCGAGTTGGACGGATGGGGTGTGCGCTCGGAGCACACGAGGGAGGCGTACGCGCGTGACCTGATGTTGTTTGGCCGCTTCCTCCACGAGCACCGTGGTGGACAGTCCATCTGGGACGCCGGTCAAGACGATCTGCACGCCTACAGGCGTGCGCGTCGACGGACGAAGGGCTTCACGGTGTCCGCCTCGACCTGGAGCAGGTTCATCGCGGCGCTGGACAAGTGGGTCAAGTGGGCGATGCACGAGGAGTTGATCGAGGCTCGGCCGTTCCGCATGGTGGAGAAGACGGTGTTGACGCCCCGCGGGCTGGTGCAGGTGCTGTTCAATGCTGAGCGCGAGGTCGAGGACGATGCTGGGCCGGTGCGGTTCCTGGCCTACGAGGACTACCTGGTGTGGCGGGACGTGGGGTTGCGTGGCCAGTTACCCGACGGCTCGCCGGACCCGAGTTGGCGCGGTCGGCACGGCGAGCGCAACGCGGTGTTCGCCGACCTGTTGGTATGCACCGGGATGCGGCTGAGGGAAGCGTCCAGCCTCCTGGTCAGTGACGTGCCGCCGCTGGCGCAGCGGCGGCTGACCGGCGACCTGAACCTGCCCGCGACGATCACCAAGCGCAGCCGGCCCCGGACGGTGTTCGTGTCGCGGCGGGTGCTGCGCGACCTGCATCACTACGTCGACATCGAACGCGACGAACTGGTCGAGCGCCGCCGAGCCGCTGGGGCCTACGGTCGTGCGGACGACTGGATCGGCGTTCGCGCCGCCGGCAGGACGGCCCTGACGTTCGTCGACGATGCCCGCTCGCGGCCGTACTCGCGGGTGACGATCGATGAACGGCGGCGACTGTGCCGGGTCGGCGAGGACGGGGCGGGTGGTCCGTTGTGGCTGTGGCTCGGTGAGGACGGTCTGCCGCTGTCGCGGTCGACGTGGCAGGCGGTGTTTCGGCGAGCTAACGAACGTTGCGCCCGGTTCGGCCTCGATCTGATGGTCCATCCGCATGCCCTGCGTCACACGTTCGCGGTGCACATGCTCGGGCTGCTGCTGCGCCAGACGGTCCGCGCGTTGCGGATGGAGCCGGGCGAGACGCTGATGAGCCGGCAGGTGAAACGGCTGCTGATCGGTGATCCGCTGCGCAAGTTGCAACTGCTGCTAGGCCATCGCCACCGGGACACCGTCTTCGTGTACCTGGACGTTCTGGATGAGGCGCAGGAGATCGTGCTGTCCGCGCTGCGCGAGTGGGACGAACAGGCCGAGGCGCTGACCAGGGTCGGGCTTGAGGATGGTACTGCCGCGTGAGCCGCGTCGAGGGTGTCGGCTCCGGTCGGCGTGGCCGCTGGGCGTCCTTCCCGACCAAGGAGCAGATGCCCGCGGAACCCGCTCCGATACCGGACATCCGTCCGCTGGTGCTCTGGCTGCATCTGGACGGCGCCGACCGCAAGTTCGACATGTCCGCGTGGCCGTGCCCCCGGTTGACCCGCCAGCTCGCCGAGACCCTTCGCACGGTGGCCACCGAAGGACCCGGATCCAGTTACCAGGCGTTCAAGGTGAACCTGTTCTCGGTGCGGAAGTTCGTGCGGTTCATCGCCGAAGCCGAACCGCAGGACGCTACCGAGGTCGAGTTCAGTGACCTGGAGGCCGAGCACATCGACGCGTTCGAGCAGGCGTTGATCGCCGAGTACGGACCGGACAGCGACCAGCCGCGCATCAGTATCGGTGTGGTGGTCCGTCTGCTCCGCGTGGCGTTCGACGCCAGCCCCACGACGTTCAATCCCGACCTGGGTATCCGGCTCAGGTTCCTCGGACGGGAAACCCGTCCCCGTCCGACGAAACCCTTGGATGCCTACCCCAGCACGTCTTCGAGGCGATCAGGAACGCCGCGCTGGCGGATGTCCGCGCGATTCAGCGCCGGATACAGGATGGCGAATCCCACGCCGCGATAGGCCAGGACCCGAACGTCGGCGGTTGGGATGTCATCGAGAATGTGTTGTGGCACATCGCCCGTCACGGGCCCGTCACGATGAAGTTCTTGCGCCCGCTGGTCGGCAAGAGACTGGGCAACGGGCGCCCGCTCAACGCGCAGCTCATGCTCACCCGCGAGGACAACCTGGTCTTCCTGATCCTGCTCATCTGCGCGACCGGGCTTGAGCCGGAGTGCGCCAAGCGGCTGCAGGCCGACTGCTTGACCAACCCCGCCCGTGGGTTCGTGAGCGTCAACTACGTCAAGCGGCGCGCACAGGGGCGCCGGATCTCCAGGTCCATGCGGGTCAGCGATGGCGGTGCCCTGCACCATCCCGGCGGCCTGATCCGGCTGGCGCTGCGGCTCACCGCGCGAGCCCGCGAGTTCAGTGGAAGCACGGATCTGTGGGTCGACAACGGTGACAAGGGACTGCGCGACTCCTTCCCGCTCGGCGGGCAAGGGCCTTGGGAGCATGTGGACAACTGGCAGAAACGACACGGGATCGACCAGTTGGCCGACACCGACGGAACCCTGGTACGGCTGGATCTGCGGCGGCTGCGCAAGACCTACAAGTCCCAGCAGTACCTCAAAGCCACCGGTGTGCTCGCCGACTTCACCCAGGGCCACACCACCGAGGTCGCCGCCAACCACTACGCCAACATTCCCGCCCACGATGAACTGCACGATCAGGCCGTGGAGGACGGCCTGCGCGAAGCGCTGGACGTCGCGCTGCCGCCGGTGGTGCTCGACGAGGACGGCACCCGCCTCGACGCCGGAGGACAGGACCTGCCGCCCGAGCAGGTGCGAGCCCTGCTTTCCCGCGAGAGTGACGTGTTCCTGGCCTCCTGCCGCGACTTCTACGACTCACCCTTCGGGACGAAGGGCAAGCCGTGCCCGGTGTCGCTGTGGGGCTGCCTGGAGTGCCCGAACGCGGTGTTCACCACCCGGCACCTGCCGCAGGTGCTGATTTTTCTGGACTTCATCGAGCGCCAGCGGGAGGAGTACCCCGTCGCCGAGTGGAACGTGCGCTACGGCCTGGCTTGGGACCGGATCGTGCGCGGCATTCGAGCCAAGTTCCGAGACGAGCAGATCACCACCGCCCAGACGATCGCCGAAAGCGGCGGGGCACGGTTGCTCCTGCCCCCCGAATTCTGGGAGGCCGTTGCATGACCCGCGCACCCGCACCGCGCCCTTCCTCCGCGCCGGAGCCCTCGGCCGATCCTTGGGTGCTGCCCGAGTCCCTCGCCACCGAGACGACCGGCCGCGGACCTCGGTTCAGTGACGACGTCTGGGACTTCCGGCCGTTCGCGCCGCGCAGCAACAGCTACCTCCGGCTGGACTTCACCGGGTTGCCCGACGAGACCGCGACGCTCACGGCCAAGGAGTTCATCTACTCCCGCATTCACCGCGTGGTCCCGCTGTCCTACGGCTCGCGGACCGCCCGACCGATGAAGATCACCAACACCTACAAGGACTTCATCATCCTGTGCCAACTGTTCACCGAGCTCGGCAAGCAGGGCGTGGCGCGCTTGGAGCAGGCCCGCCAATCCCACCTGGACGCGACCGTGCGCGTTTGGCGTGAGACCTGCGTCCCGAACACGCTGGCCGTCCGGATCAACGTCATCCAGCACCTTGAGGCCCATAGCCCGCACCTGTCCGCGGACCGGCTCACCTTCGTGCCCTGGAGGGGACGCTCGGCCACCCAGGTCGCCGGGCGGGGACCCGAGGAGGAGAACAGCACCCCGCGCATCCCGGAGCCGATCATGGCTCCGCTGCTGCGCGCCGCCCTGTTCTACGTCCAGACCGGCAGCCGGGACCTCCTGGCCGCCCAGCGGGAAGTCGCCGACCTGGAACAGGCCCGAGCAGGCGGCCGGTGCCGGCATGGCGAGGCCGTCGCCAAGATCAGGGCGTTCCTGGCCCGCCGCCGCCAGGAGGGACGGGGTGTTCCCGCACTGCCGCTGTATTGCCTGGCCCAGCGCCCCACCGCGCCGGTCGTCGACGGCGTCGTGCAAGCCCCGAACGCCGCCCTCGTCGCCTTGATGAGCGGTACCAACAGCTTCCAAGTGCATCCGACACGACTGATGGAGCAGGCTGGCGCCGAGATCGGCTACGAAGAGGGCGGCCTAGACACGCCGATCTCGACCTGGCCGGACACCGGGCGGCCCTGGCGACCGCGGCTGAATCACCGCAGCCTGCATGACGAGCTGCACTACCTGCGCACCGCCTGCTGGGTGCTGGTGGCCTACTTGTCAGGACTGCGTGACATGGAAGTCCTGGAACTGCCGAGGGACTGCGCCTTCACCACCGCCGCTGCCGACGGCCGGCCCCGCCACAAGCTGCGCGGCCGGGTCTTCAAGGGCCGCAAGCTCACCGGTGACGAGGCCGAATGGGTCGTGCTCGACGCCGTCCACCAGGCGGTCGAGGTCCTGCTGCAGATCAACGACGACCCCACGCACCTGTTCGGATACCGACTCTGGCCCGCCAGCCCGCCACGGCTGGCGAACAAGCTCACCGAGCGACTCGGCGGTTTCCGCGACCACCTCAACGAGCTGTTCGGCACCGCGGCTGAACCGTTCATCCCCACCGACGGTGACCAGCAGTGGGTGTTCACCACCCGGCAGTTCCGCAGGAGTCTGGCATGGCATATCGCACACCAGCCCTTCGGTGTGGTCGCCGGTGCCCGGCAGTACCACCACGCCAAGGTGACCATGTTCGAGGGCTATGCCGGGACCTCCGCGTCCGGGTTCGCCGCCGAGGTCGCAGCCGAGGAGGCGGTCGCCATGCTCGACTACGTGGAGGACCTCTACCGGGACTGGAATACCGGCGCCCAGTCCAGTGGAGGGGCAGCCGAGCGTATCAACGCCGAGTTCCAGCGGATCCGGCGCGAGCTGGGCGACCTCCCCGGCATCGTTTCCGACGAGCTGCGATTGCGGACGATGCTGCGACATCTCACCAAGACGCTGCATCCCGGCGTGCTCAACGACTGCTTCTTCAACGCGGCGACCGCGGTCTGCGTCAAGCGCGCCAAGGTCGTCGGCCAGCCCGTTCCGCAGCACAACATGTGCCTGCGCTGTCCGAACGCCCGTCGGTCCACAGTGCACCGGCCACGGCTGGCCGCCGCTCGCGATCAGGCCCTGGATCTCCAGGCGTCCTGTGAGAAGGCCGGGCCGGTCCCGAAGCTCCAGCAGGTCGCGCTCACCGGTTACATCACCGAGCTTGACCAGCTCATCGGTGATCTCGACGTCGAGGAGGCCCAGGCGTGACCCATGCCTCCACGCAAGCCCGCTTGGAGCAGGCGCTGACTCGGCTGCTCGCTGGTCAGCCGACCGCGACCGATGGCGAGCTGACGGTCTCCAACCTGTGCCGGGAAGCCGGCGTGGGCCGTGACTCGTTCTACCGCTCGTCCCAGGAGTTCAAGGACGTTGTTGCTACGGCGCAAGCGAACCGAGAAGCCCATCAACCCGAACTCGTCGCGCTGCGCGAGGAGATCGCCGTCTTGAAGCGGGAGCGTAAGCAGACCGCCAGCGACCACGCCGCCACCGCGCGAGAGCTGGAGGAGACAATCAGGGTCTATGCCAACCAGATTCAGGTCCTAGCCTTGCGCCACTCGGAACTGGAGGATCAGGTCCGCCAACTTCACCGCCGAATGGCTTACGCCGACCCCGATGTCATCCCGTTGCCCGACCGTTCCTGACGACGCCGCACTCGACGCATCACCGCAACCTCCTTTCTCCCTCTAGAGAGTGGAACCCATGAATAGTGCGATTGCTAGCCTAATCGGCGCGACGATCGGAGCTCTGGCGAGCTTGAGCGGCACCGTCCTGGCGCAGATATTTCAGGGGCGCCGAGAGCGGAGGCTAAAGCATCTACGGGACCTAGATGAAGCATTTTCAGGAACTCTGCGCAGTGTTTCGCGAGTTGCGAATCTGTCGGCAAGCTACTCGATCTACTCTAAGAATGAGGCGGATGTAGCGAATGGGGAGCAAGTCTATAGGTGGATTGACGCCATGATAGAGGCAAGTTATTGGGCCGGTATGTTGGCGTCGCTGAGCAATGACAGTGACGGTTACTTGAACCGCTTACGCGAGGAGATTGAGGGGCAAATTGACTCCGCACTACGTGGAGATACTCCAGACCTGCTCGTATTCAATGAAGCCCGAGCTTCCCTGAACAGGGCTATGAATCATCGGCCGTATGAAGTGCGGAAGGTGCAGGTGGAGCAATGAATTCCGGATCTAGCTCCGCCGCCAACCGACTCATGCTTTCAAGCGCGGTCCAGGGTGCCCTCAATTGAGCATATCCTTTCAGTCAGATCTGTTGCAATTTGTTCGCGACGAATCCTTCGTCTGCCACGTGAGGGTCGAATTAGCTCGACTTCGATCAAGTGATCAAGCTGTGAGAATGGTTGAAGATACTCGTCATCAAGTTTCCTGCCGGCACGTGATGCCATGGCGCCGCATCGTGCGGCGCGCAAATATGCAGATGTAACATTGGGTGACACTCCGGCTACTGCCCATTGATACCGGATCGTCGCTAGATCGGCTTCGAACTCCAGCTCATCTCGCCGTTGCATGCGCATTCGAACGACCGCCAGTTCCCTCAAGCCCTGGAGCCCAGCTGTCCGCCGATCGCGGTTCCGGGTGAATCGGTGCGAGAGAACTGCACCGACAACCGTCGAAGTCGAACCAATTAATCCTCCTACAAGAACCGAAATATACGAAGAATTCATTCCTTCTCCCGCAGCGTCGATAATTCCTAGCAGTGATCGGGTCTCGGCTGGTCTGCCATTCATGGATCTGCTAACATATTTTGATGCTGCGACCTGGCGAGATTGTAGATCTGCGGTCGACTATACCACGCTGGCGGGCTTGCATACCTGGACGGAAACTACCCGACTGGATGACCGTCCGTGATGGGAGCGTCAGCGAAACTCCGCCGCAGCCGGAATCACTCCACGCCTGTCGAGTACGGGTGACTCGTACCGCTTCGATTTTGTCTACAGCAAAGGTCGAAATTGGTACGGCGCCAAGATCTCTTGTCAGTTGCTAACTTTCGACCCAAGGAGTACTCATTGAAGTCGGTTGCGGTCGTGACTATTACCCGAAGCCGGGAAGATGAGCTGTTGCGGTGCATCGAATCCGTGAGCACGCAGACGTACGAAGGTGCAATAGAGCACCTGATAATTGGCGACGAGTCGGAAATACTCCGTAGGCTTGAGCGGAAGATATTAGACGACTTTCCACAGGTGCGGATCATGCACATCCGCACAAGCGAATACGTCCACGAGTACAACGAAGTATACTACCCGTCACGGATCGGATACCTGCGGAATCTGGGCCTGGAAGCTTCCGATGCCGAGCTTTTCTGTCACCTCGATGACGACAACACTTACGATTCTGATCACGTGTCCTCGCTCGTCGCCACAATATTGTCCGAACCTGAAATCGGGATAGCATACAGCTGGCGCCGAATGCAGCGTTCAGACGGCTCTCCGTACATTTTTGACTCGTACCCATGGACGCCTCAGCCACGGCTAGCGGTGGGTAAGCCTGAGCTTTCTAAGTACATTTTTGAGGAGTTAGTCTTGGGAGGCGTCTTTACTCCCGGCGAGCCGGTGATAAGAGACGCGCTTATCGATCAAAGAGGACGCCATGTCTACACTGTTGACACAAATGAATTGATGGTTCGACGAGAGGTTCACCACGATTTCAAGTTCGTGGTGGATTTCGAGTGGCGGGAAATGGTAGGCGACTACTCTGACGACTATGCGTTTGTGAAGCTGTGTTACGAGGCAGGAATACGTTTTAAGGCCAGTAGGCGTGCGACCGTGAATTATACGATTGGCGGGGTTTCTAACTTGCTCGATGGGCTGGCCCCACAGTGAGGTTTCTTCCTAAGACTTTAGTAGTGCCGGTGAGGTGTTGCGTCGCTTCCCTCTCTCCCTCTCTCCCTCTCTCCCTCTCTCCCTCCCTCTCTGGTGGCTGCTTGTTGTGAGCAACTGATCCACAGCGGCTGTTGCCCGGATCGACACCGTCCAAGCCGAGCACGAGCTGCCGTCCCAGGCGCCAGTGGATGTTCCGGTCGCCTCAACTGCGACACGGAGCCAACTGCGACAGCTTGACTGTCTACATAACCACTGCGGTCCTGCTGCGCTGGCTCGAGGACCCCAGCAGCCGCGACTTCGACCTCAGCGACGCCATCATCCTGACGGCGATGGTGGGCGACGAGTTCGCCGACACCGGGCGGCTGGTCACACGCCATGTCCTGCCCCGACTGCGCGCCAACCGCGTCCGATTCGTCCAGGTCGCCCGCGCCGGCCGCCACCAGGGGCGACGGTATCACGGTCTTGGGCGACTCCCGCGCGCCCCGCGTGCTGCACCTCGGCGGCGTCTACCGGCTGTCCTCGGAACTGGCAGCCGCCGGGACCACCCCGCAGGTCGCCAGCGGCCGCCGCCTGTGCAGCCTCAAATTCAAGGGGTTCGTCCTTGACACCTGGATCGCCAGAGAGCTGGGCAGCCAGCCGTTCCGGCACGTCATGGGCTTCGACCTCGACGAAGGCGCAAGGATCCAGCGCGACCGCTCGTATTCGACCACCCGCAGCTCCGAATACCCCTTGGTCGCCTGGGGCTGGGATCGGGCTCGCTGCCAGCAGTACCTGCAGGATCTCCTCGGTGAACCCTGGCCGAAAAGTGCCTGCGTGTACTGCCCGTTTGCGGCCAACCATGCCGCCCTGCCCGCGCTGCTGGCGCGTTACCGGCGGTTCCCTGACGCCGCCGTCCAGGCCATGCTGCTGGAGCTCACCAGCATGGCGTTCAACCCGAACATGGCGCTGTTCGGCAGCCGCAGCGTCAATGCGTTGGTCGCGGCCGACGGGAACCAGGCCGCGCTCACCGCCCTTGAGCGCATCCTGGCCGCGTGTGACTACACCCTGTACGAGGTACGCCGCGTGCTCCCGCTCAGCGCCAGCCACTGCGGCCGGCCGGGCCGTCCATGGCGGTCGGTACGCCAGCTCACGTCCGGCAAGGAGGCGACGGTTCTCGGCGAGCTGCGACACCGAGCCCATGCCGCAGGTGTTGACGTTACCTCCAGCGGCCATGTCCACCGGGCCATCCTGCGTCCCCGCGGGCTCACCTTGCCGACCAAGGAGCACCTCCTGGTCGTCAGCCCCAGCGGCGTTCAGGCCAAGCAGCGTTCGGGGTTCGAGCGTGTCTGGGCGCAGGTCGGCGACAACGACATGTTCCAGCCACCGCTGGCGTCCACGCGCGGCGAGCGCCTGTGAGGCAGGCACGCCACCGCCGTCCCCACAGCCTCGCCGACTTCGGCCGAGTCAGCGGACCAGACCCCTACCCGCCTGCCTGGGTCCTCCCAGCGTAGTGCCACCCCGGCGCCCAACCCTGAGCCTCCCGGCGGACGGCCTCGCCGGCGGTGCCGGCGCCGCGTCCGGGACCCTGCACCCGTCCGCGGACCGGCCGTGCTCGCGGCACCCGGCCGGATCCCGCGCCGCTGCCGGGCCGCGTCAAGGGCGCTGCGCGTCCCTGCGGGACCGCCTGCGGCGGCCCTTGACCCGGGCCCGGGCGCCGCGGGCGGGCATCGACGCCCCCCGGGGCGCAGGCCAGGCCGGTTGGCCGCGAGCAGCCTGGCCCTGACTCGAACGCTGACACGGCCCCCGGCCCAGGGAGGGCGATTCCGCCGGCATCGCCAGCGCGGCTGCCCCTGTGAGGTCTGCGCTCAGCTTCGCTGTGAGTTCGGTGGCGGACGCTCACCGATGAGCGTGACTCGGCTGGTTGCGGCCGTGGGCGCACGACCAGTCGAGCCGCTCGTTTCCGCAGCCCACGGCCCACAAGGAACGTACCTGTGAGCGGACCGAGCCGACCTTGATCGTGCTGCCGGCCAGCAGCCTCAGCGATCTCGGCGTCCCCGTGTAGGACGGCTACCCAAAGCCTGGGACGGAGCAGTGAGCGTGACCAGAGCAGCCCTTGAGGAGCACCTGAGCGGCCCTCTGGCCGAGCCGGCCGCTGGCCGGGCGGAGGCTACCTACCGTCACAGCTGGGCGGTACTGGACGGCTGCGTGCCATCCGAAGACGAGCTCGCCGACCGGCAGGAACGCGCCTGGGAGGCAGCCGACGAGGTCCACGCACGATGGCAGGGCGCGCTGCGCGTGGTGCCACACCTGTCGGCGCGGCGGGCCAAGGCGTTATGGCTGCGGCTGCTTACCGTCGTGAGTTGGCTGCCAGCCCCCGATCGCGACGCCCTGCGCTGCTACCTCACCACAGACCTGCGGCTGGACGTGCTCGCGGCGCTGCTGCGCATGCCAGAGCACGTCTTCTGTGAGCTCCTGCTGGCCGCCACCGAGACGGTGCTCGGGCCTGTGAGCGGCGAGCACGACTCGATGTCACTCACCGCGATCCTCACACGGACAGCCCGTCGGCTCGGCCGCGGCATGCCACTGGCCCTGCCGCGCGGCACACAGGCGCCGCGCCTGCCGGCAGCCCGACGCACGCTGATTCCCGCGGAATCGGCGGCCATCGGCGGGGGAGGAGGGCATTCCCACCGGGGTCGGCCTGGCTGGTCGCCGCAGGATGGGCCACCCCGGACCGCCGCAAGGGCGCTGCGCGTCCCTGCGGGACCGCCTGCGGCGGCCCTTGGCCCGGCCCGCGGTCCCCGGTCTCAGCAAGCCGGCGACCAGCCACACCACTCCAGGAGGCCCGCCCATGCGTGAGGAGGGCATCTGCCGCAACGAGGGCTACGGCCGGCCAGGGCCGTTGCTGGAGGACGGCTGCTGCTCCCATGCCTGCAGCGAGGCAGCCGCGGTCCGTGATGCCCGCGCCCGGGAGGGGTGGATCCGCCAGCAGCTTGCTGGACGCGACCCGGTCGCCGCAGCGCAACGCTTGGAGGAGATCTTCCAGGCCGAGGAGGCGGCGGAGCTGGCCTCCGGCTGTCGGCATCTGAGCGTCATCCACGGCTACCTCGAGCGTGCCGAGGACTGGGACCTCCTCGAACGGCTCCTTGCGGCGATCCAGGATGCCTGCGGCGGGCACCGCTGGCACCGGACCGGCCGGAGCGACCGGCTCACCCTGACCGTCGGCCCACCCAACGCCGACCGGGTCGTTGCTGGCCTGGCGGAGTTGGCCCGTGGGCTCGCCGAGGAGGCGGCCGCCGGCAGGTCGCCCTCCTCAAATACCCGCGGGGGCGGGGATGGTGAGCCGCGCCGCCGAACCGACCTCGCACACGGTGGGCGGGCACCGGCGGATCGCCGACCCCGCCGCTGGCACCTGCCGGCACGCAAGGGGGTGGGCCTGCCTGGTCGCCCCAGGTGGGCCACCCCGGACCGCGTCAAGCGCACGCCCAAACAAAGTCGGCTCCTGTGCCGCCTTCGGCGGCGGTTGACCGACAGCCGACTTCTTCGGGCCAACCCGCGCTTGACCCGGCCCGGGGTCCCCGGCCTGGGGGTGGGACGACGACCAGGCAGACCACACCCCTGGAGGAACGGTCATAGACGGCGGCATCGGCCAGTGCAAGAACCCCGCGTGCATGCAGCTCGAGGCGCTCACCGAGGACGGCTTCTGCAGCGACGAGTGCCGCACGCAGGCGACCGGCTGCTCGGTGCCTGGCTGCGGCTGCGGTGGCGCCGACGACGGGGTCAGCCGCTGCACCGACTGTGAGCGCTACACCGCCGGCGTGGTCGACGGCCGCTGCCCGGACTGCAGCCCCGCGATCACGACCACGGTCGAGGTTGTCCCCGGCGCGGACTCGTGGCGGCTGCCCCGCGGGATCGGCGACGTCAGCCGCGCACCTGGGAGCCGGTCATGACCGCCGCGACCGCCGGCCGGCCCCGCCAGCGGGTTGCCTGCCCATGCGGCTGGGCCGGCTACCGGGTCAACCCCAACGCCCGCGACTGCCCGGCGCGCGGCTGCCCCCGCGAGAAGATCGAGGCGCTGTGGACAGCCGGGCAAGGACCCGGTCGGTCCATGGTTTACCTTTTGCACTTCCACTGGCCGCCGCGGCTTGTCGACGGCGAACTCCGGGAGGTCCCCCCAGCGGGCTTCCACGCTCGCCATTATTGCGGCTGGACGACCGACCTCCCCAGCCGCCTCCGCGACCACCTCGCCGGAGTCTACATCCGGGGCGAGAAGACGCGCGGCCGCGGCGCCAGGCTGGTCGCCGCCGCGATCGCCGTCGGCGCCACCGTCGAGGTCGCTCGTATCTGGTATGCGCCCAGGGCGTTCGAGCAGCACCTCAAGCAGCGCCGCAAGGGCGGCTCGACCCGCTGCGGCGCCAAGAGGGCCCTCACCAAGCTCTGCCCGATCTGCGACGACCGGGCGCTGCGCCGCTACCCGCAGGAGCGAATCTACCAGCTGCTCGGCCTCAAGCACCCCGCGCAGGAGCGCCAGGAACGGCGCAAGCGCGCGGCCGCGCGCGGCCGCCACCGCGCGGAGCTGGCCGCTGGCGTGTGGGACGCCGACCTTGAGTGGGAGCAGGCGTTCCCGCACCTCGCCTACAACGCGCCAGAGGTCGCGCGGGCCTGATCTTGGTGGGGGAGGGGCACCGATCCGCCCCTCCGCCGCCGTCCCCTACCTGGAGGCACCGTTCAACCGTCAGCTCTGTCCACAGGGCCCATCTCCGTCAGGCCCACAGGAGGAGACCGTGCCTCCGAAAACCGAGGAAGAACCCCCGTCCATGGTGCGCCGCTGCACCATGGACGACTGCAGCAGGCCGGCGACGCCTTCGCCGCCGTGATCCCAAGGCTGAGCGCCGGCGATCCCGTCCCCTTGGCCTCCTCACAGCTCGCCGCCGCCGACCCGCTTCACAGACTTGCACTCGAACAGTGCTTGGGCTGCTGACGCGGTCTGGTCCTCGCTTCGCTGACAGCGGATTGCTTGTACTGGTGGTGCGGGGTAGCGTCTGCTTGCCCCGGCGTGGCTGACCCGGACTTGCACTGGCGGCCAAGCCTGCCTTGGTGGACTTGTCGCCCGTCGGGGTTCTCGAAGCACCACCGTTCTCGTAGCACCGCCAGGCCGGTGTGACCCAATAGGGGCTTGCGGCCCTTTCGGGGCTGCCCGTTCAAGTGCTGTCGGCTTTCCTGGCCGGTGCCGTTCTGCTGCTGTGCCGCGTCACGTTGCTGCTGCCTCATGAAGGGAGCCCGGATGCCGAGCACCTTCCAGCGCCACCCCAACCCCGGGGTAGTCACCGTCGGTGTGGACACCCACGCCGACGTCCACGTCGCCGCCGCCGTGGACGGCCTTGGCCGCCTGCTTGGCAGCACGGCCATCCCCACCACCGTCGAGGGCTACGCCGAGCTGCTTGCATGGGCCGAAGGCTTCGGCCAGGTCGGCTGCTTCGGGATCGAGGGGACCGGCTCGTGGGGCGCCGGCCTCACTCGCTGGCTTGCCGCCAACGGCCAGGTCGTCGTCGAGGTCCCTCGCCCTGACCGGGCCCGGCGGCGCCGTAAGGGCAAGAGCGACACCCTTGACGCCGAGGCCGCCGCCCGTGCGGCGCTGGTGGGCCTGGACGTGGGCATCCCCAAGCGCCAAGACGGCCCGGTGGAGATGATCCGCGCGCTGCGGGTCGCGCGCCGCTCAGCGATGAAGGCCCGCATCCAGGCCGGCAACCAGCTCCTGGGCCTGCTGACGCGCGCCCCGGAGGAGCTGCGCGCCAGGCTGTGGAAGCTGCGAGGCCGCAGCCTGGTCGAGGCGGCCCTGCGGTTGGAGCCGGCCGCTGGCGTGCCGGTCAGTGTTACCAGTGCGACCGAGGTCGCGCTGTGGGAGCTGGCGGGCCGCTGGCACGGGTTGGACGGCGAGATCGCCCGCCTGGACGAGCTGCTGGACGCGCTGGTCCGCAAGATCGCCCCAGACCTGCTCGCCCTGCCCGGGGTGGGCACTGAGACCGCCGCGGCGCTGCTGGAGGCCGCCGGCGACAACCCCAACCGGCTCACCAGCGAAGCTGCGTTCGCGCACCTGTGCGGCGCCGCGCCGCTACCGGCGTCCTCGGGCAAGACCACCCGACACCGGTTCAACCCCGGCGGCCACCGCGACGCCAACGAGGCACTGTGGCGCATCGTGCTGGTCAGGATGAAGTCGCATGCGCCGACCCGCGCCTACGTCACGCGGCGCACCGCCGAGGGCCTGTCCAAGCGCGAGATCATGCGGTGCTTGAAGCGCTACGTGGCCCGCGAGGTCTACCGCTACCTCAAGCCCACCGACAAGTCCTTCTCGTAGGGCGCGTTTTGTCACTCCAGCCACAGCAGCACGATCGCTGCGATGGTGACCCTGATCCTGGGTGGGCTGCCGATCCGTGAGCCGGTCGCCGCCTACGGCCCCTTCGTGATGAACACCCGTGAGGAGCTGCTGCAGGCGTTCGAGGACGACCAGGCGGGGCGTCTGGGCACCATCCCTGCCGCGCCTCGCCCCGGCCACGAGGTCCTGAAGGAGACGACCGAGCCGCGGTAGCCGGCGCCCACCTTCCTCGGTGGGCGATGAGTTTCGGGCCGCCGGGTGGTCGGTCCACTCGGAGGTCACCCACTATCGAGGAGGACGTCATGGGAGAGCTGGTCGTCAATATGTTCACGTCGTTGGACGGGGTCCTGCAGGGGCCCGGCGGGCCCGACGAGGACCGTGAGGGGGGATTCGAGTACGGCGGCTGGCAGGCGCCCTATTTCGACG
>WNGM01004136.1_pt1 | contig 27468 bp, 30 predicted proteins | sample 5400571 | NCBI WGS metagenome assembly WNGM01 (sample SAMN13153378, study PRJNA577476) | soil metagenome | isolation source: 100 cm soil or saprolite under Garry oak tree replicate 2 | place: USA:California | collected 2016-06-15 | reverse complement strand
CTGACGCGCAACAGCCAGAATTAGGATTATCTACAGGGTAAATAAGGTATCTTCGTACCAAACAAAACTACCTTAGACAATAGTGGAGGATATATGGCAAAGCAGAAAGAAAAGCTTGATTACGCATATGCAACCGATCCCAACGAACTTAATCTTCGGTTCTATAGGAGATACGATGAGAATTTTCTCTTTAATAAAGCATTAGCTATTGCAATGGTGTTAGAAAATGAAGAACGTTTCAAAGCGCAAGCAGCAGAGTATCAAGATGTTGATCCTGCACGTATCAATGACAAGTTCTTTGAGTCGTTACGAGCTGAGATACATTTCACAGAAATGCACCAATTCGAGGGCTTCTTTGCCCTCCTCATCTCAGTCTTCCAAGAGCAACCTGCTTGGATTTATCTTACGGATTATACGACAGGGGAGATGAAGGACGCGATCAAGCTTTATATTGCTGGACGGACTAATATTAAAACATTAACCAATAACAAGGTAGAAACTGAGCGTGAATTTATATCACATGCAGTCTATGCGACGTACAAGCCTGAAGGTGAGATGCAGGATGATACTTGGGATGCAAATCTGGACAATATCGCCTGGCTTATCAGACATATGGCAGAAAGGTATATTGCCGGTTCAGAATACAATGCGTACAAACACGGCCTGCGGGTTATGACAGGACAATCATCATTTGGGTTGCGCTTAGAAAATCCCCCAGGAACCCCCGTTGGCCCTTTGAGAATTTTAGCTGCGTCAAAAGACTCGTTGAGTTATCTTGAGATGAAAGAGAAAGTTATGCAACCGCAGCAAGATAATCAAACTAAACAAGAGAGTGAAATAGAACATGACGGTGCTGTGCAATCAAGCGGTAAAGTAAAACAGGGCGAAGAAGAAAAGAAGCAGATTAAAGTGAGGCGAGTATATGAGACGACGAAACACTTTAACCCACAAGAAAGCCTCGCGTACCTAACCATCATGAACCAATTACTTATAACGATTAAGCGTACCAGGTTAACCTACTTCGATGATGGAGCAGTGCTAGAGGGATTGGCAGACTTTAGTACCTTTGATAAAGACCAATTGCTTGCCATAGGTGCGCAGTCGCATTTTCAAACGAGTTTTTCTGTATAGACCTTTTCTTTTCAGCAATCCGCAGCGAACAGATCCCCAGGAGCTATAGCATTTTCCTATTTTTTGCTATACTGAGCTAATGCGAATTGTTGAGGTAACAAAAGCCGGGTGTATCGTTTTTACCCCGCTGGACATGGAAGAATTAAAAATACTCCCCGGTGAAAAGTATGTGTTAGAGCGCAACGATGATGCTCTTATCTTGACACCTCTTGACCTGCTACCAGCGTAGGAGTAAAACATGAAAAAAGGGTAGAAGAACCCAACGTCGCACATTAATGGTTTTGCGAAGCGAAACAAGCATATCACCAGCCGGTTAGACATTCCGGTAGTCATGGAGAAATTTCGGGCGCTAAGGAGTACATAACGAACAAATTGAGCAACTTGTAAAGCAACCGAACAAAATAGTATAATCGCTGCAACTATGATGTTTGACCATCTTGAAACAACAGAGAAACAACTCATAAGCCAGGTCAAAGCAGCTTGCAAGGCACTCAAATTTATCCGCTCTGTCACCGCAGAGGATACATTACCCCGCCGCCCAGACGGCAGCACTAACCCGCAATATACGAAGTGGTGTCAGCAAATGGGTATCCTCAACACTGCCCGCGTAGATATTGAAATGGCTGGGGAGTACATAAGTGATGAGGTATCATCTGAGAATGAGGCGAAATGTATAGCCTGGAAGCGAATAGAACAGAAGAAGAAACAGAGCGCCAGCAGGCGCAAAAAGCAGCCTATTCTAGCCTCTTAGCGTTGTTTTTTTCTTAATTACTACCGGAAGGTCACACTAAATTCTATGATTTTTCCTTGCAATGGTACAGTACACGGTTAGAACAGGAAAAAAAGAAGCCAGCAGCATCAGTGAAGCAAAAACGTACAAAGAGAAAATGAAAACGGTGTAATTGTCCTGACTCCCAAACCAGCAGATACACACCCTTATTAGTTGACAAAAGGGGCGTTACTTAAGCTGTTTCATTCCGTTTACTTAGGTGACTCAACAACAGGAGAAATATGAATGGAACTAAACAAATACCAGTTTCTTTATATCCAAACGATGTACGACTATTTTCGAGAAAATTTACAATGGCCCACATTTAGGCAGGTTGAGAAGAAAATCATTCCAACCCATCGGGACTTTAGGGTTTTAGATGTAGCAAGGAGCTTTGAAGACAATCAGGCTACGCACTTTTCTTATAATCACCTCGATGTTCCGGCAACTATTACTCTCAAGGAAATTCGCCACTACCCAGAAGCAGAAAAAGACCTTGCAGACCTAGTCAAGGTAATACGCTATTGCGCAGATAAATACATCAATTCAGATGAGGATCAGGTTACTGTTACTGGCGAAGAAGTGGGCAGAAATCTGCAATTTGATGAAATCGCCGTTCGTAAAGTTGGTCTTCTATTAGTATTGACGAGAGGCATCTTCTCTTCCTTTTCTAACCCAGAGCAATCTATATGGCAGCTTATTGCTTGGCAAGATGTCCTCGATTTTGAAGGAATTCAGTCGATAGATGATTATTTTGAACGGCTTGATAAGCGAATAAAATCTTACCTGGCTAATAGTTCACCACAAAACGCAAACTCCACTACAATTGAAAAGATTGTTCAGACTGATCCACCGGACATCAAAGCTGAACAATTAAAACTTTTACTTGGATATATGTATCGTAAAACCCCTGAAGGGCGTGAGAAAGATATTGATACTGGTATTGATATTTGGACTCGGAACTTAACCGTCATCCAAGAAACAGGAGAGAAATTTGAAGTCGCATTATTAAACGCACTTTCCCGTCTTGGAATACCTTCTTTTTTTGCTGGAAGTGCTTCTAGTGGTGGACCTGAGACACCTGTCTTTGATTTAGTTGCACTCGGCTTCTTTACCACCCGTCCCCCTACTGCTATCCTTATCAGTTGTAAAAGCAGTAAACATCAGCCAAACCTGGGTGAAATCGGAAAGTTGTCTGATGAAGCAGTAAAAGTTCGTTCGGTGCTTTCAGGATGGTCAGTATTTGGAACACTTGCGGTTCTTGGTGAACCCACCGCTCAGGAGTTTAACCATCGGCAAGATATTCGTATCTGGAAACAATCTCATGTGCAAGCTATTCTTCATGCATCTGCACATGAACAAGTAGACTCTCTTATATGGACTCCTCCACAACACTGGCATCGAGATACAGAAAGCATCTGGCGCAGTCGGTATGAAAAATCTCAGAAGAATTAACAATCTTTAATACTACAAGCTAAACCCGCCAAAGAAGCCATGTCGCCGATTAAAATATTCTCCGACGCGCCACAAAGCTAACAAAAAAATCCAACTCCAATACAACCCTATAGTTAGTTTTCACAGGCGTGGAGCAGTACGAAAATGGCAGAAATTGCGGGAAGGTCTATAGGGCTTTTGTGAACGAGGTCATCACTATGAAGCCTGCTACTCTTCCCTATCGTGATAGAATACAGTTTATTTCCTCCTTCACCGAAATACCGTAGCATCACCAGATACCCGATGAAGATGAGGAAGCGAAGCGACACGTACGCAAAGAGATAGGTTTGGTTACTGTGGACGGTAGCAGATGGCAAAGCTCGTATTAGTCATTGATGATCTATGTATCATGCTCGACTTAGTGGAATACATGTTGCAGATGGCAGGCTACGAGGTCATAACTGTCAGCGATGCACGCACCGCTTTAGCTCAGATTGAGACGGCCTCTCCCGACCTTATTTTGCTGGATGTGATGATGCCGTACATGAGCGGCTATCAATTTATTGACGAGTTACGCGAACGCCACCAGGCTATCCCTATCATTTTGCTCACCGTGAAGGAGCATACACCGGAAGAAGTAGAACAGCTTGGAGTGGCTGGCTATCTTCGGAAACCGTTTCACCAGAGTGAACTCCTCAGCCTGCTTCATGAGCTACTCAGTGATACGCAGAATAGTAACGATCTCTGTTAGGCACAAAATAACCCACCTGGTCTAGCCTCGGCGCCAACTAAAATATCTTCTGCAACCTGCTCTTGTAACCAAGATGAGGTTCGGGTAAAATAGTTCCATACATTATTTCCTGGGGAGAAAAGAGCTTTTGTTTTCACAGACAAGGACATGCCTCGAACAATTTGACAACCAACACGATTTTGAACGCATGGCTGCCGATATACTGAACCTTCTAGGCTACACGGAAGTTGTACCTATTGCTCCTAGAGGTGGAAGCGATGGCGGAAGAGATATCACATTTACAACAGAAAGTTGGGGAAAAGGTTTAGCATGTGTGACGCTTCGCAAAGACATAGAAATAAAATTCAAGCAAGATTTTTTTCAGCGTACCGCAGGTGAATACGAGAAGTATGTCCTTTTCTGTACAGCCCACCTAACAGCTTCACAGAAAATGCAGTTTGCGAGATATTGTCTCGATAATCTCCAGGCAGAATTTGTGCCTTATGATATCGAGGCATTACGCAGTCTACTCGATAGCTCTTTGAAGTCCATCAGAGAAACGTACCTCCATATCAAGGATGATAGCAAAGGGGTAAGCAAAGAAGCTCTTGAGGAGATGCAAAAGCGTAGTGAGATAGAAAAAAAACTGGCTGTTTGGAATGTCTTAAAAGAAGATATCCTTGCCGTGAAGAGAAATGCGGGTTCTGTCTATAACTTTCTCTGGCAGCATTATTCTATCAACCAGGTAGAACAGGAAGTTCGCATTAAACTGAAGGAAATCACTGAAACAAGCGGAGCACTACAAGAATATCCAGAAGTAGCGCAAGCAATTACTGCCTTTATCCATTATTCAAACATTATCATGGAAAAGAAGAAGAGATACGAATATTCGTAACTACTCAGGTGCCCAAGCGACCGGGAAAGGGTGACCATGGAAGACAGCCGTCAGAGCAGCCAGCATGGAATGGCCTTGCTTCTGCATCGTAGAAAGGTAACTGCGGATGCGGCAAAAAGCGGTGACCCCAGTCGCACTACGAAAGGTGCCAGAAATCTTTTGCTGCACTTTGGCCCAGCGAAGGTCCCGCTCCGCCTGATTATTCGTAAAAGGAATCCGCAGATCGTCGAGCAGAGCCAGCACCTGCTCTGCTCGCAAGAGCAGGGCATCCAGCAGATTCTTGGCCTTGCTTTGCTTGGGCTTGCCTTTCCGTTTTCCAGGAGCAGACACAGGTGGCGGTGGTTGAGCAGCATACCCAGCCGCCAGAATCTCGAAATAGCGCGCGACCCAGTCGTCGCGCTCGATAGGAGGCACAGCGGTCAGATGAAGGAGACGCCACTGCTGGCACGTGTCATGCAGATCGAGCAAGAAGTCTTGCATCTCGGCGGCCCACTGCTGCTGCTCCTGCTGGGCGACTGCCGCACAATCGCGCACCAAGTGGGCGCCACAGATGCTGTGCGCACAGTCGTAGGCATCATAGCTCACAAAGCGGTCATGCATGCCTCGCCCACCAAAGCGCGGCCAGATGCCGATCTCGTCCATGGCCTCTCTGCCGCGCGACGCATGCCACGTCAGATGCGTCAGGAAGGGGGTGCAGTTCACGTGCAGCCAATGCAGCATCCCATACACGCGGATACCGGTCTCATCGGCATGCTGGAGGTGGCTGGCCACGAGCAGTTCGGCAATGTGCTCCACCGTCGGCGCCAGCCGCTCTGCGGCCAGTTCGCTCCACTCGATCAAGGTGCCTTCCGCGATCTGGCAGCCACAGAGCGCAGCCAGCGCCTCGCAGGTGCGCGCCGTGGGGAGCAATTGTCCCTGGTGCAGATACACGGCCAACGCTTGCAGGTGGGGACCATATTGGACAGGTGCGCTGACCGAGGCGGGAAAGCTGCCCAGGCTGGTCGTGTGACAGGCGGGGCAACAGATGGCTTCGATCTGATGCTCGTGGGCCAGCAGGCGGATTGCAGGCACGTCCAGCACTTGACGGCGTTCGGCGACGACCCCTGGGACAGCACTGAGGTCCGCACGGCACTGGCGACAGACCGCCGGACGGTGACGCACCACCTCATCTGGCTGCTCCACCATCGAAAGCGTGTGCCCAGCATGTCCCGCCTGACCTCCTGGACGCTTTCCGCTCGGACGACGCGCACGGCGGGGCAGACGCCCCAGCCCATCAGAGGAGGGCGGCTTACTGCTCGTGCGAAGGGCAGCAGTTCCGCGACCAGTGCTTTGAGGAGGCGATTTTCTTCCCGAAGGGCTTGCAGTTCGTCTTCGTTCGTCATAGCTGTACTTTAGTCGATTTCCTCTGCTTTGGCAAGTCGAGAGGCGACCTGAGTAGTTACCATAAATATTCACCTCCTTTCATCATACATTTATAGTGCAATTATAGTGCAATGCAATGCATTTGTCAAGTAGTATTATTATAAACGAAATTGATTATAAAGCGAAATATGGAACGTAGGAGGTGGACTCAAAGAGGTGATGCCTGGCTAGATTGTCAAAAAAGGGCAGGGGAGTGGTTGTTCCCCTGCCCGATGTGTTATAACGGAAACGGGCCATAGGTGAGAATGCAATCTTCTTCAAGCATCTCATCACTGATGATCGCTTCCTCGTTTTCGTAGACCTCTTTGTACAGTCTGGCGGTACCTTTGGTCTTTTTCCAATGGTTATAAAGCTTTCTGGCAAAGCGGTAATCCTTGGTCCAGAGGTCTTTCTCATCAGTAAAGACATGGTAGATAGTTTCCATGAGCGTCACCTGTTTCGTGGGCCATGCTTACCCTTTTGACGCTTTGGCTTGCGCTTTATCCGTATGGTTGTGTGGTGCTCCCGCCAGGTGCCTTTTTTGTTTTCCTCGACCTTTCTGGCAAAAAGCTCTATTAACAGGTCATAGGGAATAGTTGTCAGGAGGCCTTCACTCAGTTCTTTTATAATCCGGTTGTGGATTGCCTTATTAGGCCAGTCGCCAATGACAACAATATGCCAGGTAGGCAGAGCCGGGGGAGGAATGCGAAAAGCAGACAAGTTCACGGACTCTTTTACAGGGAGTTAGGCAATCTTGAGTTGCTGCCCATCTAGAACGGGACGAGAAGAGACTTTCACCGTAAACACCAGCAATCGACCATCTGGCAAGTGAGGCTGGGCTTGATTGACCCGATGGCAGAGAGCGAGCAGATCCCGGTTTAACTGGCGGTCGTTGAACGGATGCAGTTCCACGGAAACAGTATGTGGATGCGAGACGACTCTCCCAGCGAGCTGGAAAAAGGGAGCGAGTCGCTTCCAGGTGGTATGCGCATAGTGTGGAGGAAAATAGGAATCGCGCGTCCACATGACCAGATTAGCAAGCGCGAGCTTGCAGACACTCATGACCTGGTCTTTCTGGTTATCCAACTCATACATCATCCGCTCGTTTTTCTCCAGACCTTCTAATGCTCGCAGAATATCGCACTGCTCATGTGCATAGCGCTCACACTTGGCATATTCTTTGTTGCTCTTGTCTAGGACTCGGTACACTCGCTGCCACAACGGCGCTAGTTCGGCATCGGCTTGCGCCTGCAATCTTTTGCTTTCCGCTCGCAGTTGATACGAACTCATCGTGCCTTGGGCCTCCAACTCCCAAACCTGCTCATTCAGGACACGATACAACTGTTCCCCATGCTGCTTGGTCTGCTTCCCGAGTCGATTGTAGAGCTTTGAGGCGCGCTGTGCTCGTGTCTCCGCCGAGACCGTCCAGCGCTGGATATTGCTCAACCGTTTCTCCAGGGTGACCCGCTTCTTGCTCACTTCCGAGTTCTCCACTTCTGTCTTGCCATAGCCATGATTCGTGTCCAATCCCAGCGGGAGTAAGAAATCACGGATGATATTTTCCTGCGCAGCCCAACGCCGCGTGTACGTGGTCGCGAGTTCAACTGCATCAGTGCAGGTGGGAGCAGTGGTCACAATAGGGATGAGTTTAGCCTGGGTCGGAGGCGCTGGGGTAGGCTCTGCTTTCCAGCCATCGCGCCACCAGCCTCGCTTGTGAGCATTCCTCTCCTCTTGTGCCTCTTCCTCTTCGGGAGTCTCGATCTGGCGACGCCAATCTCGGATCAAGGCGACTCGCAACGGAAACGTTTGGCCGGATGACTCGGGTAAGGGGAGCGCGAAACACGCTAACGCCACTTCACGCACGACCTGCCCATCTCGATCGGAGGTAAGTGGCACAAACGTCCCTACCTCGGTGAAGGAGTCAATCCCTGTATACTGGTCTGTCTTGAGCACCGTGATCACGGTGTATCCAGCCAGCGTTAGATCTCTGAGAAAGCAAGCCCCCATCCCTTCTCGGTCGACAATTAACCGCGACTGTTCGACCACTGCCCCGCTTGCCTCATAACGCGCCAGAATCGCTGGCATCCCGACCATCAAATGCTGATCTCCCCGGTGGGTAGTCACCAGGAGAGGATGCCCTTGCTCGTCATGCAAGAGGACAAGGGTGCGAGCACCGAGCACTTTGCCCGTGTTTCCAATGAGTCCCCGTGGGATCAGCTTGTCAGCATAGACCGGCTTGCGATGCCCATCGATGTAGAAACAAGGAGAAGAGACGGGAGAAGGAGATGACCAGAGCGAGGCGGTCCACTTCCCCAAAGCTGTCGTCAATGAGTCGGCTCCTCCTGCCTTGGCGATCGTGGTGAGGACGCGTTCCATATGAAAGTAGCCGTAGGCACGCTTGCGCCCGGTCAGCAGTCCCAACGCCGCTCCAGTGTAACCCCGCAAATCCCTGGTCCGATGCAGACCCACAGTCCCCAACAACAACAGTGTCAGCAGCAGAGGAACACGTGATCGAGCTGTGGGAAGCCACCCGGAAGGGTGAGTTGGAGCAGCAGGCAGAGCCTCCGCCAAGCACGAGAGCAACCCTGTTTCATGGGCAGCGGCAACGAGCAACAGTCCGCCTGCTCCAGTCAGCCACGGAGACTCAGATGAGGAGCCTGGGCAGAGGAGTTTTTTTCTCTGCGTAGTAGCCCCGTCCGTTCGCTTTCCGGAGGCGATTGAGATGCGTGAGACTAATCACCAGTCCGAACTGCTCATGCAACTCTTTCTGGATGATACTACTCTTGGTCTGTGGTGCCTGGCTACATCTGGACTTAAGGAAGTTCAGGACAGATTCGCGTGCTTTGGAGGGGTGTCCGTGTCTCCCATCGTACAAGGCTGCTTCTCCTTGTGTGCGGAACTGGTGGACCCAGCGGTAGGCGGTGGACCGACTGACGTGTACCTCCGCAAGCGTGGTCGCGTCTTGCCAGCTATGTCCTGCTTGCATCAGATCAATCACCTGCTTTTTTGCTTTGCTTCGTTGCTCGTTCTCCATACGTAGCTCCTGGCCTCTCGGCGAATTTTGTGAAGTGAAATGGTTCGAAGTGGTTGTCTCGCAGGTGAGGCACGGTCTCATAGGCGTTCAAGCGGGCAGCATGTTTCACATCCCCACCAAATCCCATCTGCTGGAGTTCTCGACCACTTCCACATTCCCAAAGCAGAGCATCCAGGTCGTTTTGCACCTGGACAAATGCTCCTTCGCACACCCGCGCTTCCGGAGATTTCTCGTACTGCAGATAGGACAGGATAGCCCCGGCTCCCAGATAGTCCTCAACAGCTACGCGCAGGACTCCGTCCTCTGAAGGAGATTTCCACCGTTCCCCACAAGCGATCACGGTGCATACTCGGTCCTCTTGCGAAAGCCACCACGAGACTGCAGTCGCTACCGCTTGTGCATTGACCAATGCTCCGATCAACAAACAGGGAACCTGACCTGCGTAGCGACTACAGGTTGCGCCATTCGGCGAGGCCAGTACCACTCGTGTCCCGGCTTCCAGATCCAGGTAGGTTGCTGGGGAAAGCGAAAAACGCCCATATTGGGGAACCTGGCGGCGAGGGACGGCTACCTCTGCGCCGATCTGCTGGGCAAGGGCTGCCGCATCTTCCTCAAGGGAGCAGGGATAGATGAAGCCTCCGGCATGCACCGCGGTAATGACGGCAGTGGAGAAGCTCAAGGTATCAACGATCACCAGAATATCTCCGCGCTCAGCGGCTTGGCGGACCCCGTATCGACCCCAATCGAGCCGACAGCGGTAGGGATGTTGCGAGTACAATGCTTGCTCCTGTCTCTAAGTGGTGGGTAACAAGAACCAGATCATTGTATCAGAGGAACCAGTCTCAGTCTAGATGGATATCTGCTATTTTGCCTAACTCCCTGTTTTAGTACAATGTCACGGATAGCCTTGTATATACTTGCCGCGTCATGGGTAAAGCTTGCGCCGTAATAATATGCACGGTGCGGTGCCAGTGATGAGTCAGTTGGGAGGCCTTCGCCTATGATGTGGCGTTTTATCCGCTCCTGTCTGACTGCCTCAATAAGAGGCCTGGTTGTAAAGCTTTCATCGTATTCAATGATTGATGGGATCTCTGGTAGACTTTATCCAAATTTTTCAGACGAATGGTACTGATCAAGCAGCAAAAGCGAGCGTCTCCACGAAGCGCTCGAAAAGGGCTTGTGGAATTTGCACGGTGTCGTCCACAGAAGGCGACACCGAAAAAAAGGTGGAGGGCCAGAGATGCTGACGAACGAAAGCGAGCGTGTCGGAAAAGGTCGGCAAGGTTTTGGTGTACCAGGCCGCCTGCCGAACCGGAAACGCTTGACCCTCCAGCAAGTGCTGCGCAAAAATGGTGACGAGCGAAAAGAGGCCCAACAAAGCAGGAGTCGTGCGCAGGATCGCCAAATCCGCCCATTGGCGTTGGGTCTCCACCCCCAGATGGTCACGCACCTCGTGAAAGGTCACTTCGACCGTCCAGCGCCAGACAAACCACTCCACCATTTGGGCAGCATCGACGTCTTGATCAGTGCAAAGCAAAGCCATTGGCTCGTATTGACCTTTGGGATCGCGAATGAGCACCCAACGGATCGCGACGGGCGGCACGGGAGATTGATACCACAGAGCGGTGCCCGTGGCGATTTCCATCTCACGGGTGGTTCCTCCATACCAGGACAAGGGGTGTTTCTCCCACTGCGTGGCCGGGTCTGTGAGACGCTGAGAGAGCTTGGGTTGCGCTTTGCCTTTGAGCGCCCTGCGACCGCGTTTTCCAGCTTCACGCATCGGGGCTGGATCGTACAAACAGGCATCCAGCCGCAAGCGCGTGATGATGCTCACGTGAGGCAAGTGGCTCACGCGTCACGCAAGAACTCCAGCACTGCATAGGTCCCATCAGCGACCACGACCAGAGACCGACCGGGCAACCACCGCGAGACTTGCAGGATCATCTGCCACGCCCAATCCGTAATGGTTTTGTGCCGCCTGTGGCGCTCCTCATGATACCGCTCAGATGGCGCCAGCACCGTCAAAAAGGGCAAGGCCCACACCCGGCAAGCCCAAGGGATCTTCGTCAAGAGCATCATGGAAATCCAGCGCAATCCATTGGTTTTTACAAAGAACTCCTTACTCGAACGCACCGGATCACGATAGACGCCTCGTGCGGCAATCTTGCGACCCCGTCGTCGCTCAATCGTTTCATCGAGGCCCAGGATCACCGGCTCGTTTCCTGCCACAAACAGGTGAACCAGCAACACCAACACCACACGACTCAGCTCACGGCTCGCCCACTTGGCGCGATTGAGCACGCGAGTGACGCGTTCTGGAATGGCTTTTCATCCGCGCATCCCATCACTCTCAAGATGGCAGCAACCGTTCGTTCGCCGGGAGCCAGGATCGCTCCGATCACGAGCACCTTCGCCCATTCCCACACTCGTTCGCTAAAAACCGGTTCAAAATGGCGCAACACGTGTATAATCCTTTTGGGCAGCGTCAGCATCTCTTCTTTTTCCTTGTTCAGAATTTTGAGAGAAGCTTACTCTGCCTTTCGTTTGTTGTCTACCGATTGGATAAAGTCTACCTCTGATAATCCAAGGATAAATCCCTCATCTGGAACCTCACCAAGTAAATCAAGGGCTGCTACGCCAAGATGCTCCTCTAAGTAGGCAAATGAAAAGTAGCCGAATTGTTCTTTCTGCGGGTCAATCAGGTAGCCGGAAAATGTATCCTGGTCTGAATGCAGCTCCAAAATATACCAGGTCAAGCCAGCATCTTTGAGCGTGAGTCTGGCATAAGCTGTCAGGCTATTATCTGGAAGGCTGTCCTGGGTATGTAGGGGAGGTATACGCTTTACTAAATCATCGGGAAGTATTGTCATTTGTTCCTCCAAGTCTAATTGAACTGTTTAGTGCCGGAAGCAAAACAGTGTACTTTGCCTCCTGCTGAAGTAGTCCAGGCGTCTTGGAAGAAGGGCAGTGTCAATGTGCAACAGGTAAGTAGGTGAGGGGATTATACCAGGGAAACTATGAGAGGTGTGTAAGAGTTTGGATTGTCAGGACAGGCTAACTGAGAAAAATATACGAACAAAAAACACGTGAGACCCTTTGTAGGATAAAGCATTACCAGAAGCTATCATATTGTTTAGAATCACGGGCGGTGGTATTATAGCCTCGCTCTGCATAAAGGCATTAAGGTGATCGTAACTAGTGAGGTATTGATACAAGCTATGGCAAATAAAACTGAAAAAGTTCCCTATATTTACTGCTTCCTTGATACTAATATCCTGCTTGAGTTTGAAACATTTGATGACGTTGATTGGCCGAAGGTGCTTAATGCAAAACAGGTATGCCTCGTGCTCGCTCCTGTTGTACTAAGCGAGTTAGATAAACATAAAACTGATTACAATAATGTTCGGCGTCAGAAGCGTGCGCGTATGCTGCTCCCCAAAATAACGAATCTCACTGAACGAGAGACAATCGCAGGTGAACTGCCACAAGTGCGGCGTAACGTAACGCTTATGGTACTTCCGAACGAACCCTTGATTGATTGGGCGATAGAACATTTAGATCCAACGGTGAATGATGATAGGCTAATAGCAAGTACATTAGAATTTAGTCGGCAGCATCCTACAGAAACCGTGCTTCTTCTCTCTGATGATTCTGGTCCTCGTTTCAAGGCAAAACCTCGTAGTATACAAACACTTGCGCCGCCATATGGATTAAATCGCCTTGTCGAGCCACCTTCTCCTGAAGAAGTAGAAAATCGAAAGCTGAAGCAGCAAATAAAAGAGCTAACCGAGCGTATACCTGATCTGAAATTTGGTTTCTATGAGCATGGGCACATCGTTAACGCGAATGAGATTATGCGGCCTGTAAATACAACATGGCTCTGGCAAACCCCTGAAAAATATGCGGAGGAGAAGGTTGCTCAGAAGCGAGAGGATTTAACCTCTGTCCTTGCGAAAGCGAATGATACTGTTCCAGAAGACGAGGTTCAGGAATTCAGAGAGACATATGAGAAGTACCTTGCTCAGTTGGAACCAGCGTTTAAAATGCAGTTTATCAAAGACTATAGCCCCAATTGCATGGTTCAGTTTATAATGGTGAATGGGGGATCTGCACCTGCAAATGGAGTTGGGTTGCACATCGCATTCCCCAAAGGAAGTTCTGTTATTACTCTCTCCAACCCTGATGATACAGTGGAAATAGAGACGGAAGTACCTGATGAACCTGATCTTCCTGCATGGGCACAGCCACCAGTACCGGAGTGGGTGAAAAAAATGCTACCATCGTCGAGCCTATTAGCTGCCATGTCTGCTACAAGCATGTTGTCCAAAAACATCTTAGGCAGCATGATATATAGACCTGCTGGTTTTTATAAAAGCACCTACTACGATTACACTTTTCCTTTTGACCATAACACGTTAGTGCAGAAAACTGATAAACTCAGTCATCACGAGCAATGGCCTTTCAAGCCTCTGGTTGTCTATCTCCCACCGGATACCTTGAAGGGATTCTCAATAAAGTATTCAGTCTATGCTGATGAACTTTTGAAACCAATCACAGGGGAGCTAAAAGTAACCTGGGAGGATAGCCCACAGGATATGATGGTCTCGCGGTAGCAAGCGAGAAAAAAACAACGTTATGAGGCAGTTTTCAGCAAACGACAAGACACGCTTTTGCAATAGGCGCTGCAATTAACCCTAGTATGTGATAATATGCTATTTTAAATAAAGACATGTTTAATAAAAATTATATCTCAACAGATGTTTTTATCTGTATAGCGGACGGCTGGCAAGAGTCAAAGTTATGTATTGCTGAGTATATAAAATCATATCAAGCAAGCATCCAGAATGCAAATTTCGAGGCTCGGTTTCGCAGAACAATTGATGGTTTCTGATAAAGAGAAAGAAAAACCCATCCCCCTAAAGTAGGGGAATGGGTATGCTTCATACTAACCTGGCAGCTTCCCGGTGTTGAGAAAGCGCCTCGGTATCCAGTTGGTAGTAGAGATACATCATATATCTCTCCGCCCTGACAAGTCTTGCATCACGCAGCCTTGAAAGGTGATAGGATATAACGCCGTAGTTAATCTCCAGCACTTCGGCTATTTCAAAAACACACAGCCTTTGGTCATTGTACTTTTCCAAAAGCTTTATAATTCTCTGCCTGGTCGGGTTCTTAAGAACCGCAAGCTGCTTTGCCTGGGTTTCTGCCTGGGCTTTAGACAACGCTATGGTGAAACTCTTTAGCGGTTCACCTTTCCGGGTAAAACTTTCTTCCATCTGTTTTTCTCCTTTTTGGAAGGGAAGCACCGCAGGTGGTAGAATATCTCCATGCGGGTACTCCCGCTACATATAGAGGCAAGTGCTCTGTCCTTGTGTTGGCATGTGAGAACAGAGTGCTTGCTTTCTCATCTGTTTAATCATCTGGATGATCTTTTTCTTCTTCGGTCAACTGTTTGCGCAAGAGTTTGAGTGCGCGGTATTCGATCAGGTAGGCCATACTCCCCTTGGCGCTTTTAGACATCCTCCGGCTCATCTCATAAAGAGACTCTACCGGCCTGTTATATAACCCATAATGCTTTATCAACACGTCCTGGAAATGTCGAGGTAGCTGTTCCACTGCCTGATAGAGCCATGCATAGTCCGGTTTTTCCAAAGGGGTAACAGGCTCTTTTTTCAATGTGTTGGAGTACACCGGATTATCCAGGCTGGTAATGGAAAACCGCTTGCGGGCAAACCAGGGAGTAGGTATAAGACTGGACCGGTTGAAGCAGTAGTAAATGATGGCATACTTGGCGCATCCCCGTAAGTAGCCGCCTGGGTTCTCCCGTTTTAATGCCTCATAAACTTAAGGGTGAAAGACTGCGGGTCATACTGCGGTAGAGTTCTTCACTCATTGAAACATCCTGGGCTGACAAAACCTTTTCCTTTCTGTGTTGTTTGACTCATTTCTCAAAGTGCTACAAAGAACAAACTGGCTTCAGAAGCCTGCTGGTAAACCACCAGGAAACAATGAGTATGGCACGCAGAATGGGTAAAAACAATCACATAGAATACGAACGGTTTGAGAAGACAGAGCTGCAATGAGGGGACTATGGTGGATCGCTGCGGTGGGGGAGAGGCTGGTGAATGATTATAGGAAAGTGGGTTGGTAGGGCGCACTGGTGCCCTACCAAAGTATTGGGAAACAGTTACGGTAATTTGTTCTCAATGAGAAGTCGGCGGATTGCCTATCAACCTATCAAACTGTTCTTGAGTAAAACGATAGACTTGCCGTGAGCCGCGCTTAGGAAGAACGAAAAAGTCCTCTCCCTGTTTAAGCGCTCCTGTCCTGCACCAACGGGTGACAGTGGTTTGATCAACTCGCAACCTTCTCGCTACCTCAGGAACATCATAGACATTGCCAAATGAGTCAACCATATTTCCTCCTAATAGCAACATAAAAAACTGCCAACCTATCAGGCAGTATATAAGGCAGGATTGTAGCAAATAGACAGTAAAAATGCTACAGAGTAGTTTTGAGACGAGACGAATGGTTCAGTTAGAGTTCTTATGCAGATGGAGTAGAGAAAATCATTCACTTGAGGCAATCGGGGTGTGGTAGGGTTCAGACTGGCAGAGGTTGGAGAGGGAGCGAGCGAGGATCGGGGCGGAAGCGGCGTAAAGCTGCACTATCTTGACGGTGTGGTAGACTCGAAGAGCGAAACGACAGACCGAAGGGGGAAGGGCTGGCGTCGGTAGTGTCGGTCGGTCGCTTCGGTGCGAAGCACTCTACCACGCCAAGTCAAGATGGAGGCAGTAGCCGCGTGGTGGGGTGGTCTACAATATGCGGCGCTAGCCGCTCCTAATTATCCGTATTGCTGAGAAGCTCCTCTATCTTACTCAGTAACTCCTTCGGGTGAAATGGTTTGCGTAGGTAGCCAGCCACTCCTAATTGTTTAATTTCTTCAGGTGTATGCTTCCACACGGTGAGTAACATGATCGGGATGGCCGCATAGTGGTTCTGGCGTTGCCGTAACTGTATAATGAAGTCATAGCCACTTATATTCGGCATCATGATATCAAGCAGAATGAGATCAGGCTTTGTCTTCTCAATCTGCACTAAGGCGGACGCTGCATCTGTGGCAGTCACCACGTCATACCCTCCCATCTGCAAGAGGGATTTTACTAAATCGAGGATAACACCAATGTCATCAATCACAAGCACCCGCTTTTTTACCTGATACCCCATAATCAGCCGCCTCTTATTTCTCTTCATGCCAGAAGTGCTGCTCTCATCACTATATAGCGCCAGAGCATTGTTAATCTGCTCCTACGCATACGGATAGGACTTTGAGGCTACGAAAGAGGCTGGTTCGTACACTGACTTTGTGTGTGAGGTAGGCGAGTAGAATTAAGGGGTAGAGGCTTGAGTAAGTGGCAAGAGACTGAATGCGTCATTATATTCAGCATTATTATCAATTTCTAAAAAACACTCACCTCGTCTGTTAAAAATAAGAAAAGCAGCGTGTTTATATTGTTTCTCTGACCTGGCAAATATCAACTTATGCTTGTCTTTAGCAAAGTCTTCTTTGATGCCATACCGAATCTTGTGTAACGATGTACAACCAGAAGGCGCTAAACTATGTCCAGACCCGGCTTCCAGACTTTTCAGCTATGTGCCATTACACAAAATTTGATATGGCATCTCTTCTTTTTTACCAGCGGGTATACTACCTCTCTTCCCGTTAAAATTGTATATGAGCTTTATTTCCATATATAAATAATTTGCATCTCTATCTTCATCATGAGTGATGCCCCTTTTGTGAACAAGGATATCAGGAACGACATTATCCCCATCGAGTCTCTTAGGGTCATTTCCTTCCCCTTGCCTGTTGTACTCCACGTCCACTTGATACCCATTAAGCTCACCACTCTTTCTTATAATTGACTCCAGAGCTGCTCTTATATGAGAAGCTATATTTCTTTCTGAGGTAGTAAGTAATCTTTTATGCGGACTTGATTGATCGTCGTGCCTTACAGCCTCTTCTACGGCTTGTTGAATTAGTTTTCCTGGTATCATTTTAGTACATGTCTCCTGAATTTTTCCTCCCACGACGCAGGGCTATTCACCCCAAACTTCGGCTATCTTATCTTTTACCTTCTGCTCAAAAATCTCGATCAATTCTTTAGTTGCCTGAACACGTTTTTGCTCTTCTTCGATTTTAGCAACTATTTGCTGCTGAGTTTCAATTGAAGGTAACGGAATTGTGAAGTTTGCAATATCTTGCCTTGTAATATTTGGATCTTTTCTCGTGCTATTAGCAACTGCCTTCCACTTATCCCTATACATATTAAGTATTAAGTTAATATAAATTGGATTTGCTTTTGGACTAGGAAGTAAAGCCGTTAGTGCTTGATTTGTTGCGGCTTGAACTTTTAATACTCCTGTTCTGCCAATTTGGTTAAATCCACCATACATCGCAAGCAACACTGTATTTTATCGGTAAAATCTCGCAATGAGTATCTTGTAAGGCATGTTGGGTGATTTTCTCCTCTGTTTTGAAAATGAATGAGTTGTTCAAATCTTTGGTTTTTACCCAATTTATATCACCATTTTCATAATAGCTTTTGTTTGTTGTAGATGGGGTTGCACCCGATTTCATGGTAAATATTTGACCCAGTTCAACAACTTCCCAGGAAGGATCAATTTTAACCGATGGTTTATAGTTTTTAACTACCTGCTCTGCTCCTTCAATGACTTTCTGGTAGATATCAAGCTCAGCAATAATTTCTTGCTGGACTTCTACGGGAGGCAGAGGGATTTTTATTTTTACTATTACGTTCCCATTGAATTGAGGTTGTCCTCCTCCTTGAACTAAAGACGCTTTTTGTTTTTGGTAGTTCTCACTTCGCGTTAAAAACCAATAATACTTATTTAGTATTTTCCCAGGAACAAATTGTAACCTTATTAAATACGAAGCAAAAACTGCCTGAAAATTTTCATTAAAAAATAATGTTTTGCCATAAGTTGCACCTGTTCTAGCAACTAATAAATCGCCTCTCTGTAAAAGATAAGGCCTTGACTCATTTGAGAGACTTATAAATTTAGGCTCATCGGTTTTCAAAAGGCCACTCTCATCAATATCAGTAATACGAATAAATCTTGTATCACCTTCATCCTTTGCTATAGCGGTGAAACCATACTCGGGTTTGCATACTTCCCCTAATTCAACGATTGGCCATTCGCGATGTAGCCTAACGAGGTTTTCCTTATATCTCTCCCCGGACAGGTTATAGTCACCATTTTTAGCAATCTTAGATTTTTCGGCTATAACAGCCATCTTAGACACTTCAATACTACTCAAAAAGAGGCCTGGGTCTTCTCCATTTTGTAGAGCTTGTTTGTACTGCTGTAAGATAGCTAAAGCCTGCGTAAGGTCATTCTTATCAATCGCCCGTCTCTGCGCTCCTAAATCAAACCCGTCATTCTCAACCTTCACAAAGAGGATGCTTTCTGCTTTCTTTGCGAGGTTTTTATCCATCAGCAGGATGCTGGTCTTTACACCCGAATACGGCTGGAAAATACCACTCGGTAGAGATACGACTGCCCAGACATATTTTTCTACAAGCATCTTACGCAGCGATTTGTAAGCTGTGCCTGATTGGAAGATAATCCCTTCTGGAACAATGACACCGGCTCGTCCGTGGATAGTTAAGTGTTCGGCGATATAATCAACAAACAAGACTTCTGATCGGTTGGCCTGGATGGAAAACCTTTTATGCGGACGGATACCTCCCTTTGGCGACATAAACGGCGGATTTGCCATAATCACATCATAATGCTCGTCCCAGCGTTCCTCGCTCGTGAGCGTGTCGTATTCGCGGATATTCGGGTTAGGAAAGCCGTGTAAATACAAGTTCACCAGTGATAACCGCACCATCTCAGGTGAAATATCATAACCCACAAAATGGCGCATCAGTCGTGTTTTTTCGTCAGGGCTAAGCTGGTCGCCTAATCGTTTGGCGGTATTTTGCCGGAGGATGTGCTTATACGCAGAAATCAAAAAACCAGCAGTACCGCACGCAGGATCAAGAATAGTATCTTCTTTAGATGGGTCTACGACTTTGACGATAAAATCAATAATGTGCCTGGGGGTTCTGAATTGTCCGGCATCGCCCTGGGAGTCCATCACAGAAAGCAGGTATTCAAACGAATTGCCAAGATTTTCGCTGTGGTCATAGGTAAAGCTGTTAATCTCTTTCAAAAAGAGGTTTAAGGTTTCAGGATCGCGGTAGGGGAGAAAGGCATCTTTGAAGATGTCGCGGAATAACTGTGGCAAGTGGGGGTTTTGTGGCATTTTAGCGAGCGCTTCAACATACAAATTCAGCCGATCAAAGCCACCCAGCCGGGAGTCAAGCAGTTTACTCCATGCATACTGTTTATACCCATCCACAAAAAAGCTCGCCTGGCCGCCAAGCTCCTCCGACTCCTTATCCATGTCATCCATAAACTTATAGATAAGAGCTGTGGTGATCTGCTCAACCTGGGCCTTTGGATCAGGCACTTTCCCCACTAAAATATCGCGGGCGCTGTCTATTCGTCGTTTGGTCTCTTGATTTAACATAGCTTTATCCTACATAAACGCATTCAGTGACACGTAGTCTTTTACATATTCAGGAACGATTGTCCGCCAGCCGTTTAACGCCCTATATTCATCCAGGCTCATCTTTGGGTTGGTGGCAAAACGGCCATATTGTTTCGTTTCCACAATCTCCCGTACCTCGGAATCAGTGATGTAGGCTTTGAGGTAATTTTTAATGCCCAGGGCATACTGACTGTCCGGCTTATAAATGCTCACAAACTTTTCATACTCTTCCTCCAATAGCTCATCTTTACCTTTGAAGGCCGGGATGCCTTCCAGGATATTCTCAATGAACTCCCGCAGGGGTATTCTGCGGTCGGCTTTTACGGCTTTTCGCAGTTTATCCAGGGTAATATAATCCTCCGGTTTATTCAAGACCTCTGCTTTTATATACTCTTCCACGGTCTCAATATCACCCTTTTCATAGGTTTCTTTGATGAACGGGTTACTTTTGACTGTCTCTTCAAATTTGTCAAACAGCTTGCGGTCAACCTTCATGCCTTCGAGCCCGATGGTTGTTTCGGTAAAGACTTTGAGCGGATCGGGCGTGATAAGGGTGATCTCGCTGATTGGTATACCCGGCGTTCCAGGCCCGCTTGCTCCTTTTCCAAGAACTGGAAGCTGTAATACTTCGTCATAGTTAAATTTCTCCTCGAAGTACTCACAGTTGGCAAAGAAATCAAACAGCTTGAAGGTTGTCTTTTCAGCGTCCACTTTTCCTGTCTCTTTGGAGGTATATGAATAGGTATATTTTCGTGTGCCCCGGCCTTTCATCTGGATAAAATCCGTTGGCGAAAAAATCGGTCGCATAAGGCAGAGATTTAAAATATCCTCGCAATCATAGCCAGTGGTCATCATCCCAACAGTGACGCAAACCCGTGTTTTACTCGATCTATACCCATCAAGCAAATTTGTATGCCCGTTGAGATTGTTGTTCGCAAAGTTGATCGTAAACTGCTGGGCATCAGGGATATTGGAGGTGACCTGGACGGCAAAGTCTGACTGATATTTACCAGGATAGAGGCGGTTAGCAAACTCATTTAAGATTTGGGTGATTTTTGACGCGTGAGACTGGCTCACACAAAAGACAATGCTTTTTCCGATCTCTCCGCTCACAGGGTCTTTTAAGGCATTTTCGACAAATGTCTTACAAAACATGAGATTAGTCTGTTCGGAAAAAAACTTCTTCTCAAAATCGCGCTGGAAAAAGGTCTGCTGCTCTTCTAGTCCCTCGTCCGTTTCCACCATGAGCGAGTAGCCTTTTTCAGATAAAAGCTCAGTCGTGATTTCTGTCCGGGCGTCTGACACAATCGGGTTTACCAGATACCCGTCGCGCACGCCATCAATCAGGCTGTAGCGGAATGTCGGGTTTCCGCTTTCACAGCCAAAGGTTTTGTAGGTATCTAAGAGTTGCCGCCGCTCCCATTCTCGCGGATCTCTCTCACTCAAGGCGCTGTCAAGCTTTTTGAGATAGTCTTTTGGCGTGGCAGTCAGCCCCAGTTTATAGCCGATAAAGTATTCAAAGACGGCCCTGCTATTGCCGCCAATCGAGCGGTGTGCTTCATCTGAGATAATCAGATCAAAGTCTGTGGGCGAGAACAGTTTTTTATACTTATTGTTAAAAGAGAGGCTTTGGACAGTGGTTACGACAATCTCGGCCTTTCTCCAGTCGTCGCGGTTCTCTTTATAGATCACTGTTTTGTAATCATTCTTAAGATAGCGGACGAAATTTTTCCACGCCTGGTCTTCCAACTCCAGCCGGTCAACAAGAAAGAGTATCCGTTTGGCATTGCCTGATTTGAGAAACAGCTTGATAACGGCTCCTGCGATAAGCGTTTTTCCTGTCCCTGTTGCCATTTCAAAAAGGTAGCGGTCTTTCTGCTCTCGTGCCGCGTCTTGTAACGCAGAAATGGCTCTCAGTTGATACGGGCGCAAAAATTTTAGTCCCTGGTCTTTGATGAATGCCTCTCGGGTAGCTTCGTCACTCCAGCGGGGGGGGTCTGTTTTATAGGTCGGGTGTTGGGTGAGGACAATATAATCGTCACCGACTACTTCATCAGCAAGCTTGGTCGGATGGGGTTTGAATGACTGGAAGGTTTCTAAGGAGCCAGGTGTGGGGAATGCCGTAATGATCGTCGGGTTGCCGCGCTCTAAATCCCAGAAGTAATGGAGGTTGCCATTGGAGAGGATGATAAAGCGGACATTTTGCGATTGAGCATATTTTCGCGCCTGCTCCTTGCCATCCAGAGGCGATTTATCTTCTGACTTTGCTTCCAAAACAGCGTAGGGAAACCCTTTTTCATCTAGCAGCAGAAAGTCAATATAGCCGTGTTTGGTTTTTTCAAAATCATTGCCGAATGCGTCAATATCCTTTTGTGTTATTTTGACATGGTTTTCGAGCACAATATTTGCCCTGCCATGCTCATTATCAAAAAAGCGCCAACCAGCCTCTTGCAGCAGGTTGTTTATTTTAATTCGTGCTTTTGCTTCTTTTTGCATAGCTCTCCCATCCTCATTTAGGTAGAGCTATAATAGCATACTTAGCTTTACATTGGAACGAAGCTACTTTATCAAGTTTTTCAGGCATTAGTTCGCTTCTACTCTCGTTAACGGTGCTTTATTTTTCCTCTCCACCATTAACCGTTCCAATATCACATGCAGATATTATTGCGTAAATCTTGTAATTTCGACCTGGATATGATACCCTCCTGCCAAAATTTGGAGGGGGTTCTCGTGGCAAAGACAGTTAACCAAGGGTTTCAAGAGCTACGACAAAGACTTGAGATTACCGATTTACAAGCTACTGATATGGCTGAACGGCAGCAACGTGTCAGAGAGGCAGTTAAAAAGGGGCTGCTTGTAGTGGATGATTTTTTAACAGGCTCCTACATGCGGAACACAATGATTGCCCCTTTAAAAGAGGCAGACATTGATATTTTCATTGTCTTGGACGGCAGTCTCTTTGATGAATACAAACCCGCTTCTCTCCTAGATAAAGTCAAAAATATACTCAACCAATCTTACAGGGAAACAACAGATATTAGCAGGGCTGGGCAAGCTGTGACCATTTCGTTCCATGATTTCAAGGTTGACGTAGTACCAGCTTTTCCTAGAAAGTTATTGTTCCTGGACAATGGGTATAGGATTGCAGATACTCTATCCGGGCAATGGTTACCCACAAATCCGAAAGAACATATTCAGATATGGAGTAAGGCTAATAAGAAGCATAACGGCAATCTTATACCACTTATCAAAATGATTAAGTGCTGGAACAGGGAAAACGGTAGCTTGCTTCACTCATTCCATCTAGAATGTCTTATCCTTAAAATTCTTGAGGATAGGACTATCCCAGGTTATCCTTCAGCAGTCAAACTAATATTCGATAAAGCGAGAAGCATTGTTCGGTATCCTGTCAGTGATCCTGCCGGATATAATTCAAATGTTGGTGCATACCTAAAAATACAGGGCAAAAAAGATGAAGTGGTGAGTCAGTTTGAATTAGCCTATCGTAGGGCAAAGAATGCAGAAGAGTGGGTAAGGCAGGGTAATATTGAAGATGCCTATTATTACTGGTGGAAGATTTTCGGCGACTACTTTCCTGCATATGGGTGATTAGAAGAGGGTTGAGATGCTGAACAGCATCTCAAGAGCAAAATACCCCACGACAATGAGCCAAGCCATTAGCGGATTCGATTCTCCCACAGATCACGAATTTCGGCATGCCAGCGCATAAATAGCCATGAGTGAATAGGGATGCCATCAACAACTTGGCAGTTATATTCTGATACCAGTCGCATGACCTGTGGCACGTCAAGAGTAGCTGTTTTCTTCAATCGCTCTAAACCCTCTTCGGCTTCCTGAATAGTCGAGGCCAATCTACCTAACTTCAGTGCCCATCCCAACAGATTTGCCGACAGCACAAGCGTAATGAATGAGAACAGCGCTTTTGCAATTAGGAGTCTTACATTATCGGGAACAGGTGCGATCAGTGTAGTCAGAGAAACAATGATAAACACTATAGTAGCGGCAATAAATAATACCCATGCCCACCACCGAAGCTTTAGATAGAGTTGGCGGGTGTAAAAAGCAGATTCAGCCGTCATTTCGGCAAGCCGATCTGCTCCAACAGGTTGTTGTGTCTCGTAGAAGTCGCTCTCTCGTGGGGTAGTTTTCAGTTTAGCACGAATGTGTTTCCCTGCTTTTCGCTGCCATTCACTATACTGTACACTACTTAACTGCCAACCAAGGGCTTCGGTAAAAACCGATTGTCGGCGCATGGTTTCAGCCGAATGAAATTGATCCTCAAACTGAAGGCGAAGATAATACGCGAGGACAAGCAGTGCAAGAGCTATTAAGGCACCGCCCAATGCCCATATACTGGGGATATTTAAGAAATCAAGAATAAGAGCCAAAATACCTGCAAACACTTCTAACCCGAGTGCAGCGTACCATTTGTCTGAACATGCATCAAACATGAGGCGGGCAAGTTGGCTCAGTTCTTCTCCTCGTAAACGACTATTCATAGCTAGGAAAAAATTCTCCCATCAGCGCTTTCCACTCGCCAGGAGCTAGTGTCGGGTATTTTTCTTGATCTTCATATGCTTCTTTCGCTGCTGCTGCGGCTTTTTTGGCTTTTTCAATGGCGATCGTGCGTTTCGTTTTTATAGCATTATTGTCAAGGTAAGTGTCAACTCTATCACCCATAATAGGGTCTTTACAGAGATTGGAGAGGTAGTAAGGGAGGTTCTCGAAAAAGACTTTCACCATTGAAGAGTAGGTATAGCCTTGCACATAGGTGCGATGGTGATAATACATCATGCACTCTAAATGAAAACTACGAATAGGCCAGCCTACCTCACGGTTCCATCCTTTCACCATTTTTATTAACGGGACGAAGGTGCCGCCCATTGTTTTGTTTACTTCGGTAATCTTCTCAGCAAACTGAAAAGGATTGGTCGGTACCCATAGCCTACGAACAGAATCAGGAATTTTATAGTACCCGTTATCATATTTGAATGCTGGTACTACGTCGAGACGAAATTCTGAAAATTGCATGCTGATGCAGTTTTCGTCACGTCGCTTAGGCGTATCAGGATATGACTCGTCCAAAACAGCCTTAAACCGATCAAGGCAACTGATCGTTCCTTCTGGATTATCCCATCCTTTATTTTCACTATAATGCAAGATTACCATGACATCTACATCCCCCTCAAAGAGGTAGCGTGTGAGTGTATTCCGATCCCATGAGCCGGTAACTTTTGGCTCTTCACTAGGATGGAGTGTAAGCTTATCCTTAAGTGCCTTCTCTACATTCGCACGACGTTCTGAGACCAACTTTTCCTGTCTGTCTTTAATCTCAAGATTAGATGCAAAGTCCTTAAAAGCCGTTTCTATATCTATTGCCATACCTAAAATCCTAGCCAACTAATGGACGATAAGAGGTATATTCTCCTCGTCATGACTATATTTGCGTTGCAGTATAGCACAACTGTACCAAAGCTCAATAGCATGGACTGTTTGTAGCTAAAATCCTAGAAGATGTGAACCGGCTAGGAAAGGTATTAACAAGAATTGTCCGTAAATATGAGTTAAGGCAATAATTACTTCATCAAATCTTTGTCATTCGAGGGGAATAGCCGTTCTACGTTACATTTTCTTTTTCCGGCAGGGGAGTGAGAGTGATTATTCCCATGTCAACCGTCACCGCAAACTGATCGCCTGGCGCAACACCAACCTCTAAAAGCTCCTGGGGAGTAAATGTCACCTGCCGTTTTCCGTTCACAAGGGCGGTTCTGACTATTGTCATGGTAGAGCTAGTATAGCATAGTAAAAGTATGAAGCGTCTACGTCAGCTTACTGAGCAGCAAAAGGTATGTGCGGTGACTGTGACTGGGTTACAACCCGTCTGGCTGGCCGGATGGGAATAACGTAGAGTGGTAGTCCGCCATCTACTTGCAGTTCCAAAAGCCGGTCAATAAAGCAGTTAACCACAGCATCAGTGTCCTCAGTATCAACGGTTGCGATTAATTGTATACCTGCCGGGTCGTCCTGATGGGCTGTCGTGTAACTGGTGTCCGGAAACCTGGCAGAAATAAGCTGTTGCATTTCCGAGATGGCAGCCTCCATACGATCCTGACGCATCACAAAGTATTGTCTCATGAAGCCTCACCCCCTTGCAGAGCTAGAGTTTTCACAAAATCGTGTGTGCGTCTGAGAGTTCGTTCTGCCTGAGTCTGGCTTACCATGTCCGGTTCATAATCTCCAAGCTGGCGGAGAATAAGAGAGCGGGCAAGTGTGTCCCTCAAAGAGGCAGGATAGACCTTGCGCCGGTTGATTAATTCACCAACAAACTGTGCCTGAATGAATTCATGTCCCCAGGTTGTATGTGGCGGGCGAATGCCAACAGCATGCAATGCTGCTCGTGCTGCTTGCAAGCAGCTATAATAGCAACGGTTCGCGCAGTTGTTATATCTGCCGTTGGCAAACTCGCTTTGCGCACCGAGAAAACTTTCTTGTGCTTTCGTGAGAAAAATCATCTGTTCTGTAGTCATGAGGCGATTATATCAAATCACCACCCGCTTGCAATCTGGCCTTTTTTATCCATCGTTTATAATTCTCGGCTCGCCTCTGTTCTACTTCTTCTAACAATTTTCTCCGAGCTGCCTTTTTTTCTTTGATCGGGTCGTGAGAGGAAAGGGGAGCAGGTTTCTGGTGTGGAGTGATGTAGTGGCCGTATTCTGTCATAGCTGGCTCGGATTGTAGCAGGGAATTGTAAGAGTTCAACCATGAAGATTTTTCTTTCTCTTCAATTGTTATTTCGTCGTTGCTTGGATCGTAGGTCGTTTGTGAACTCCTGTCAAGACGAACATTTCTGGTGATTATCCATACGTCCGTTTGTTTCAATGCGCATCTTTGGGTGTGTCTACTTTTCAGGTGGGAGCATCGTGTACCTAGAAGAAAGGGATGTGTATCAGAATCAGTGTTCCAAGATCGAGAGAGAAGGAGGTCGTTTAGCATGGATGCCTTTCTCATCGCACTCCTACTTGCCATTGTGCTGAGTGTTGGGGGAACCATCATCAGTCTGCGCCTGTTTGCTCATGGATCAGAACACGTCTCACGCCTGAGGAGCGCACGACAAGTCTACGTAATTCCCAGAAGCTACACAACTAACACCAACATCTCCATCGAAGATCGTGAGGCGGCGCGCTATGCCCGAAGAACTATCGCCAGCCTGGTCATTCTGCTGGTCGTCCTGGGCGGCTTCATTTACAGCGCCTTCCATGTTCTCGTCGCCCGTTAGACTGCACAGACGTACCAGCAAAGAGTATCTTTCGCCAGGCAACCTGCTTCGTGACTGGCTTGCCACACTGCCTGTTCCAACGCCGTGACCGGCAGCGTGGCAAGCCGCTCATGTTGCTCTATCGTACTCATGGCTTGCTCCTTCGCTTTGCAA